>Ga0272441_10013115_pt1 | contig 11974 bp, 11 predicted proteins | sample SSMProp6N_FD_193582 | JGI IMG/M metagenome (GOLD analysis project Ga0272441, IMG submission 193582) | Marine sediment archaeal communities from Little Sippewissett salt marsh, Falmouth, MA, United States - SSM-Prop-6N | ecosystem: Environmental > Aquatic > Marine > Wetlands > Sediment ...
GCACCGTTTTTGCGGCGGACATCCCGGAGAGGAACTGCAGAGTGGCGGCGGACCGCTCGATGATCGAGCGCGTGCTGATGAACCTGGTGGACAACGCGCTGAAATTCACCCAATCCGGCGGCTCGGCTGCCGTGGCGCTGCGCAGGCTCGACAATGCCATCAGGGTCAGCGTGATCGACAGCGGCCCCGGCCTATCGGCGGAAGACCTCCCCGCCATATTCGATCGCTTCTACAAGGGAGATGCGAGCCGGGCCGGCGCCAAATCGGGCAGCGGCCTCGGGCTGGCCATTTCGAAACGGATAGCCGAGCTCCACGGCTCCTCCATCCAGGCCACGAGCCGCAAGGGGGCGGGAAGCACGTTTTCATTCGACCTTCCGGCGGTCGAATGACGCCGGGCCGGACCCCTCTTGCGCTGCCCACGGCTGACGTCGACCGGCCCGCGCCGACTACTTCACTCGGCAAGCAGCTCGGAATACCGCCTCCCGAGGTGCTCCAGCTTCGGCAGGTCCCAGTACACGATGTACGGGTGGCCGGGATTCCGCGCGAGGAAATCCTGGTGGTAGTCCTCCGCGGGATAGAACCGGTCCAGGGGGACGATTTCGGTCACGATGGGCTCGTCGTAGACCCCCGCCCCGCTCAGCTCTTCCACGTACCTCTCGGCCGCCCGAGTAGCCCGAAACCACGTCGAGCACCCCGGCCAGGTCCTCGAAGACCGCTTCCACTCCCCAGAAGCAGCCTCCGGCCAGCACGGCCGTTTCGGCGCCTTCCGGCTCCGTGGCGTCCGCCATGGCACCCCCAGTCCGGCCATGAGCGGCACGGCCGCCGCGGGCCGGCTGCGGCTCCGCGGCGCGGACGGCGCTATCCCAAGGTTCAGGTGGACCCGCGCCCTGATCAGCCGAAGGTGAAGGCGAACAGCCTCAGCCTGCCTCTGACCTCCAGGCGGAGCACGTGCGGCCCGGCCTGCGGCAGCTCCAACAGCTGATGGAGCCGGCTCTCCGTGGGCCGCAGGACTCCATCCTCCACGTCCGGAGTGTCTCCGGCGGGACTCCCGTCCACTTCCACGCGGATGGAGCCGCCGGGCTCGGACGGCTCCACCACCAGAAACACGTTCCTGGCGTGGAATCCCAGCTCCAGGGCCCCTTCGGATTCCGGGACGATGTACTCCCGGGCAACGGTCCAAACCCCGCTCAAGGTCCACTCGCCGTTCTCCGGAGAGCGGGCCGGACGGTATTCGGCGGCCTCACCGGGGACAAGATCCACGGCCGACACGAAGCCCTCGCTTCTCCCGTATCCCAGATACGTCTCCGGCGTCCGGGCGCTGTAGTCCAGATCGGGGTTCGACACCCTGCCCCGGACCCTCTCCCCGGCTTCCTGCAGAAGCCGTCGGATGACCCGTCCGGAGGTGTCGTACTCCCCCTCCCCGAAGTGGTAGTAGCGAACCCGGCCCTCCGCATCGATGAAATAGTGCGCCGGCCAGTAGCGGTTGGAGTAGGCTCTCCACTGGACGTAGCGGTTGTCCAGGACCACGGGCCAATCTATGCCCAGATCCCGAACGGCCCGCCGGACGTTGGCGGCTTCTTTCTCGAACTCGAACTCCGGCGTGTGCACGCCGACGATCACGAACCCCTGGTCTTCGTACTCCTCGTACCAGGACTTCAGATACGGTATGGTGCGAACGCAGTTCACGCAGCTGTACGTCCAAAAATCCACCAGGACGACCTTGCCGCGCAGGTCCTCCATGGTGAGCGGCGCGGAATCCTCCGTGTTGAACCACGACCCTTCGGCAACGATCGGCGGTGCGGGGCCGAAATCTTCGAGGCGGCCGCCGGTGGGACGCGCTCCGGGGGAGAACGTCTGCGGCCCGGACTCTCCCCGCCGGTCTCCGGCGCTTCCCTGGCCTCCAGGGCCCTCTCCACCGGTTCCGCATTCTCCACGGCTGTGAGTCCGGCGCCGTAGTTGGGAAATCCCCGCAGGATCGCGGTCTGCAACCGGCGGTCCAGTCCGAAGCCAATGGCCACGCCTACGACGATCATGAGCACCCCGAAAGCCTTCTGGATGCGGGCCGTGTTTCTGCGCAGCACCGGAACCCGCGCCAGCAGGGCCCGTCCCCCCAGCATCACGCCCAGCATCGGTATCGAGGTCCCGAGCGTGTAGGCCATGGTGATGAACACGGCGCCCCCGTCGATCTGGCGGGTGAGAGCCAGACCGATCACGGACGCCATGATGGGGCCGACGCACGGCGTCCAGACCAGCCCAAGACTGAGCCCCACGGGGAGCCCGCCCAGGAAGCCGCCGGCGCCCTGCATTTCTACCGGTCCTCCGCCGCTCGCCCCGCGGCCCGCGATCCTGGATGTCAGGCGCTCGAAGGCGTGCTGCAGCCTGGGCACCACCAGCACCAGTCCGAAGGCCGCGATCACCACCACGGCAACGATGCGCAGCACGCCGGCCGGGATGCCGATAACCTGCACGATCGCGGTCAGCGTGAGGGTGAACACCGCGAAGCTCACCACGAACCCGGCCACGATCCCCAGAGGACGCGCCCTGCCCCCGGACACGCCGCCCGCCAGAAGGATGGGAAGCACCGGCAGGATGCAGGGCGACAGGATGGTCACGATGCCCGAGACGAAGGCAAAGGCAAGAAGAGCGGCCATGGCAGCGCTCCACCGGCCGATTCACCTTGCTCAGGATTCCCTCCAGCCCTCCGCCGTTCCAGAGGGCCAGGCTGTCACCGTCTTCATCGATCTGCACGTACGTGTGCTGATAGCCGACACCGTATCTCCTTTTCAGGTCGTTTTCCCTGTCGTAGTCCACCACGACCACGGTGATATCGCCCAGGCTCTCGATGCCTGCCTCCAGCTCCTCCAGGTCGGCGCGGCAGAGCGGGCACCAGTCCGCATGGAAGAAGAGCACGGTGGGCCTTTCACCCGCCAGCATTTGGGCCGATGCCACATCCGAAAACTCCACCAGCCCACCCATGCCTTCCTCCATGGACATGCTCATTGCCGGCCCCAGGCCGGTTTTCGAATCTTCCACGGCCCCCTTGTCCTCTGCGCATCCCCAGCTCAGCGCCGCCAACGCCGCGGCAGTCACGATCAGTGCCTTCTTCATGGCTCAACCTCCATGAGAAAAGCTACTGCCGGGATTTCACGAGAGTTTCACGAAAGGATAAAAAGAGATTCCCGGAATGGCCCGCGGCGTCGGCGGTCAGGACGGCTCTTCGTCGCCGCGCCCCTCTTCGCGCCGGATTTCCTCCAGGCTGCGGCCGGTGAGAACCGAATCGGGCTCCGTGCTCACGGGATTACGCCGCGCATCGGCGCGGTCGTCCTTCATCTTGATGAGCAGCCAGCGATCCCCGCCGCCGGTGCGAATCAACGCGTAGGCGCCCTGGAGCTTCCGGCCTTTCAGCCAGACCTCCACGTGACCCCGCTGCAGGGATTCCTCCATGGAAGCCGGCTCGTCCTTCTCGGCGGACAGATTGCGGTACGTGCCGGTATCCCACACCAGAACCACCCCGGCGCCGTACTCCCCCTTCGGTATGACCCCTTCGAAGTCGGCGTACTCCAGCGGGTGGTCTTCGGTAGGCACGGCCAGGCGCCTGTCCGCTGGGTTCGTGGAGGGACCTTTCGGTACGGCCCAGGACTTGAGCACGCCCGACACCTCCAGGCGGAAGTCGTAGTGAAGGTTCCGGGCATCGTGCTTTTGGATCACGAAGAGGGGCTTCTCACCCTGCTTTGCCTGCGTGCGGCCGCCCGCCGGCTCTCCGGTCCTGTGGAAGTCGCGGCGCTTTCGGTATTCCTGCAGGGAGTCGCTTTCCTTCGTCATCGTGTTCCCTCCCTCGGGGCCCGATTCCTCCGGAGTCTCTTCACCTTAGCGGATCAGCGGCAAACATGCCAGATGGGGAAGGCATTCCTCGCCCGCCCGGCCGAAGCCCGGTATAATGCGGGAAACCGATATCCGGGGGCGCCGCGCCGAAAGGAAGACCCATGCTCCGAGCCGCCACCATCGTCTTGACGGTAGTCATTGTGTTTGCTGGGGTCTATGCCGTGCTCACGATAGCCCTGCCCGACATCATCGAAGGGGTCACCTTCGAAGCCGTGACCGGAGAAAGCCTGGACGGCCTGCAGGCGGCCGGCTACGCCCGCCCGTATCTGATCATCGCGCGGCACGAGGGACTCTTCGCTCTGACCACCGTGATCCCCACGGGGTTCATCCTGTATCACGGCTTCCGCAGGAAGCAGAGGTGGGCCTGGTGGGCCATTCTGCTGACCAGCTGCCTCGGATGGGGATGGGGGCTCGTGGACAGCTCGCTGCACGGGGCCGTGATCAACGCCGTGCCCCACGCAGCAGGACTGGTGCTGATCCTGGTTGGGCTGTTCCTGCCTTTCAGGGAGTTCTTCGGACGAGGCGCCGTGGGGTAGGGCGGGGAAAGGCCTCGCGTCCGGCCAGGCGCCATGCAACGGGCCCGGTGGATGCCGCCCTCCGTCCGCAATGCATCGGCCCCACGGCTCTCCCAATCCTACCTGCCGCAGCACATCTTGTATTTCCGCCCGCTTCCGCACGGACAGGGATCGTTTCTTCCGATCTTCTTCACTGAAACGACCTGCTCGTGCACACCCACCTGCCTGCGCGCCGCTCGCTTGAAGAGCCGGTAATGCCTTCTTATCCTCTGGTCATTGTCCCTGAGCTTCATCAGTTTCCTGACCACCTCCAGGAATGCCGTCTCCCATTCCGACTGCTTTGTCTCAAGCAGGTGAAACCCGTGGACTTGGCCTGCCTTTTCCTTGTCGCCGAACAGGTTTTCGTAGTACCGGCTGCTTTCCCAACCGTAGTTGATGGCGGCCATGGGCTTTACGTCGGGCGGCGTCGTCATGACGTACAGGTAGACATTGCGGCAGTCACAATCGGGGTTGTCACAGTAGTATTCCACCAGAAGGAAGTCGCCGTCCGGCAGGCCTTCCTCGTCCCTGAGTCCGAAAGCGATCCCGTCCGCGCTCAAGTCCGGACATATCTCGAAAAGGGGAACCATCACTGTTGGGGACTCCTTCCCTGCCCGACACAAGACCTCTCAGGCGGGCAGATATGCGCCGAGATTCCCGGAGCCGCTGTATCCGCAGACGCCCATCCGAGGGGAATTCACGACCGGCAGCAGCATCTCCTCGCCACATTCGTGCCCTGCTGCGCAGCGCTCGCAGAAGAACGCCTCGCCTTCATACATGCACTCGGTGCAGATATGTGCCGCTGCGGAGCCGCAGACGGTGCACGCGAACTGCGGAGCTTCGTTTCGCGCCATGATCTGAATGGGCCTTCCCTTGGGGACCTCCTCGAACTCACCGATCACTTTCAGCGATACGTACGTGGTACTGCCGAAGTCGTACTGGTATCCGAAGCTCATTCCCGCATCCAGCACCTCTCGAAGCGGAAAATCCATCTTGTTATCTTCGAAGTCAGGCTCAGGACAGGACGTGTAAAAGGCATTCTCTATGGTGAACGCGCTGAGATGACCGCAGCATTCCACCCACGCCGCCCTCAGGAACGAGTCCAGGTCTTCGAGCTCGGCTCTCTGCGATGCCTTGAGGTGCATCCAGTAGTCGGGCGAACCTACAGCCGTCAGGTGATAGTATTCTTCGCCCCGCCCGGCCTTTCCCTCCATCAAGGCCCTCCGCTGTGCGCAGGACTGCAGGTGCCTGCTCATGCCGGCCTTGCTGTACGAGTTGCCGCAGTAGTGACAGTTCCCTCTCGTCATGATGACCTCCCGCATCGACATGCCGCGCTCATGCCTTCGGCTCCAGCAGCAGCGTACCATGCATGGGCCTCGTTCTCAACGGGCGGGTTACCCGGACCGCCCTGCGAAAACTCGTTGAAATCGCGGGCGGCCTGAAGTAGAATTCGGGACAGGTCGCTTCGCGCAAGAACCGGGAGCGAGAGCGAAGAAGCAGAGGTACAGGAGGCGGGGGCATGAAAACTCTCAGAACGTTCCTTGCGATGACCCTGGCGGCGCTCGTCACGGCATTCTCCGGCTGCGGCTGGCTCTCCAGGCCCACCGTGGCAGACACGGTGGTCTTCGGCATCCCCGACACCATGACGGGAGGCTCGGGAGCGGCGGCGCTCTCCCGCGACATAGCCGAGACCACGCGGTCGACCATTGACGGGTTCTACGACGCCGCCCGCTTCCAGATCTGGTTCGCCTCCGAGTGGGCGGACGCCGTGAAGCAGCTGATCGGCGTCCTGGAGTCGAACGGAGTCTTCGAGAAAGCCGAGAGCTTCGACGCCGAGCTTTCGGGCCAGAACGCCGGCGACAAGATCACGTGGACCGTTCAGGGAGGAGACGCCTGCCTCCTGGAGTGGTGGAAGAAGCAGAGCGGCGGAGGCTTCGAGAAGTTCGTGGAGCTCCAGCTCGATCACTACACGAACACCGAAGCCGGAATCACGGCCCGGGGCCACATCATTGTCGAAGTGGCCGCCGACGAAGACATCGCCCTGGTCCCGGGCTTCACCAGAAACGCCGAATGGGTGAAGGTGCAGTTCGACTCCGAGAAGGCCGATCTGGACGGAGTGCAGTGGATGAAGCTCTCCGCCACCGGCTTCCAGGAAGAGTCACTGGACCCCTCACAGCTCGACCCGCCCGCTCCCACGGACTGCCAGGAATGCATCATCGAAGCGAGCAAGGAGCCGTCCGGCACCGTGGCGCTGAGCGGGAGCACCTCCGTGCCGGGCACCACGGCGGTCACGTACTTCGCCGACGAATACGAGATGCGGTACTACGTCTACGTGGGCCGGGGCGACTCCGAGACCGCCACCATGAACCTGGGCGTGCCGCTGGACGGCTACGACACGGGCACCGTTTTCACGGATTTCGAGAACACCGTGGGCGGGGTGATCTCCGAGTACATAGCCGATCTGCTGCGGGATGATGCCCAATTGGGCGGACTGTATGGGCACGAGATACTCGCGGGTCTGGATTTTGACGAGCCATTCGAGAACACAGCTCCACCGAACCCGACGACCGACGACATTCGGACGGAGATCAACGCCCTGGATCCCGGCGCAGTGGACGAGAACCTTCTCACCCTCATGAACGTGGAGAATCCCGCCTACTTCCAGGTCTCGAGCTACTACGACTTCGGGCCCGATGCTCCGGCCGGCTATCCCACGGCCGCGGAGCTGCCCGGAGAGGACGACATCATCCCGCAAAGCGAAGTCGACGCCTTCGAGGGGGCTCCGATAAGCTTTGCGGACCCATCGGACGACCCGGGATTCTGAGGGGATTCACCGGGTCCCGAGGATGCCGAAATCCCACACTATCAGGGCTTCCGAGCCGAAAGGAGAGTACAGGCATGGCCAGGAAAACCAGATTCGACGCGATCCTCCTGCTGCAGATAGCGGTGGGCTTCTTTCTCGTCACCCTGGGCATAGCGGGGCTGATGAGCTACAACACGACGCTGAGCGAGGCGGCCCGGGCGCTGAGCCGGATCTTCGGCAGAGCCAGCAACCCGCTCAACCTGATCATTGCCATAGTCGAGGTGGTGGCCGGCGCGGTCCTGGTGCTGGATCTCTTCGTGACCCTGGCCGGGCGGCTTCAGTTCTGGACCACCCTCTTCATTGCCGTTCTCTGGGTCGTGCAGATCGTGGTGGTGTTCTTCGTCAACAACCTGCTCGCGCCGGACTTCATAACCTGGCTCAACAGGCTCTCCATGGACCTGATCATCCTGGTGGGCCTGTGGATGGTCAACCGGCGCTACGCCTGAGCGCGGGCACGCCGCGGGGCCGAATCGCAGACCGGCGACGCGCCAGGGCCGGTCGGCTCACGGCGTCCGGTTCGGCTCTACGCGTCCCGCAGGATCCCCCGGCGCCGCAGCGTCTCCCGCAGCTGCCCGAAGCTGATGCCGTAGCGCCGGGCGATCTCCTCCGCGTGGCTCCGGCCGGTAGGGCTGCGGGGAACGATCCGGTAGGTCCGCTTCGCCCCGTTGTCTCCCCCTTCGGTCAGGGACACCAGGCTCACCGCCCTGCTCTCCGCCTCGACCTCCGCATTGAGAGCATCCACCTCCTCGGCCAGGGCGTGCTGGTGCGTGGTGAACACGGCCCGGGCGCCCAGTAGCAGGAGGGCCTGGACCACGTCCCGGCACAGATGGAGGCTCTCGGCGGGGCTCGTGTCCGCCAGCGACTCGTTGAGCAGGACGAGGCTGAAGGGGGTGGCCTGATCGAAGATAGCGGCCAGCCGCTGCGCCTCCTCGCCCAGCCTTCCCGCGTCGATCTCCGGCCTCTCTTCCATGGGGAAATGCGTGAAGATGCCGACCACGGGGCTCAGGACCGCTTCGCGGCCCGGTACGAACAGGCCGGCCTGGGCCAGGACCTGGGCCGTGCCCACCGCCTTCATGTAGGTGGTCTTCCCACCCCGATTGGGCCCGGTAAGGATGAAGACCCTGCCCAGGGACTGGAAATCCGCCCGGTTGGTCACCACCTCCTGCCGCGGCTCGGCCGTGCCGCCGTCCCGCCGCGCCTCACCCACGGCGTTTTCCTGCCGGTTCCCGCCCTGCTCGTGGAAGCGGATCGCCAGGTTCGGATCGTAGAGCCCTTCGATCCGGCAGGCCTTTTCCCCCATTTCCGCGATGCGCGGGACGCACATGGGAAGACCCATGGAACGGATCCGCCGAACCAGCCGGGCCGCGCCCACGTAGAAGCGCAGCTCGTCGGCCAGATGCAGGAGCGAGCCCGCGTTGATGCTGATGTAGCTCCGCAGGGCACGGGAAATGGGGCGGCTCACCCTGTCCAGAACTCCCGAGAGGTCCCGGAACAGCGGGACCAGCAGCGGGTTCTCCTGCTCCTCTTCGTTGCCGGACGCAGGGCGCAGCCCCTTTTTCCGCATGCTGTGCAGAGACGCGATGCCCTGGTTCGCTGCCGCCGCGTCCCGGCCGAACAGCGTCTGAAAGAGACCGCCGCTCGCGCCGCTGAACTTCTCGGTGTTGACCGCGAGAAGCGTGGCCTCGCTGGGGCGGAGGTTGCGGTCCAGGTTGATCCCCACGGTGACCGCCGCGATGCTTCTGATCTTGCCGAGAAGACCGGGCAGCTCGGCGGACAGGCGCTTGAAGGCGGCATCCTCCTGGATCCCGGAAACCGCCGCCGAAAGCCGCCGCAGGCACTGGGAGCGGAGCTCGCGACTGGATTCCCCGAGCACGCCGCTCAGCGCGTTCACGCAGTCGACGAAGATCTCCAGCTCCCCCAGGCGGCCGCACACCTCTTTCAGGAGCTCACCGGATTCCCGCATCCGCTGAAACTGGCGGATGGAGGCGAATTCCGGCAGGAGCTCCTGGACCCGGTCCGAAAACCCCGGCAGGGCAAGCACGTCCTGCAGCACTTCCTGCCGGTAGCGGATGGTCGCGCAATCGGTGCACGGATCGAGCAGTATGTCGTGCGCGAACCCCGGCTTGCCCACGTCCGAAGAGAGATGCTGCGCCAGGGCGGGGAGATCCAGGTCCCGGACCACCTCGGGGCCCGGCTTTCGGGCGCCGGAAGGCTCCCGCCGCCCCGGGGGATACAGGAGGCTCACCCCGGAGAGGATTTCCGGCGCAGCCGCGCGAACGTCCGGCTGCACTCTACCGCTCGTATCCAAAGGAGTCCACCAGCCACCCCGTGCCACGGTCGTAGAGATTGCCGCGCCGCAGCCGAAGCCCCACCGCCTCGTCCGTCTCCAGCGCAGCAGTCTCGCCGCGTCGGGACCTCACGATGACCTGCGTGCGCCGGTCCTCGAAGCACAGGTGGACCAGCACGTCCGGCCCCTCGTTCATGATCGCCATGACCGTGAGGCTTCCCAGATCCTCCCCCGGGGAGCCGGCTATCTCCACGTCCTCGGGCCGCACGTGCACGATCATCCGCCGGCCGCTGTAGGGACGGCACTCCGCGGGCAGCGGAATGAAGCAGTACGGATCCACCTCCGGGATCAGAATGGTGCCGGCGGCGGCTGCATGCACCTGGCCGGGAATCAGATTGGTCCTCGGGTTGCCCGTGAAATCGGCCACGGCGGCGGTCTTCGGGAAGTGGTAGATCCCGTCCGCATCGTCCACCTGCACGATCTCGCCGTCCTGCATGACGGCGATGCGGTTGGCCAGCACGAACGCCTCCGTCTGGTCGTGGGTGACGTAGATCGAAGTGGCGCCCATGGCGCCGTGGAGCCGCCTGAGCTCGGTCCGCACCGATCCCCGGAGCTTGGGGTCCAGATTGGAGAGCGGCTCATCGAAGAGCAGGAAATCGGGCCTCCCGGCCACCATCCTGGCCACGGCCACCCGCTGCCGCTGGCCTCCGCTCAGCTCGGCCGGCCGGCGGTCTTCGCAGCCTTCCAGCTCCACGAACCGCAGCGCTTCCCTGACCCGCTGGGCGATCTGATTCCTCGGAAAGCCGCGCATCTTGAGACCGAAGGCGATGTTCTTGTAGACCGTCATGTGCGGGTAAAGGGCGTAGTTCTGGAACACCAGGCCCACCCGCCTCTCTCTGGCCGGTATGTCGATCTGCTGGAGCTCCGAATAGACCGTGCGGCTGCCCAGCTGGATCTCACCCCCGGACGGCCGTTCCAGCCCCGCGATGCAGCGCAGGGTGGTGGTCTTTCCACAGCCGGAGGGGCCCAGCAGCACCAGGAACTCGCCGGGCTCTATGTCGAGCTCCACGTTCCTTATCGCATCCACCTGATCGAATCGCTTCGTCAGATTGGTTACGCTTATCCCCTGCATCGTGGCATTCCCCTCTCACTTTTAATATAACCAATTCTATCAGATCTGAGAGGATCTTGTCCCGGATGAGGGGGGATCATGGGCCTGAGGCGCTCGCTCAGGGCAGCCTGCCGATCACGAAATCATCGCCGAACAGGTACATGATGGGGGACTGCTCGATCCCCAGAAATCGGTGGGCGGTCTCTCGGGTGGAGGCGTTGACCGTTCCGAGCAGCCGGCTCAACCGCACGAAACCATCGTCTGCAATGAGCTCCCTCTTGTTCTCATACGCGTCCAGCAGGCAGTACGTGAAGATCCCATACCCCAGCTCCGCGATCTCATAGGCCGCCTGAGTCTCCGAGGCGGCGGAGAACACCGCGATCCCCTTGGACTTGGCCAGATTGGCCACCAGGCGCCGCTCCTCGATCCCGCCCCGTGCCGCGGCCGCCACCCCCAGCGAGCGCGTGACCTCGCCGCTGTGGCAGGTGTCCATGAGGATCACGACCTTGCGGGAGGGAACGCGGGCCACGAAGTCCGAGAGGTCCGTCTCGCTGATGCAGCTCGCGCGCAGGTCGGTGACGTCCGCGTCGTAGGGCAGGTAGTAGTACGTGCCCTGCTCGGAGAAGCCGTGGCCCGAAAGGTACAGGACCAGCACGTCGGAGAAGCCGATCTCTTGGACGATGGCTTCCATGCCGGCCAGGACCCCTTCTCTGTCGGCCCGGCGGTCGGTGAGGACGGTGGTGCTCACCCGGCCGAACAGGCCGCGACCGGTCTCCTCGAAGATCGCCGCCACGGCCTCGGCGTCCCTCTTCGGCGCCTCGAGCCGCAGGTTGGGGTCCCGGTAGGCTCCCACGCCGCAGCAGAGCACGTGCATGCTCGGGGCGGTGCCCGCGGAAGGGGCCCAGCGGATGCGGACCGTGGGGCTCAGACCGTAGATCGTTCCTTCGTGATCGTAGGCTCCGCCCTGGAAGACGTTTTCCCCTTCCAGCAGGGCCGCCCTGAAGGTATGCGTCCTGCGTCCGGAAGCGCTGCCGCCGGACGTCTTGCTCTCGGCGGCGACTGCCATTCCTCTGGCGCCTTCCTCCACCACGCGGCCGTTGTGCAGCAGAAAAACCCTGCCGACGCCGCCCTCCGACGGCTCCGCCGAAACCTCGAGCAGCGCCGTGCCGGAGCCCGTGACAGCCGGGATGGCGCCCCCCGTTGGGGAGCCGATCGCCACTTCCGGCATACTCCGCAGCGCGGCCTCTGCGTCCACCGGGGAGAGCTTCTCGCCCTGG
>Ga0272441_10013116_pt1 | contig 11973 bp, 8 predicted proteins | sample SSMProp6N_FD_193582 | JGI IMG/M metagenome (GOLD analysis project Ga0272441, IMG submission 193582) | Marine sediment archaeal communities from Little Sippewissett salt marsh, Falmouth, MA, United States - SSM-Prop-6N | ecosystem: Environmental > Aquatic > Marine > Wetlands > Sediment ...
GGAACTAAGCTGGCTGAAATTCAACGAAAGGGTCCTCAAACAGGGAATCCGGAAGGACAATCCTCTGGCCGAAAGGTTGAAGTTCCTGGCGATCGTCAGTTCCAATCTCGACGAATTTTTCATGATCAGAGTCGCGGGATTGATGCAGCAGAAGTCCGCGGGCCTGAGAAGACGAGGCATAAACGGTCTGACGCCGAATCAACAACTGAAAAGGATTAGCGCTTCAGTTCACGATCTGGTCGCTCAGCAAAACGAAGCGATCCAGGACGCATTAACTGAAATATCCGACCACGGTGTTATGCTGCTCAGGCAAAGTCAGTGGAGCCACGAACAGCGAGCTTTCATCAGAACTCATTTTCAGAATGAAATCCTGCCCGTACTCACGCCGTTGGCCATGAACAACTTGGATCCTCCTCCTATTCTGCCGGGCAGACAGCTCAATGTGGCTATCACCGTCGTGGCCAAAGGACCGAAAGGCGAATCAGAAAAACAGATCGTCGTGGTTCCCGTTCCACATCTCCTGCCGCGCTTTATGCGAATACCCGATACAAAGGAATTCTCTCTTGTCCTCCTGGAAGATGTGATTGCGGATAACGTGGAATTGCTTTGCCCCGCGAGCCATATTACCGGCGTCGGCTATTTCCGTATTACCCGCGACGCCGACGTGAGTCTCCAGGAAGACGAAGCCGCCGATCTTCTGGAGACCATTGAGCAGGCCCTTATAGAACGAAGGCGACGGTCGGCGATCAGGCTGGAAATCAGCGACACGATCGACACATTTCAGAAAAAATGGCTGACCGAATGGTCGCGGCTGGGGGCCGACGATGTTTACGACATTACCCCATTGCTCGATGCAACGTGTCTTCATCAACTTACCATGATAGGACCCATTGCAAACCTGAAGCTCCCGGACTGGCCGCCGCAGCAACCGATCGATCTGCTCAATAGTGAGAATCTGTGGCAAACCATCAGAGAAAAGGACGTCCTTCTTTTTCACCCCTATGAAAGCTTCGAGCCGGTCGTGAAACTGGTCCAGGCCGCCGCCGACGATCCCGGTGTCATTGCCATCAAGCAAACGTTGTACCGTACAAGCAGCGATTCCCCGATCGTTAAGGCGCTGCAAAAAGCGGCCAAAAACGGCAAAGAAGTCACCGTGCTCGTTGAGCTTAAAGCCCGCTTTGATGAAGCACAAAACGTCAACTGGGCCAAACAGCTCGAAGACGCCGGCTGCCACGTGATTTATGGAATCGCGAACCTGAAAACCCACGCCAAAGCCCTCCTCCTCATCCGACGCGAGGAGACACGGATTCGCCGCTACATTCATTTGGCCACCGGTAACTATAATGATAAAACCGCCAGGCTTTACTCCGATATCGGCCTGTTTACGTGCGACAATGCCATCGCCCTGGACGTCACGGCCTTTTTCAATCTTCTGACGGGTACTTCGGAAACGGTAGGCTGGCGGGAACTGACCATCGCCCCGACGGATATGAAGCAGAAGTTCCTTGACCTGATAGACCGGGAGATTCAAACCAGCAGCGCCGACAAACCGGGCCTGATCATGGCCAAGACGAATTCGCTCCAGGATAAGGTCATTTGCCGGGCCCTCTTCCGCGCCAGCCAGGCCGGAGTGAAGGTCATGCTCAACATCCGTGGTATATGTTGTCTGAGGCCGGGAATAAAGGGGGTATCGGACCATATCGAAGTGTGTTCCATTGTTGACCGATATCTCGAACATGCCCGGATATTCTATTTCCGTAACGGCGGGCACGAAGAAGTGTACCTCAGCAGCGCCGACTGGATGCGCAGAAACCTCGACCGAAGGCTGGAACTACTTTTTCCCATCAAAGACGGAAGATTAAAAAAACGCTTGATCGACATCCTCTCGACCTATTTTATGGATAACACCCAATCGGAGATTCTCCATCCTGACGGCCACTATACCCCGAAAGAAAAAAAAGGTAAAAAGATTCAAGCACAAGAGAGCTTCTACAACGTAATATGTGAAGCTGTTAGAAACAATGAGCACTCCTCTTTGAGGTTTCGGCCGATGAAAAGCAGACCTTAAGAAGGACCCTGGCGATGCCTAAGCAAATGTGTAAATTGATAAAAGACGACTTTCACACAAAGAAGCTCAAGCAGTTTTCAAAACTTGTGGATCACCCTCAGTTTGTCTGCAAAAAGTGCGGCCGGGTCTCCAACAAAAAGACATATCTATGCAAGCCGGTTGATTTAGAATAATATCGTTTATCTATCTTTCGGTTTTATTCTATCGCCAGTACCGGTTCACGCGGCGTCGCGACGTCGGCCTTGGTATCGATTTCACTCAACACCCTGTGTAATCGTTGGAAAAAAACCTCATTATCAGGCCATATAATCCTCTGATCCGCGCCCAAAGGCTCATCGACGCTATCAAGAAACTCACCCAGCACACCGGCGTCGAACCGGTTATGTGAAAGACCCAGACCTAACGCTTCAACGTACCGACCATTCACCATTTGCTCGTATTGTCCCATAATCGGAAGCAACAACATCCGCTTCTTGAAGTGCAGGCATTCGCTAATTAAGGAAAATCCGGCCGTAGCGATGACACCTCGGCAGCTCGCTAAGTCCTCAAGAAATCCTTCAGTCGAAGTTGGTTTGAACACACAATTAACCACCTCGCTGCTTTCGTTATACCCATAGATGTAAAATCGATAATCCGGGGCACTTTGGAGGGTGCGCAACAGGCGTTCACGTCCGGTACGGTCGCTGGAGTAAACCAAGATATGCTCATCCCTCACCGATTCGTATGAATGAACGATAGGTCTGACGACAGGAGGAACAAGATTAATCGAATCGTTTTTGACGGAGGCGTGGAAAAAGTTTAAAACGACATAAGCCGAAGCGCCGAAATAATGCCCTCGCGTTACAAGAGCCGACGTCAGTCTCGGGTACCAATCTCTTAGATCGTGCTTGAGTTTACACCCTGTGAGTATATGCTCATGGTCGATACTAACAAAGGGGATTTTATTGTACCAAGCCCACCAGGCGCTGAACGGCTCGAAGTCCGAAATTACGAGGTCCGGAGAGAAAGCATCGAAAGACTGGCTCACAAAATTCGCCGTCTCAGGATAGCACCGACGGAAATTCTTTAGATTCGTCGCAACGGTCTTCACACAAGACAACCGCCTGTCGCTGAATACCAAACTCAGACCGAATATCTCACGAACGCGCGAGTCGAAATAGTGTTTCAGATAGGTATAGGCTTTCCGGGACGCCACAAACATCACGTCGTTTCCCGCCTCGATGAGGTGCTGCCCGATCAGATGAGAACGACTGCTGTGACCGAAGCCCTCGCCGGCTACGCCGTAAATGATCCTTGCCATGATTGTCAATCCATTAGAGAAGTTGTCCTGACGTTAGCTCCGTTTTCACCCCAATCCGATACTTCGACTCCGCCATCGGGAGAAATGCGTAAGAAGTTGTTTGTCCGTCCCGTCCAGGAACCGCTGTTGAAATACCAATCGCCGAACCGGCCGGGTCTGTGGGTATGACCGACGATGGCGACATCATAGAGATCCCGGCCTTTGTCCTGATAATAACGCGTCAGCATCTTCTGCGTCCGAATCTTCCTTTTTGAAACGGTCAGCGTATTATTCGGCACAACCGAACAGCATTCCTGAAACGTCCTTTTCACATTCCCGGTGATCCAATCCCAAAGTCTGAGGATATTTTCACCCACTTCCAGAACGGCATCGACCAATGCATCGTTTGACAATGTGAGTATCGCGTTCTCAAGGGCCAAAACCGGTGTATAAGCCGTGAGCGCTCTGGCAAGCGTCTTCATATTCCCCTGGACAAAGGGATCCGCCTCGTGCCCGTGCATAAACTTGAACCTATTGCCCCCAATGGTTCTCACAAACGGCCGGGTGGTCGCTTCAAAAAACACATGGGGCGGGCGGCTCATATTCTCCCAGGACAACAGTTCCGCGTCATGGTTGCCGGGTACGAACACAACCCCCATGTCCGCCAGACGATCCAAAAGATGACCCTGTTTGCCAATCACCGATTCCAAACGATGGCCCCACAGTTCGAGAAAATCGCCAAGAATGATAAGCTCTCCCTCTTCTTTATCGACATAGTCAAGAAACGATTGGAGTAATGTCTGTTTCTTCCCGAATTTAAAATTGTCCTTCAGAGAGCCGTCCCCCAAGTGAAGGTCGCTAATCACAAAGATGGATTGTGCCTTTGCTATATTCAGATTCTCCAATCACAAGCACTACATTCAAAACACACATTTTTGTATAATCTCTATTTATGTTATCGGTATTAAGTGTTAGAGCGGCGTTCAATTCTCATTTGAATTTGGTGAAAATACGTATCGCGGGCAGGATACCCGCGCGCGATCGTAGGGACGGCTCCCCGTGGCCGTCCGTATCCGGCGATAGAAAACTATGAGGCCATTCGGATTGTTCTGCTGCCATCTGAACGACAGGTTGCTTTTTACCTATGCGGTAGAGAAGACCACCGGCGATCGCCGTAAACGGCGCCACAGTGACCAAACCGAAGCTGCCGACAATGGTATTAACGACTTCCGCGGCGACGAAGTTCTTGTTGAGCATGCTCATGATCGGCACACCCCGGCCCATGAAAAGCATCAATAAGGTGATGTAACTACCCGAATACGCAAGGAGCAACGTCGTCGTCATCGTGCCCACGACCGAGCGCCCCACGGACAGACCCGAGCGGATATGTTCGAGCAATCCGATGTCGGGTTTTTTCTCCATGATTTCATGCATGGCCGCCGAGATATCCATGGCCAGGTCCATGACGGCTCCCGAGGACGCGACGAAAACGCTGGCGACAAAAATGCCGGTGAGATTGAGATAGTCAAAACCGGAGTACAGAAGCGTTTCCGCGAAAGGCCGAATCGCTCCATGCAGACGAAATTCCCTGGTGAAGACATGGGCCAGCACACACGTCAAAAGAAGCCCGGAGAAAGCCCCCACGAACGTGGCCAGCCCCTTTCGTGTGATTCCCCCCACCAAGAAACACACGGCGGACGTCAGGGCCCCGACCACGAACAGGGCAACCCAGATCGGATCCTCGCCTTTGAGGAACAACGGAATCATCACTTTCCAGATCATCAACGCGGCAAACACAAATGAGAGGATGGCCTTGAGACCCGTCCAGCCGCCCAGAAGGATCAGAAGGGCCGCAAACAAGGCGATGAGGATTATCTCAAGATGAAATCGATAGTGCCCTCGTGCGATCGCCCTGGCGATCTTGCCCTTCACGACGGAGTATTCGACGAGAATCTCCCTGCCTTGGGCGTACATCTCGTCCATCTCCATCTTCCCCGTCAAATGATTCGCGGCAAGGCAGATTTGCCCCTCGAAAGGGCCTTCCAATAATTCGACGCTTAATTGTTGCGTGCCTGTTTTGATGATCAGCGCCTGATAGATATCCGAATCATCGACCTCAAGCACTTTGCCGCGTGCAAAGTGAGAGTCCTTGGGCACACTGTCTTCAAACCCCGTTGGCATGTAAATCAGGCTGATACAAATCAGGCTCAGAACAATCACAAGGACGATATCTTTATATGTCTTTCCTTTTCGTAGCACCATGGCCGAAACCTCAACGTTCCTAAACAACACCGAACAATGCCTTGATAAAAAACAATGGAGCAGAAGCTTATAGGGACTTCCGCCCCATTGCGGCGTCGAAAATCAACTCTGTTTGTCCGCCTTATTTGCCATCGGCGGAACGGATTAATCGAGAGAACCACCCATGACGTCAGCGATCTTTTTGGCGACGTCGGTATTCTCATAGTAACCCGAGAAGCTCGGATCGTTGGATGTGACCGGGACCGGGACGGCCGTGTGGCTGTAGCTGGAGAAAGACAGGCCGGCACGATTGTTCGTGATGTGCGTGCAGGCAATGGCCAGCGGATTGTAACCACCATAGATGAGGTAATCCTCTTCGGAACCGCGAATCTTTTCGCCGGTCATCTGACGATCGTAGGCCTCTTCCAATTGGGCCTGTTGCAACTCGCTCAGATCGTCGTAAACCACGCCGAAGGTCTCCTCGACCTTGCTTTGCATCTCCTGGTCATCGACCAGATTGATCAAGCTGGTCAGGTCGGCGTCCGGCTCCAAGTAACCCAGAACGATCTTCACAATATTGTAGAAACTGTAGGGATTGCTCTGATAGTCGGCCAGCCAACTGCCAAAGGCCTGGAAGGACATGGTCTGAGCGGTCAGATTCTCGTAGGCGCTGCCGTAACGGGTGCCGGCCCACCCCTGAGTCAGACCACCGCATTCGTGGTCGCCCGTCACGACGATCAAGCACTCGCCCGGATGCTCGTTGGCGAAATCGATCACGACGCGGCAGGCATCGTCGAAGGCCAGGGTGTCATAAATACTGCTCAACGCATCATTGGCGTGACATGCCCAGTCAATCTTGCCGCCTTCGACCATCATGAAGAAACCGTTGTCGTTGTCCAGCACTCGAATCGCCTCGGACGTCACCTCGGCCAGGCTCCACTCGCCGGAGGCGCCCGACGTCACACGGTCGATCTCATAGTGAAGGGCCTGGCTGTTCTGAGTCACATCGCTGGCGGCCACACACCTGGTCCCGTTCGATACGTTTTGAAGGTCGGCCAAATTATGAACGATAGTGTAGCCGTTGCTTTCAAACGTGGGCCACATGTCATCAGGATTCGGCCATCGACTCGCCTTGAAGGTTCCACCGCCGAAGAAATCGACGGTATCGGAGGTGGCGGCTTGCAAGCCGATTTCATAGTAGCTGTTGCGGCTGGCTTGATGGGCATAGAAGACGGCCGGAGTAGCGTGATCCAGAGACACGCTGGAAAGGATACCGACCTTCTTGCCTTGCTCCTTGGCTAACTCGGCCAGGGTCTTGTAGTAAACCTCTGTGCCCGCATCCATGGAAATCACGCCCACATTGGTCTTGTGACCACAGGCCAGGGCGGTGCCGGCGGCGGCTGAATCGGTGATGAACTGATTCAACGCCCACGATTTCTGCAAACCGGCGTAAGGTAACTCGGTGTTCAACGCCAAATCGGTCGACTTGTTGGCAATATTAGGATCATCGATGCGATCAACACCCATCGAGGTTAAAAAGCCCTCGGCAGCATGAATCTGGACGCTGGCCATCCCATCGCCGATCATGTAGAACACGTACTTGGCGGAGCCGTTCGGGGCCTCAACCACGGCCGAAGCGGAAGCGGCGACCGCCAACAGGATACATACGGAAAATACGCACTTTCTCATTTCTCATCTCCTTGTCATTAAGTTTTGTATCAAATTTCGATTCGAGGCACGGGAACTGTTACAAGCCCCGTCGCCGGAAGCGGAAAATGATTCTGATAGGTCAGCGGATGAGATTCGCAAGCATGAGGAGGTGTGCAGTAAAATACACCATCTCCCCGACGTTTTTTCAAACATTTTAAAGCAACCTTTCTTGTAAAAAGGATTGCCCTGAGGCCGTGAAATTTGGTAAAATAGAGGCGGTACGGATGGGGAATCAATGATCTCTCCATTCAGACTTCGGTGGGCCGGCGAAATGCTTTCCAGGTTGATCGCTGGCCTGCCTCTTTAGCTTCACATCACGACAGTTCAGAATGTCTCACCCATTTTGTCAATGGATAAGCGTCTTACGTATCACGAAGGTCGCCTGACGTCTCCAAAACATTTTCTGCTTCGAACAAACAACGTCATTAAGGCAACAAATTTGTGCTTCCGGAATCACCTCCTTTCGTCGTTCCGTGCATTTATTCATTAAAAATACCTTCATCACCCTCTCATAAAGCTGTCACTATCTTGTATCGTATCCGTTAAATTGGAGATGATAATGGAATATATTAGACGACGATTAAACCCCTATGAGTTTTTTGTAAATGTGCCGTCCTTCGTGACAACATGATCTGAAACCACGACCTCACGATCCGAAAATATGTCACTTCTGAAATAAAGGTTTGTCGTAAAAACCGCGTGGACTTAACAAACTTTTAGTCGCAGGCTAACATGTTTCTAACAGAGAAGCTATATTTATAGATATAAGATAATCTTAGCCCCCGCACCGTCTAGCCCCCCTCCACTTTCCGGCGGGGGCTTTCCTTTTCCCTTTTCAGAATAAGGACAACTGAAGGACTCGAATAAAACATTTTCATCAGGCTCGCCACGTGCGATCTCTATCAACCTGGGTTGACAGGATATCTCGTGTAATGAGGGCATCTTCTCTAATCTGAAAGTCGAACATTCCGACGTGAATGAAATCGGCGCCGCTTTCAAAAGCGTATCTGAAACCGTCCCGGGGATGGATGGCTCCCGCCGCCAGGACCTTAAATGCCATCCAGGGCTTTTCAATCTTCTTCATATACTCGATCGTTCCCTCGGGATTGATGCACCAAACATTATCATGATAGTAACCAGACGACTCGATCTTTGGATCCCAGTCCGGATCCCACACCCTTATATCACGCTCTCGCTGCTCCCTCGGCGGGGCCGACCAATAATTATCACGGTGCAACGATTTCATATAGAAATCGACCTCTATACCCGATGCTTCAACTGCCTTGAGAACTCTGATGGCATGACACGCTATCCCGGCGAACAAGCCATTGTCTTTGATCAAAGAAATAGCTTCCGCCAAAAGGTCTAACCGGCCGCTCTTCACACATCGATCTGTCGGGTCGCCGCAAACATAAATGCCTACGGCACCATTATCGATGGCTATTCTGATCGAATCCTTGTTGAAGTTCGTGTGACCGAGCCATTGGATTTTTCCGCCCCTTTCTTTTCTGTATTTGTCGAAGACCCTGAGCATTTGCTTGCTGGACCAGGCCGACATTGTATTAATCCCCACCTCCTCAGCGGCCTGCCAGGTTTCCATGATCTTTTCATCCGTAAAGTAATTCCGAATAAGTTGAGAGGCATAAATCAAGTCCCGGCTATGCGCTGCCCCGCCAATCAAATTCCCCCCCAGAATGAGCCTGCTCATCGTCACGTTGCCGATCTTTCCACACGGCATACCTTTGGCGTTTCCCGTAAGCATTGCCGGTTTTGTAGGTGCCTTTTCCTCTTGCATCTGCGCCATTAGAGCTTTTTCCTCAAGACTCAAGACCAATGTCCCCCCTGCCGAAGCGCCAACCGTTCCTTTCAAAAATGTACGACGATTCACTTTCCTTTCCATGATCGATCTTCTCCCGGTCGTATCTCTTTAAAGAAGGAATTCTTCAGATTTAAATACGCAGGTATGATCCGTCGCCACAGCCTCGTTCAGCTTTAACGCTGAGATAGTAGCCGCGTAGGCGATTTCGGCGGAACAAGTGAGGTGTGCTTTGCCTCGAACGGCATCGAAGAAATTCTGCAAGTGAGGGTGGTAATAGGGAACCTCCAAGACGACCGGGATCGTATATTTGGCAGGCAGTTTGGTTTCTCCCACCTCTATGACCGACGCATCTTCCTTCGGCGCTTCGACTCCGGGTCGGTGCAAAAAGTCAAGCCGTACCCATTTGTCCCAGTCGGGCGCGTCGGGATCACGGTAAACAGCATTCCCACGAGACGATTGCGATATTTCCAGAGTTCCCTGATCTCCCATAAACGCCTCGAAATGACCGCCATAGCCGCTTGTCGTAACCATCTGATAATGGGCCCCGACCGGCCCCGTCTCGGTCTCATAATCCAAAATCGCCATGACGACATCCGCCCACTCGTGGGTCTTTTTTTCATAGTAGTACGTTCCGCCGCGCGCCGTAACGGATTTCGGTCGCGTTGAAAGAAACCAGTTGATCACATCGATCTGATGCACACCAAAATCCACGACCGGGCCGGCCCCCAAAGCCTTGTACCACATCCAGTTCTTAAAATCGTGCATCGACGTGTAGCCGTACTTGGCAAGCGTTTCAGGATCAATCTGTCTCCGCCTCGACCAACCGCGGTCGGCCCGCGCGGACTGGTTCCATTGGGCATTAACCGCCGTGATGCGACCGAGGAGCCGCGACGTGTTCAACAGATTCTCCTGACAATGCACATAACGCGGATCGCTGCGCCGCTGATGGCCTATTTGCAGGAGCTTGCCCGTTTGCCTGGCCGCCTTCACCATCTCGCGGGCGCTTTCAGCCGTGTTCGACATGGGCGTTTCACAATAAACGTTCAGCCCGGCTTTTAGGCAAGCCACGGTTTGTTCAGCATGACAGAAATCGGGCGTCGCGATGATGACCGCATCCAGGTCCTTTTCCTCTTCGAGCATCTGACGATAATCCACATAGCCTCGGGCCTCATGGCCGAAGCGCTCAAGCACTCTCAAAATCCTACTGAGCGTAAGATCTTTCCAGATGTCACACACGGCCTTGAGACGAACGCCGGAACTCTTGTCCATCTTGAGACACGTCGTCATCAGCGTTTCACCCTGAACGCCGGCGCCGATGACGGCCACGTTGAGCCCCCGCCCATTGCCGGCATTTGTCTGCCCGGCTATCGCTTTCGATGTCGCCAAACCTATTCCGGCGGCGGCTGTGATGCTAAGGAAATTGCGCCTGTTAACGACTCTGCTCATATGTGTGTACTCCTATTAAAATACAACTTTGGAACAAAAGCCCTCATCAATCCAAACGTAGAGAACAAACCGGATGTGATATGCCCGAATAAACCATACGTCTGATGCTATGCTCTCCAGGGGCGTTTACGGTGCTTGACGTCGCGCATAGCCAGCGTCTTCCGAGCAATGATCGTGTCTTCGACAACCTGGAAATCGAACATACCGACCGCCAAGAAATCCGCGCCGTTCTTAAAACAGAATTCAAAAGCTGACTTGGGTTTGATAGCCCCGGCCGCCAACGTCTTAAAGGCAATCCAGGGCTGTTTCTTCTTCGCCATCAGCGCGATGGTCTTCTCCGGGAACAAATCATAGATATTGTCATGAAATTTGTTGTGGTCCATATGCAACGTGCTGTCCACGGACCAGTGCTCGCGACGCTCTTTCGGATGAGCCGACCAGTATTTGTCGTGATGCAGTGTTTTGAAGTAGTAGTCCGGCTCGATGCCATACTCATCCGCGACCTGGATGACCTTTATATCATGACAGCCCAGCCCGGCCGGATAGCCCTGCTCCTTAATATATTCGATGGCCCTGGCAATAATTTCGATGTTCTGTTTCTTGCCCGTCTTCATCGCGTGTTCCGTATAACCGCCCTGCGTATAAAGCGTCGTTCCTCCCTGGTCGATACTGTAGTCGATATTTTCCTTCAGCCTCTTCCAGGCGGGATTGTTGAAGTGCTCCCAGTCCTCATGAACGCCGACGATGGTCTGAATCTCACCGCCTCGTTCCCGTTTGTACTTGTTGATGATAGGCATTTGACTCGGGTCCGGCGAGCACGTATTGATGCCTCGTTCCTCGCAAAGCTCTATGGTATCGAACTGTTTTTCCTCCGTCAGATAGTGTCCGGCCAAGGTCGAAACATAAATCAAATCTCGCTGATGGCACCATCCGCTGATGATGTTGCCGCCGGCAATAATCCGGCTGATCTTCAGATCACCCAGTCTGCCCGTCGGCATCTCAGATTCGGACGAGCTGCTTCTCAGCTTATCTTTGTCGGTCGGATTTTGCAACGCCGCCAGGAGCTTTTCCTCTTCAGCACTCCGGATTCCAACCGCCGCCACACCGGCGACGATAGATTGGCCCAGGAAACTTCGTCGGTCGACTCTGCACGTCATAATGTGACTCCTCAAGATAAGATTTCAATATCAGATACAGATCAAACAAAAAAAGAGCGGAGAGGGCGGGATTCGATCTGCCCTCTTTTTGTAAAATAGTACAGAACTTATGTTCGCAAGTCAACTCTCGTATTGACAAGGATTTGGAAGGGCTCTTCGATCGACTATTCTCTCATGGTTTTTTACTATCTCGGAACCCTTTTTGAGGGTAGTTTAAAAGCAATTACCCGTAGGCAGTATTCAAAAATGATAA
>Ga0272441_10013117_pt1 | contig 11973 bp, 11 predicted proteins | sample SSMProp6N_FD_193582 | JGI IMG/M metagenome (GOLD analysis project Ga0272441, IMG submission 193582) | Marine sediment archaeal communities from Little Sippewissett salt marsh, Falmouth, MA, United States - SSM-Prop-6N | ecosystem: Environmental > Aquatic > Marine > Wetlands > Sediment ...
CTTGGGGCATCACAAAGGACACTAAAATCATATTTGGCATTTGAAAATTGTGAAGCAATGGCTGTACCAATTGCTCCCAAGCCTACAAACAGGACATTTTTCATAAATTCAGCTCCTTCATTTTATTCATTATTCTTTTCACAAATATTTTACCGGAGAATTATGGTTACGAAATAGATCCTTAAATATATACTATACACTAAAAATCTTCCGAATGGCTAAAATAAATCTTGCAATTTCAATTTGTGAGAAAATTGTGATAAATGTTAAGTCTGTTACGCTATTACAATCATTCGGAAATTCACAAAAATCAACTTATTTACGTTACAGTTTAAATAGCCGGAATATTAAAAGTAGCTATTGTTTGGATGTACATTTTGGATTGATTTACGAGACATTAACTGAATTCTTTTTTCTCAATTTCATTATTGACGGTACCACGTACAATAGAAGCAAATATGCCGATAAAACAAAGTATTGTAAATACAAGAAAAATTATTTTAACGCTGACAAGAAAATTGGGATAGTGCTCCGGGCTGATTTGGACATTTCCCATAAAAACCAGCATAATAAGTGAAGTAATTCCCATACTAAATGACATGCCAACCGCACGTGCCGTACCTATTATTCCTGATGCGACACCATAGTATTTTTTTTCAACTGAGCACATGACCGCATTGGTATTTGGGGATGAGAAAAATGCAAAGCCAAAACCTACAATCAACAAAGCGGAAATAATAAACATTATATGGGTATCTTCATTCAAAAAAATAAAGAAGGCAAGGCCGATAGCAGTAAAAGTCATACCCAGAGAGGCCACTATTCGAGGTTCAATCCTATCCGAAAGTCTACCGGCAAGAGGTGAGAACAATGCCTGCACTAAAGGCTGTGATACCAGGATCAGACCCACTGTCTGCGGCTCGAGGGCTTTAATATACTGCAAATATAAACTTAATAAATAGCTGATTGCAAAAGTAGCGCTATAATTAATTAAAGCTGCAAGAGACGAATAGGTAAGTATTCTATTATTTTTTATTAAGGTTATATTTAATATTGGGCTTTTCACTTTTTTTTCATAAAAACCAAATACGAAAATTGATATAATGCCTATGAGCATTAACACCGGACCCCAAAAAGAACGAATCAGTGAAAGACCGTATACAATACCAAAAAGTCCTACACCATAAATCACTGAACCTTTGTAATCAAACTCCTCACCCTTTGCTTCTGCCCACTCCTGCTTTATTTTCAATATTAAAATAATAATGGCAATTCCTATAGGCACAGCAAAAAAGAAAATACTTCTCCACCCCAAATATTTTATTAAAAATCCGCCTAAAAATGGTCCGGCAGATAAACCGGTATAAGTTGCAGCAACATTTAGACCAAGTACCCTGCCTCGCTCACCCGGAGAATATACAGAAGTTAAAATCGATATAACTGATATAGATACGGTTGCTCCGCTGATTCCCTGCAAAGCTCTAAACGTAATTAACATACCTGCATTAATGGATATTCCACAAAAAAAAGATGTTAAAGTATAACCTGCCATACCATAAATAAGAAGTTTCTTTCGACCAAATATATCAGATAGTTTTCCGAAAGGGGAAATAAAGACCGCCAGGGCTAATATAAAAGATAATACCACCCAATTAAGCAACACCGTATTCATCGCAAATTCTTTACCAATAAAAGGTAAGGCAACATTAATCGATGAAATCATAAATGGTACAATAAATGCTCCCAGTGTTGTTACGAATAATACTATTTTTTTATTTAGTTTATCATCCAATAGAGATGCCTCCCATCTGTCTTCTTGGTCGTTTACATATTTTTTAATAGCAAAAAAGGGATTCGGTATTTTTCTTTGTTATGTTTATAATTTGTTTATTATGCCTTAATAGAATACGATATGTAATTACTTTTTTTCCGCGTAAATTTATTATTCTTTATAAAAAATAGAAATATTAATAAATGCAGAAAAAGAAAATGGGCTGAGGAATAGGGTATAAAGTAGATGTCTTCTTCTGAAATGTTACAACTTGCTTAACAATTCCCGGCTGAACAAATTAATTTTATTTTTTAATTCATTTTCTTTGTCAGAAGTGAAGAACTTTGTTTTTTCGATGACTTTTCCTCCTCTGTTTTCAACTATTTCAGTGACTTTAGAAGTATCCTTTTCCAATCCTTCTCTATCAGAACCGGTGACGACAATAAAACATTTTTTATCGGATAAATTGTTCTTCCCAATATAATCAGCAAGTATTTTCCGAACAGAACCTGCATAGATAGGTGATGCAAAACCAATAGCAGCGGCTTCTTTAAAATCAACCTGTAAATCTTTACTCACGCTATACAATGTCACTTGGTAATCATCCTGCGCTATATTTTCCGCAAGAATTTTTAGCGTATTGGTTGTAAAATTAGATGCTCCCGGATGATATACAACATATATTTGTCCGATATTCTCGTCGTTTCCTATGGTAATTGGAGGATTCATTTTACTACTTTCTAAAAGTGAAATTATCGTTGAGCCAACACCTGTAGGGACAATAATGACAAAAGTAAAAAAATAGAAGAGAATCAACAAAATCACGCCGCCAAAACCCAACCTGCCTCTCCCCCTAAAAAAAAGAATGTAAAGCCAGAGGACGGCTAAGGCAAAAACGAGAACGAAGATTCTCATTCCCAGAGGAATACTTTGAGCAAAATCAGTAAAGAATGTAGGAATGGCCAGAACTATTATTAATATAGTATAAACAATAGAAAAATTCATTGTAATCACCTCCAAAAAATTTTAAATAATATTTCTATGTAAGAAAGAATTTCAGAAAAGTTCTTTTAAAGATATTATTTTTAAGAAAAGCATTCTGCTTTACTACATTTATGTATCACAAAAGAAGGTATAAAAAAACAATCCTTTATTTATCCTTGTAATGCTTATTATATATTTTTTGATGCATATTGAAAAGCATAAATAATCCTTTTTGATATGCATACTGAAATAATCCGTTATCTCCATCCTTCAATCAATAATTATATCGGTTTAAGTTGCTTTTTTAAAATGAAGAAATAATTTCTCGCCTCATAAAAGTGAACAAAAAAAGTAAAAAAGGTGAAAATTCAGAAATATTATTTTTAGAAGCTGTAGGTAAATCCAGCCTCGATGCTCATTTTTGGTTTCTCCTGAACACCACCTATCAAACCGGGCCCAAAGAGGGTGTTTTCCTTTCCTTTAAAGTAAGCAAAACTGCAATTAAAAGTCAAACTATTGCTGATTTGATTGGTGTAATTGGGGATAAAGATGGTGCTAAAATCATTTAGGCTGGAGACAGTAAATAAACTGATGGCAGAAAATTCATTGATATCATAAGATATTCGGGTTAAAAGAAGATTGACATTGGATACTGCATCCAGGTTGCTGTCCAGTAAAACCAATGAGCCCAGCAAAGAGGATAATCTTTTTTCTTTGAGGAAAAGATACTCCAATTGGAAATAAATCCTGCTTCCTGATTCAAAAAAATAACTATAATCGCCCCCCGCTAAAAAGGAAAAATCTCCGCTATTGATATCTTTAAAATTATATCCTATGGCACCATATACCCCGAAAGGCCCCAGGTCGCCTTTGGCGCTGAAACCCATTCTCTGGTCAGCTGAAGCGTTTAAATCATTATTATCAGCATCTGCTTCCCGGACATAATTAAGCGTGAGGTCATACCCTTCCAAAGTCGTCCGTCCCCTTACTCCCCATTTCACATTTTCAAAGGCCAAGCCGTCAGGAAATGCGGCAATCCCGGTAATGCTTGAATTCCAGTTAATCGGGTAATAAGCCGTGATTGCATTCAAATATTTTGAGCCGGTCTCCTCATCCATCACCATCGCTCCCGGCGTAAAATCTACCGGGTTAAGCATCGAACCGAATGACCAGGATATCGGCTGACGGCCCACTGTCAACTGCAATTTATCAAACTTGTGCTTAAAGTAAAGCTTTTTAAATTTAAAATCCAATTGGCCGGTTGCCGGATTGGTAGTGATATAAGCTGCAGATTTGATTTGATTGTTATCAAAGGGAGGAATAAATAATTCTAAATCCAAACTTGCCTGGGGGTAGGTCAGAGCATCACTCTCCCGAAACAACGCACCGGCTAAGGCAAAATTAAGTTCTCCACCTATATCCATTTTGGCAAAAATGGCCGTTGTGGCGAATAATGAGAAAAATATTAGGGTAAGTATAAGGATAGAAAAATATTTTTTCACTTTATAGTTTCTCCTTGTCAATTTCTTTGATTGATTCCAGGCAGGTCATCACATTTTTTTACATTTTAAGCCTTACCGGGGCAGGCACAAGGTTTTTTTTCAAAGAATGACCGGTTACCTTTTTCATCAAACCCGTCAAGGCACCATCCCGGTTTAAAATTCTGTCACTCCCGCTTCTGCGGGAATGACAGAAAAGAAAGAATAAAAAAGTTGATTGTTTTTACCTTAAATTCTGTAAAGAAAATGTTTCTTCAGGAATTTCCGGATTAAAATTGATTTGAATTATAATAAATTGGGTATAGGTATCTTTTCTCAGCTTGTTTTCCATCACTGAATCTACAGCAATCCAACGTCCTTCAATTTCTTCTATTTTATTCGCTTTAGTTTCTTTTAATATGCGGCCGCTTTCTGCATATAGCTCTTCTTTTAAACCAATAAATCTTTCCTTGTCTATCCAGGATACACGACGGTAATAAGACACCTTTACTCCTTCCCTGGCAATACCTTCCAATACATAACAGGGGCGGCCATCCAGGTCTTCTTCCTTTATAATCTTAAAATCATATAAATCGGTTAATTTATCCGATTCCATTAAGTCCTGGTAGGAAAAATCACTGCCCATCATCCCCTGGTTAAGCATATGACCGGATATTTTAATGATTTCCTCGGCATCAGGAAAAAACATCCACAGGTCACCTTCTATTTTAAGGAATTTTGTTCCCCTGTCCTGTGAATTGGTAAATTCAGCCAAAGAATTTTTTTTATCAGTCAAAGCAGTCATTGTTTTAGTTATTTTTCTTTTGCCGCTGACAATAATCATATCTGCTTCCATTTGAGCAGTATCAAAATATTCATTATCATCTCTCATGTTAATGATTTCCTCGGCAGTCATTTCACCAGCTGCAGCTATCATTAAACATGAAAGCAATATCGATACGGTCATTCCTATCAGTAAAAACCCTGTCATTTTTCGCATTTTTAACTCCCCTTTCAATTTGGTTAGTTGGTTAGCTGGTTAGTTGGTTGACCTTCAGCTAAACCTCACTTGTTTAAATCATTATGATTTTTTACTAAATACTATATACTCGATACTATTTACTGTTTTTCTATATCTTTCTTAATGCTTCGGTCGGTTCGAGCTTCGCTGCCTTTCTCGCCGGGATGATACAGGCAATGGTGACAATAACCACCCCTAATGTAAAGCAAAAAATAAGATTCTCCAGGCTAAAGACCGTATAATAAATGGGGCTCATCAGAAAATCTGTACTTTCCATTCCCTCAAAAGCCGCGGAATAGTCGATGCCGACAACGGAGAAAACTCTGGTTAAGACACCTCCCAGTATGGTACCAATCGCACTGCCAAGTACGCCAATCATAGCTCCTTCCATGGTAAATAGAATCAAGATTTCCCTGCCTTTTAAGCCCAGTGCGCTCATCATCCCGATTTCCCGGGTACGTTCATTGACAATCATAATCAGCGTGTTCACCAATACAAAGCAAGCCAAAATGATGATAAATACATAGATGGCGTTGTACATTGCGATCGCAATATCAAAAAGCTCAACCAGGTCATAACCTTTATTCCAGGGCTGCACTGCATATTTTCCGGATACATCTTCCCGGGAAAATAATTCATTAAGACCGGGCATGACCAAATCCAGCTTATTATAATTCGAAGTGATTAAAAGTAATTCGGTTACTTCACCCGGCATCTCCAAAATTCTTTGAGCCTGATCTAACGGCAGGAAGAACAGCCGATCATTCAGTGCCTGAATATCACTTTGATATTTCCCGACAATTTGAAAAGTAGAGCCCTTAAAGGAGCCGAAAGGCGTTGTATATAAAATAGTGACTTTTTCCCCTACTTCACGGCCTATTTTTTTCAATAGCCCCGCACCCATAACGATTTCTTTATTTCCCTCCTGAACCATTCTGCCTTCGGTAATTCTTTTATCAACGCCGATAAATTTTATTTCTTCAGCAGAATCAACGCCCCATCCCAGCATACCGACTAATTCATCTTCCAGGCTGACCAGGGCACCAAACTTAAGTCGCGGAACAACCTGTTCCACCCCTCCCACTGACTTTATTTTTTCACTCATCTCAGAGTAACCTTCACCGTTAAATCCATCCAAAGTATAATTTAAAGACATTAAACGCTCTTTTAAGGTGTATTCCTTATCGATGATTCGTACATGTCCTGCTTTAAAGTGGATATGGTTTTCAAAAAAAGACTCCAGCACCCCATTGATCAATCCACGGACAAAGACCACGGCAAAAATAGCAAATGCTATAGCAATAATAGAAATTGATGTTCTAATTCGGGATCTCGATAGATTTTTTTTGGCTAAATTCCATAAAAATTTCATTTCTTACCTCCTTATCGATGATAGATAGCTTTTACCGGATCTTTATGTGCTGCCCAATATGACGGTAATATACTGGATAATACTGCAATGATGACACCTAAAGTAAATAAAAAACTGAAAGCAGGATAATTCCAGGCGCCATAGATCTTATCGAGAATAGGAATACCGAATTCAGCGCCATCTCCGCCTATATAGGCTAAGCTATATCCGTATTTCACCAACCAGCTTACACCGGCGTACCCAAGCAGGCATCCGGCTAATCCTCCAAGGATGCCTATGCCGGTTGCTTCTACCATGAAGACAAAAACAATCTCCCACTCTCTCATTCCCAGGGCCTTCATCATACCGATTTCTTCCGTTCTCTCCAGGGCAGACAGGATAACATTATTGATAATCCCAAGCATACCGATCAGAAGAACGATGGACAGGATAGCACCGATGCCACCCTTTTTTGCAGCACTTAAAGCGATAACGGATGCAGCAGACTCTTTCCAGGAATATGCTCTTAACCCCAATTCTTTATCTTTAAAAATGTCCGCTAATGCTTTGATGACGGTACCCTCATCTCCGGTAACTGTTTTTATGGCAAGTATACTAACCACGTTGCCTATATTTAATGCCTCCTGGGCTATCTCCAAAGGCACAAAGACAATGCCGTTATTAATCATCGGATTGGGAGCCCTTACCAGCCCGACAATCTCAATATCGATAGTATTAAAGGTATCCTCTTTGGTTCTGACCAGAAGCGTAATGTAATCACTGACTTTTAATTCCATGAGTTCGGCTAATCTGACACCTATAACTGCTTTCGATTCGCCCGGTGCAAACATCGAGCCTTCAACCACATAATTTTTAGTCCCAAAAACCTGATTATATTTTTCGATAGAGATGCCCACACCCCGAACTGCAACTTCATCTATGCCGTTATTCAAGTTAGCCTTAAATCTTAACTCGGGGGATACCCCCAATAATCCATCCGTATTCTCTATACTCTCTTCCATATCCCGGTTTAAATCCATTAAATTTTCCAGGAGCAGTTCATCCCTATCTTCCCAGTATTCAGGATAAGCCACTTGAACATTCCCTGTATCATAATTGATGATGTTATCAAAAGACATTTCCTCCATGCCGTTCATAATAGAATCCATCATTAAATAGCTTAAAAATGCGAAGGCAATCACAAATATTGTAATGAAGTTTCTCCTTTTTTGACGGGTTAAATTTTTCAAGCCCAGTTTAAAGCTAAACATCTTTTACCCCCTCCTTTCATCGGCCGAAATCATACCATCCTTCAGATTAATTAATCTTCTCGCATATTTCATGACCATGGGGTCATGAGTAGAAAAGATGAATGTTGTTTTTAATTCTTTATTCATTTTCCGCATGATGTCCACAACACCAGCAGCATTTTCAGAATCAAGATTAGCTGTCGGTTCATCCGCTAAAACAAGCTTGGGTTCTTTCACTAAAGCTCTGGCAATGGCTACTCTCTGTTTTTCTCCGCCGGAAAGTTCATTCGGCCGTCGATTCTCTAATCCTTTGAGTCCCACTTCATCCAATATTTTTAACACTTTTTCTTTGATTTGCAATGCTGAGGTATGGTCAATCAAGCGAATGGCAAATTCTACATTCTCATAAGCTGTTAATACCGGAATCAAGTTATAGCTTTGGAAAACAAAGCCGATGTTATAGCGACGGGTCATGGCAAGTGCTTTTCGGGATAAATCACTAACCTTCTTGTCATTCAGGCGAATTTCTCCTTCAGTAGGGGTATCCAGACATCCTATCATATTTAAAAGTGTTGTTTTTCCGGAACCGGAAGGGCCAAAGATGGTGGTAAATTCACCTTCTTCCACATGTAAGTCCACACCTCTCAGGGCCGGCACTTTTATTTTCCCCTGCTGATAAATTTTTTTGACTTCTTTTAGTTCGAGTAAAGACATTTAATTTACCTCCTTTATGAATTTAAATGAATCAATCATTTTTTTATCCACTAATAAACAATCCGTTGTATGCATTTAAGAATATTCTCTTTAATAATTTTTTATTTATTCCGATTTTCCTCCTAACGGTTATAGATAGCTTCTACCGGGTCCTTATGTGCTGCCCAGTAAGCCGGAACAACACTGGAAAGCAAAGCAACCACTATTCCAAAAAAGAAAATAAAGACAAAAGAAGAATAATTCCAGGCGCCATAGATTTTATCGATAATCGGCACACCATATGATGACATATCTCCGCCAATATAACTTAAATCATATCCGATTTCAGTGATCCACCAAACACCTGCATAGCCTAAAATGCAGCCGGCCAATCCGCCAAGGACACCCAGACCGGTTGCTTCTACCATAAAGACCAGGACAATCTCCCACTCCCGCATTCCCAATGCTTTCATCATGCCGATTTCCCTGCTTCTTTCCAGGCTGGACAGAACCACATTATTGATGATCCCTATCATGCCAATGGATAAAATAATGAATAACATGATAGCAGTTTCCGCATCCTCTGCCGTACGGACAGCTATCACGGTTTTTGCAGATTCCATCCAGGAATAAGCATGAATATTCAGATTTTTTACCTGAAAAATTTGATGGATATCTTCAATGGTTGAATCAATAAGGGTATCCCTATTTGTTTTAACGGCTACCATACTCACGCCATTTTCAACATTCAAAGCATCCCGGGCAACATCCAAAGGCACAAAAACCTTTCCGTTATTGATCAAGGGGTTGGGGGTGTGTACTAATCCTGAAATTTCCAAATCAATGGTATTAAAAGTATTGTCTTTTGTTCTAAATAAAAGCGTTATATTATCACCTATTTTTAAGTCCATCAATTCAGCTAATTTCACACCCATCACCGCTTTTGATTCCCCCGGGACAAACATCGAACCTTCAATGACATGATTTTGCGTCATAAAAACATCATTGTATGGCTCAATTGAGATGCCGGCACCCTGGACCGCAATTTCATCAATCCCGTTATTTAAATTAGCCTTGAATCTTAATTCAGGAGAAAACCCCAATACGCCATCTATACTTTTTAAGCTTTCTTTTATTTCCTCATTATAATCAATTAAATTTTCCAGGGGCAGTTTTTCTTTGTCTTCCCAATAGGCAGGATAAGCCAATTGGATACTTCCCGTTTCATAATCTTTTATATTGTTAAAAGCCATTTCCGTCATGCCTTCCATTAAAGAATCCAGAAACAGATAAATAAAAAAGGCAAAAGCAATCACTAAAATGGTAATAATATGCCTTCTTTTCTGACGGGTTAAATTTTTTAAACCAAGCTTGATGCTAAACATTTTATCTCCTGCTTTTATAATTTATGATTAAAAACCATGATGACTCATTCATATTAATCTTTTAGCTTCTCAGAAAATTTCTTCAATATATTTCGATTGACAATATTAAATGTTCCTTTTCTTGCACCGATGATTCTTTCTATGGCATTTTCGTACACTTTGAATTCTCTCTCAACTTTGTTTATATTTTCCGGATTTTTATCTAAATCAATGATAAGGGTAGGAATTTTTCCGGAAAATGCATTTGCTATTTCAAAAATCAAGTTGGCTGCTTCATCAGGATATGATGTGCTGAATACCTTCTCATTCATGCCCTGCCGAATAATTTTAGCAAATTCTGGTGCCAGCATCTCAGTAAATTTCTGAAACATTTTATACCTGAAAAATAGATTTCTATCATTGTACAACACTTTTATCAATACTTTTAACAAGTCCATGTTTTCCAATTTTACGCTTCTGGTCACAGCGAATGCATCATTTAATTTGGCAGCAGCATCTAAATCCTCTCTATCAGCAATTTTTTTGACTTCCTCTAAAATCTTATCGCCCATTTTGCAAGTCAGTTTATCCAGTAAATCTTCTTTGGATTCAAAGTAATAATAAAAGGTGCCTTTGGAAAGTCCCATTTTACGGATAATCGTATCTACAGAGGTTTGGTCATACCCTTGGGAAAAAAATAACTTTTGGGCCGTATCAAGGAATTCATCCTTACGTTCATGATAATTTTTAAGGATTCTTGTCATTATTAAGCACTCCTTATATTTTATAGACTGACCGTCAGTCTATATATAACACTTTCTATATTAATTGTCAATGTTTTTTTTCAAAAAAAAGAAAATAGTAAATAATTGTTGTAATTGCTGATGATAAAAGCTGCTATTAGGTCAATTTTACAAAAAGTATCAAGGTGAAAATGTAAACAATTTATTTACTTCTGTCTCACTATTTGTGAATACGAAAAAAGACAAAGCCTTCTACGGTATTACTTTTAGAGATATTTTGTTTCGTTTAAAGAATAAATGATTTAGATGAGACAGTAGTAATAATAAATCTAGTAAAAAAGAAGGATTTTTAAATTTTCTGTGGAAATAATTATATAGTAGGAATATTTATTATATATACTTAGTTATATTCCCAGCTAGAAGATTATTGGTCGATAAAACTTACCGATAAGGAAAAAAATGAGATTTTAACATCCTTAAAAATATTTTTCAAGGAGGTGAGAAAATTGAAAAGAATTATCTTTGTCGGTCTGGTGATTGCTTTTATATTTATTGTACTGTTATTGGGATGTACGGCACCACCCGTAGTTCCTCCAACTTGTTCTGAACCGGATGGTACCAAGATCACTGCAAGCAGAGGAACTATTGGGACCGGAGGAATGGTGATTACCGGTGCTGCTGGGGCAGTAGAACCTGGTGCAACCGTTAAGATTACTGACGGGCAAGGCAAGTCAGTGACAACAACTGCTGACGAAAACGGCGGTTTTGTATTGATGGAAGCTGACCTTCCAGATGGTTTTGACCATACTGTCGGGAATAATTTGGATGTCACCCAGGATTCAGAAGGCTGTAGTGAAAGCAACCCTGTCACCGTACCAATTTCTCCCTAAAAAGATGCTCGAATATTTTTTTTCTACTAGAGTTTATAAAACTTATAAATTAAAAAACAGGAGTATTTATTTACCCCTGTTTTTTAATTTAATCTACGGTAATAAACTTCAGCTGACCAAATACCGCATTGGCTTCAATATCCAAATATCCACGGTCAGTATCTATGTCTCCTATTCTGAATTTTCTAGAACCAAATGCCCCTAAAGAGGAATTCTCTAATTCCAATTCACCAAAAGCAGAACTTGCGTGAATCAAAGCTGGGATTTCGGTATTTAGAATGACACGGCCCTGAGCAAATATGGTATTTATCTTTATTGGTTTTACTTCATTCTCCAGGTCTATTTTTGATAAATCAATAGTCCCCGACGCAAAGATAATATTGTATTCTTTCCCTGCTCTTTCCGTTCGGATAATCCCTTCCTTAAAA
>Ga0272441_10013118_pt1 | contig 11971 bp, 11 predicted proteins | sample SSMProp6N_FD_193582 | JGI IMG/M metagenome (GOLD analysis project Ga0272441, IMG submission 193582) | Marine sediment archaeal communities from Little Sippewissett salt marsh, Falmouth, MA, United States - SSM-Prop-6N | ecosystem: Environmental > Aquatic > Marine > Wetlands > Sediment ...
AGACGTGGCGTACTCTTCTATAAAAATGAGTAAATGGGGTGCTCAGCATGACTTTGGCTCATACCAAACCTTCACTTCGCTCGCTTCAGGTCTTCGAGGCCGCGGCTCGCTTGGGGAGCTTCACCGCCGCGGCTGAGGCGCTTGGCATCACGCAAAGCGCCGTGTCGCGGCAAATCTCGGATCTGGAGGGTCTCCTTGGCATAGAGCTCTTTAGACGAAACGGGGCGCGGATCGCGATTACGGCACCCGGCAACCGCCTTGCGACGCAACTTGCCTCGGGGTTCGACAGAGTCTGGACGGCTGTTGCCGAAGCCCGCCTTGCAGATCAGGTCGTGACCTTGTCGATGCTACCCTCCTTTGCCGCACGCTGGTTCGCGCCGCGGCTCGGGCGATTTCTGAAAGCGCATCCCGACATAGACTTGCGCATCACCGCGTCACGCCACCTCGTCGATTTTGCGACCGAGGGCATCGATGCCGCGATCCGCTATTCCCCCGCTCCCACCCCCACGCTGGCTGCGCGGGAACTCGGCAAGGAAACGGTCACACCGGTCTGCGCGCCGTCCTATGCAAAGGCGATGAACCTAGGCAAGCCAGAGGATCTGTATGGGGCTACCTTGCTGCATGGCGATATTCCCGAGGACTGGTCGGCGTGGTTCATTCTTGCGGGCTGCCATGCAGACGCGCCAAGTGGTCCGCGACTTGGCGATGACAGCGCGATCCTCCAAGCAGCGGTCGATGGTCAGGGCGTCGCGCTTGGCCGGTCGCGCCTTGTGGCGGATGACCTGAAAACTGGACGACTGGTCGCACCATTCGACGCAGTTTTACCTGCCAGCTTTGCCTACTGGTTTGTGAGGCCGAAACAATCCATGGGCCTTGCTGCGCTTGGAGCTGTGGAAGATTGGTTGCGAGCCGAGTTTGAGAGCGAAAGCGGCTCAGGCCATCACGGACCCGGGTGTAGCTGAAGCCATTTTGAGAGCGGTCTGAACCAACCTCGTCGGCCGCCAGAAATAAAGACATGCAAAACTGGTGTGATAGCAATTGGTATGGTTACCGAAAGGGTTTGTGCTTATCGCAAGTAACCGAACCGGCGCGCGACACACGGAAAAACGCCTTTACGATGCAGCGCGATATCACGCGACCCGAACATGAACATGTGCTGCACACGGCACCACGCAAATTTCTGAAATCATGCAAGAATCGCCACCATCCATCATAGGTTGGATGCCCCCTCAACAACTCGATTTATACCAACTTGCACTGATCAGAACGATCCTGAATTGTCCGTCGTCAGCGCCGATGGGACAGTTTAGGGTGATATGACAAGAGAGGCTTTCTGGCACATCGTAACCACCAAGGAGTGGCGATGAGACAGAAACCCGGATCACGAAAGAGCCACGGCGAGAAGGTTGTCAAAGACATCCGCCGGATCGAGGCCAGGCGCCGCAGGATGCCGGTCATCGCTGCTTGCACCCTTGCCGGCGACGACCGACTTGTCCTTTGACCGGAAATCGATCGCACGTCGCGGTGGGAGAAGACGGCAGAAAGACGCGGGCGGCCTACTGTGAAACCGCTACAGGATACCGACCCATTCGAGGGTCCCGCGGACAGCGGCGAGAAGCAGCATGGCAGCATCGTCAAAGCCGTCGAGAAACGCATCGCCCCAGGTCCAGATGACAAAGGCGAAGAGAAACGGTACGGCGGTGATACTGAAGGAAAAGGCGAGAATGGCCGGAATGGTGGCATCATTGCTTTCCTTGTCCTCGATCATGTTCACGAGCTTGCGCTTGATCGAGCGCGGGATCCAGGTGGCGATGCTGGTCAGCACGAGCAGGAGGTGTATGCCGGTGGGCACGAGGGTGCTGAGCAGGGTCAGATAAAGCCATGCGTAGGCACCGCGCGTTTCGGGCGCGGCAAGATCGTCGAACAGCCGGTCGAGCGGAAGCAGCGGAACGGCGGAGGCCGCGTTGATGCCGGCCACAAGCAGGGCGAGCGACAGCGAAAGCAGGTAGAGCAGCACGAGCGCGACAAATGCATCCATCAGGCCGCAGACCCAGATGGGCCAGCGATTTTCTGCGCGGCCAAGGCGCAGCAGCCCGAGCGTGACGCCATAGGACAGATAATCGAATATCGCATTGACCAGCGGCAGGATGCCGGCGGCGAAGACAATCAAAAGTTGTAAATGAGCTTCACCGGACGCGGCGATGAGCGAGGCCACCATGAGGCCAAGGCCGCCAACGATAAAGCCGCCATAGCCAATCACGGCATCGCCCCTTGCCACAGCCCAGCCGACTGCGTGTGCGCCTGCGACTACGAGTGCGAATGGGAGTACGCCCATGCCTGGGAACGCGAATGCGAATGCGCCTGCAACTAAAAGTGTGAATGCGCCTGCACCTGCGAATGCGACTGCGAGTACGATTGCGACTGCGCCTGCGCTTGCGCCTGCACCTGCGATTGAACCTGCGGATATGAGTGCGAGTGCGAGAAGCCACCATACGTCTGCAAGCTTTTCGAAGACACCTTGCAGACGCATTGATCGTAAAATCGCGGATGTCAGGAGAAGCGCCATGACGCCGATCATCGCAGCGCGAACCAAGGGCTCAGCCGGTTGCAGGGGGCGAAGATCGGCTATGCCAGTCGGCGCATTGGTCAAGGCCCATTGCAGCAGCAGGAAAACGAGGGGATAGATGATCGCGAGCCTGAGCGCCGCATCCATCACCGGCCAGGAAAAGCTGGAGCGCGCAAGAGCCTCTCAGTCCGCAGCGTCGCGGGCGCGGGGGGTCGTATACCACATGAGACGCGCGAAACGACCTTCGGGCCTGGGCTTCTTCTCCGCGGTCTCCGGCATGAGCAGACGAGTGACGGTACGGTCCACGCGTGCAACGAGGGAGTCATAAATAAAGACGTTGTCGTACCGATCTATCCAGGCGAGTCGGCTCTTGCGGTCCTTCGCCTTGCCCTCGATGAGAGCATAGCCAAACAAAACAACGGCGTTTGCGCAAAACCATGTGGCCCACCAGTAGAGCTTCAAGGGGACCAGAATGCCGGCAAAGGCTATGAAGCCGCCGGCGAGCGCAAGAATGATACTGCGAAGATGGTTCGATCCGTTTTCCACTTTGCTGTCGCTCTCAGAACTCTGGTCTTGAACTCCGGAGCGTGATGGGCTGGACCGGGGAGCATCCATCCTGTTTCGCACTTTTCGATTCAGATGAAGGCTCCTCGAACTGATGGCTTATGTACAAACAGCGAGCCATGTCGATGGATCTGTGTGTCGACCACCGGGGCGGCGATGCGCTCAGGACAAGGTTCTTCCTGCCGCAGTGAACAGCCAAGGATCAACCCCTCAATCACTGACGAGTGACCAGCTGTCATCGGGATCGAAGGCGGTGATCGCATCGGCAAGCGCGGCCGTGTTCTCGCCGAGATCCTTCTCGTAAACGATGCCGGCCTGATTGACGAGAAAGCTGTGCACGCCCGTTTCGGCATAGCGCACCGGCCAGGCGATCAGCCCGAAGCCGGCGATCATGTTGCCGTTGATGACATAGTCGTAGCGCCCGCCGGCAATGTTGTCGCCCTGGGCCGAGAGAATGCGGAAGCGGTAGCCGAAATAGCCATCATTCTGGCTGCGCGCATTGTCCAGTTCCGCCTCATCGATGAAAGCACCGCCCGGGCTCGGTCCGGCCCCGAGATCGTCCGGCCAATACAGGCCATCGGTCATGCCGGGCGAACTGACAAGCTGACCGGCGAATTCGAGAACGCCATCGCTGTCACGATCGGCCGCGGCATAGTCGCGCTGCGCCTCGACATAGCCGCGCAGCGTGGCAATCGCCTGCAACTCGTTTTCGCCGACACGCCGGTTGATGACCTCTTCGAGACCGGCATAGGTGTCAAACGACCAGGTCCTGTCGTCATTGATGGCGAGCGGAAACGGAAAAGGCCAGATTTCATCGCCCATGGCCAGCATCGCAACACGTTGCTGTCCCTGCCCTGTCTCATCGACCCTCAACAGTCTGGCGGCGGCTGCCTGGATTTCGGCAAACCGCTCCGCCGTTTCCTCCGCGCTGGCGAGCCTTTCAGGATCGAGCCCGATCAGCCCTGCGAAAGCGGTGAGATCATCATTTGCCAAGGCCTGCTGGAAGGCCTCGACGGCCTCTTCCAATGTGGCAAATTGCGGCGGCACGTCACCGACAAAGTCCTCGAGAGCGACATCGCCCGCGTTGTCCTGCGCCATGGCGGGCATCCCGGTCATGGCCATGGTGAGCGCAAGGACGAGCCCGATGGCCAGGCCCGGCGCCAGGTCGATCAGGCATTTCGGCCGGGCAAGGCGCAAAAGCAGCGTTTTCAAAGTGTCTGGCATGGCACGATCCTCTCCTATGTTGCGACCGTCAGAGGGCAATGATTACCTGCGGCGCCCACCACCACCGCGTTTGACCGCCTTGTGGCCACCGCCGCTCTGAGCGCGCCTGGCGCCACCGCCCATGCTCCTGGAACCGCGATTGGACCTGACCTCGGTACGCTTGCCGCGATCCACCTTGCCGACGGGCGAGGGATTTCTGGGCCTGGTGTCGACCCGGTTGCCGGGCTTCGGCCTGGTGACCGGACGGTTGGCCGAGCGATCGGCCGGCCGGGCTCGGTCAGCCGGCCGTGCCGCCTGGGCCGGGCGGTTGCCGGCTGCGGGCCTGTTGCCGGCTGCGGGCCTGTTGCCAGCAGCGGGCCTGTTGCCAGCAGCGGGCCTGTTGCCAGCAGCGGGCCTGTTGCCAGCAGCAGGGCGCTGCTGAAGCCCCTCGATTGCACTCTTGCGCACATCGCGCGAGGGACGCTGGCCGGCCGGCGCGGTCCCCGGTCTCGTGCGTTGCACGTCACGGGCCTTGTTCTGTAACTGATTACGGTCATTGCTTTCTAGCCGTCTCGTCAGGTCGGCGCGGTCGACCCTGCCCAGCTGTGACTGATCGAAGCTGATCTTCGAACGGTCGACATTCTTCCAGTCGACATCGTTCAGATTGATCTTGCCGTTGAAATCGCCCCTGTTGAAGCAATTGTTGCAGTCGATGCTGATATCGTTTCCCCAATTGCTGCCACCCCACACGCTTCGGGTGCTCCAGTTGACGACACCGCCCCAGATCGCGCCGGTCACGAAACCGGCAAAGAAGGGAGCGACCGGGCTGTAATAGACCGGATAGGGATCGGGATAATAACCGACCGGCGTGACCGGGTAACCAGTCTGGTAGAGCATGGCCGGCTCGTATTGCGGCACGTAGATGACTTCGGGAGAGGCCGACTGGATGATGATGTTGTCGTCCTGTTCGACCACCTCCATCTTGTCGTCACTGGCGATGATGTCTTCGGCGAGCGCTTTCTCGCGCAATTGCTGGATGGCGATCAGGACGTCGTCTTCCTGATAGATGACGGCCTCGCCGAGCGATTGCGTCCAGCCGAGATCCTCGTTCATCATGGCGATGATCTCGGGATAGTTGAGAAGAGAGACGACACTGCCATCCCAGTTTGCATCGGGCTCGAGACCGGGGTCGGATTCCAGCGCTTGCAGAAACCGCGCGCCCTCGACGATCTGCAGGGGATAGAGCGAGGCGGCCAGAATGGCGGCGACCAGTTCATCCGGATAAAGAGCGATCGGCGCGACGATGGCCTCCATTTCCTCTTCGCTGAGCGGTGCCGCCTCCGTGCCCTGAACCGCCTCTGCGCTGGCCTCGCCTCTTTCCGGTGCATGGCTCGGTATGGGAACGGCTTGCGGCTGCGCATCCTGGGCAAAGGCAGGAAACGAACGCGACAGCGGAAAGACGACAAGATTGACGGCGGTCAGCGCCATGGTCGCAAGCGTCAAGGTTAAAAATCTGGAAACCGTAATCATCGCGAGGCACCCCGTGGATTGCTGACTGTGAGGGAAAGCCGATTATGGCATGGCGCGGGCGGTGAAACCAGCCGCGAAAACGGGCACATGCAAAAATGCTCCCGTCTGAAGCCTGCCGCAAGCGAGAGGCGGTGAACTTCAGACGGGAGACACGATCAAGGCCGACGGCCCGGAGCCGGATTTCAGATGTTTCCGGCGCTCAGTTCGGCTGCGATGTAATCGGCCTGACGAATGGCCAGCGCAACGATGGTCAGCGTCGGATTTTCCGCCGCTCCCGTCGTGAACTGGGAGCCGTCGGACACGAACAGATTGCTGACATCATGGGTCTGACCCCATTTGTTGACCACACCGTCGCGCGGATTTTCCGACATCCGGTTGGTGCCGAGATTGTGCGTCGAGGGATAGGGCGGTGTCGGAAATGTGCGCGTCGCGCCGACGGCCTCATAGACGGCGATGCCCTGTTTGTAGGCATGGTTGCGCATCGCGATGTCATTGGGATGATCGTCGAAATGCACATTGGGCGCCGGCAGGCCGTACTGATCCTTGAGATCATGGTTGAGGGTGATGCGGTTGGTTTCCTGCGGCATGTCCTCGCCGACGATCCACATGCCGGCCATGTTCTCATAGCTGTCCAGCGCCGTGGTGAATTCGCGTCCCCGGGCGCCCGGATCGAGGAAGGCGGCCATGAAGGGCAGGCCCAGCGCGAGTGTTTCAAGCTCGTAGCCACCGACAAAGCCGCGCGAGGGATCATGCCGTGACTCGTCCTGAATGATGCCGGCCATCGTCGTGCCGCGCCACATTCTGACCGGCTTGTCGAACACCGCATAGACCGAACCGGTCATGTGCCGCATGTAGTTGCGCCCGACCTGTCCGGAACTGTTGGCAAGGCCATCCGGGAACAGCGACGAAGCCGAATTGAGCAACAGACGCGGACTTTCGATGGAGTTGCCGGCGACACAGACGACACGCGCCTTTTGCAGCTGCTGATTGCCATCGGCATCGGCATAGAGCACGCCGGTCACCTTGCCCGTCGCATCATGCTCGATCTTCAGCACATGGGCGCGATCACGCACTTCCAGATTGCCGGTGGCTTCACCGCGCGGAATGTCGGTATAGGCGGCCGACCATTTCGCGCCCCATTTGCAGCCCTGAAAACAAAATCCCGTTTGCTGGCAGGCCAGGCGGCCATCATAGTCGGCGCTGTTGATGGCCATGCGCCCGGTGTGCACCTGTTCGTAACCGAGCGCCTTGGCGCCGGCCTCGAACACCTTGTAATTGTTGCAGCCGGGCAGTCCTGCGCGATCGCCGGTGCGTGTCACGCCCAGCTTGTTTTCGGCCTTTGTGTAATAATCGTCCATCTCGCGCGGATCGATCGGCCAATCGAGCAAGCTGGCGCCCTGCACGTCGCCATAGGTCGAGCGGGCCTTCCACTCATGGTCCTGAAACCGAAGCGATGCGCCGGCCCAGTGCGTGGTCGTGCCACCGACGGCCTTGACGATCCAGGCCGGCAGGCCGGAGAAATCCCGCGCCACACGCCAGTCACCCGAGGTCGAACGGGCATCGAGCCAGGCAAGCTGTCCGAAACTGTCCCACTCGTCATTGACATAGTCTTCCGGCAAATAGCGTCCGCCGGCTTCGAGAGCGACGACGCTCACGCCCTTTTGTGCCAGTTCGTTTGCCAGTACGCCGCCACCGGCGCCCGTCCCGATGATGACGACGACACTGTCATCGTTCAGATCAAATGGTGCTGCCATTTTGAAAGTCCTCCCTCAGATCCAGTTGATGTCGTCGAAACCGCGATCGATATAGCCGCCCTGGCTGTAGCTTTCGCCTTCATAGCCAAACAGCGGCCAAACAGCCTTCTGGTTATAAAGACCGGTGACAAGCCCGCCGCGTATGGTCTGGAAAAACGGGCTGTCGGCCATGGCGCGCAACACATCGACACGATCACGCTCCCACCCCATGGCAAGATAACTTGCATGACCCTTTCCGATGGCGGCGGCATCGAGAGCGGCCACGCCGGCCTCGACCATGGCGGCCTGGTCCTCGGCGTCATAGCCCTTGACGGCGGCGGCATAATATTCGTCGGCAATGCGGTCGTGCGGATAGATGTCACGCGCCATCTGGATCAGCGTTGCCATTGTGCCGGGCTGCAGATGCCTGACTTCCATGGCCCAGGCCATGGATCTGTCGCCGACGAAGCCCGATCCGACCACGAATGTCGCACCGGCCGCCACGGTTCGGGCCAAAAGGTCCCTGCGTGTCATGCTGGATAATGTCGATTTCATTCTCTTGCTCTCCTCCATGCGGTAGTGTTCGCCCCGGCCAGCCTGTCGGCAACGCCCAATTCATCGCCAGGGTCTCGTCATCGCCAGGGTCTCGTCATCGCCAAAGTCTCGTCATCGCCAGGACCTGATTCATGACAAACCATGCCAGTTCGATGCCCCCTCACCTTCCCCCGCTTCCGGCGGTCTGTCACCTTGCCAGTGATAACGGCGGCAAGGCAGACGGGCGTCACCGATAGCGCCCGTGCCTTTGCAGGATCTCGATCTGATATCCGTCGGGATCCTGAACGAAGAAGAAACGTGCCAGAAGCGCGCCGTTGCGCTCGAACTCGACGATATTGCGCGGCTGCAGGCCCTGTTCGACAAAGCGCGCGTGTTCGCTGTCGAGGTCATCGACGCAAAATGCCAGATGACCATAGCCGTCACCCAGGTCATAGGCTTCCATGCGGTCCTTGTTGACCGTCAGTTCCAGTTCGAAACTGGCTTCGTCATTGCTGAGATAGATCAATGTAAAACTGTCGAAATCCAGACGCTCGGCAATCTCGAGCCCGAACGCCGAACGATAGAAAGCGACAGAGCGTTCCTCATCGAGAACGCGAATCATTGCATGGATTATCTTGGCCACCCTCGTCCTCCCAAACGTTCTTCCCGGTGGAAAATCAAGATTACGAGGCCTCGCCCGGTCTTTGGTAGTAAGCGGCTACTACGTCCGGAATTTATTCCGCGGCAAGCGAAGCATGCATCAGGGCGCTGTGCTGCTGCTGGTGGATGAGGCAGGCGCAGCGCAGCAGCGATGTGAAATTCGCGGTTTCACCATTGATCTCGAGGACCTCCGCATGAAGCCTGGAAATGAATGCAGGCGTCGACAGTCCTTCGCTTGCGGCGATCTCGTCGATGATGTCCCAGAACGACTTTTCAAGACGTATGCTCGTGCTTTGCCCGTTCAGGCGCAATCGGCGTGTCTCCGGCCGATAGTTTTCAGGGTCCTGTCCAGCGAAAATCTTGCACATGATCAACCTCGTCAGTTTCTTCTTCCATGCATGTTCCGCGAAAACGCCCCGCCGCGGTCCGAAAGACATGCAATTCTTCATTCTCATGACCAGCATTGCGTCTGGCTTTGACGATCGACTGTGCACCGGAAGGACCCCATTGGCAAGCAAGCGGTTTCATAGCACTCTGGCAGGGTATCGGCCCCTTTCGTCCCGACCTGCCTGCTTGCCGACGCCCTGGCAGCCGGACCGGCCGCCTCAAACCGAAGGAAGTTCATCATGAAAAGAACAGTCATGCTTTTGAGCGCGATGGCGCTCGGTGTCCCGGCCATGGCGCAGGATGCCCCGATCAACCATGATGCCGAATATTATATCCTGCAGGCCCAAAACGCCCAGCAATGGGCCGCAGATGATGCCGCCGTCGATGCCAGGCTTGCGGCATTCCGTGAGCGCAATGACGGCAAGCCGCCCAATATCATCAACATCCTGATCGATGACATCGGCTTCGGCGATCTCGGGATTCCCGAACTGAATGCCGTGCGCGGATATTCGACGCCGAACATCAATGAATTTGCCGATGAAGCCATGCGCATGGTGCGCATGTATACCGAGCCGTCCTGTACGCCAACGCGGGTCGCCATGATGACCGGCCGTCTGCCCGTGCGCATGGGCATGGGCGACACCACGGTGGACATCGCGGGCTTCGGTCTGCCGGACAGCGAGGTCACGCTCGCCGAAATTCTGTCCCAGGCGGGTTATGCCACGGCCCATATCGGCAAATGGCATATGGGCGACATCCCAGAAGCCTGGCCGCACAATCAGGGCTTTGATAGCGCTGCCTTTCCCGTTCATCAGCAGGGACAGCTGACGATCTACAATGATGATGCAATCTACGAGCAGGTCTCGGTCGGGATCGGCGATTTCGACGACCGCCTTGTCAAGGATGATTTCTTCAGACCGGATCCGGCCGCCATGGTCACCGGACTGGAAGCGGAAAAAGGCGGATTGGCGCGTGAAGTCGGCATGGCGACGGGTGAACGCTGGACAGCAGCCAAATATGACGAGATGAACCAGCGTTATCAGGATCAGGCCATCGAAAAACTCAGGGAACTGTCGGCGCAGGACAAGCCGTTTTTTCTGCAATACTGGCCTCTCATCCCGCTCGATAACACGCGGGCCGAACGTGAAGGGCCGCAGTCACTCAATGGCGGCCTTTATGTGGACAAGATGCAGCAGCTCGATACCTGGCTCGGCGAGCTCTTCGACGAGATGGAAGAACACGGCGTTGCACAGAACACGATTGCCATCGTGATGGGCGACAATGGTCACTTCACCAAATATTCGCCGCAGTCGGGTTACACGCCGATGATCTTTCGCGGCGGCAAGGCGGACACGACCGAAGGCGGTATCCGGGTGGACAGCCTCATTCGCTGGCCCGGCATGATCGAGGCCGATGCGATTGTCGGCGATATCGTTCATGTCTCCGACCTGTACACCACGCTGGCCCGTTTAGCCGGGGCCGATGGCAATATTCCACGTGACCGGCTTGTCGATGGCGTCGACCAGTCCGCGCTTCTTCTGGAAGGTGAAACCAAAGGCCGTCGCGATCATCTGATCGTCTATTCGATCAGCACGCCCAAGGCGATCATCAAGGATCAGTTCAAACTGCATCTGCCGGGGCCTGGCGAAAGTCCGATCGTGGCCGATTTTTATGACGTCTATCGTGATACCCACGAAAGATATCCGGTCTCGACAGAGGTCGGCGCCTGGGGCGGGCAGGAATTCGTCCGCATCCTTGGCCGGCACATGAAGCGCAAGGAACGCTATCCTGACACGCCACCTGCCTATGGTCGCCCCTATGAGGGGATCGAGAACTTGCGTCCGGAAAGCAAGGCGGCCGTCGAGGCGTTTCTTGTCAAACAGGCGGCGCCAGCGCAGTGAACGCTCGCCGGGTGCTGCAGCGCAGCCAATGACATGCCTTGCCGGATCATCGCCCCTTGCGAGCGCCCGCGAACCAAGGCGGCCGTCAGTCGGCGGAAACACGCTCGCCATTGTCAGCAAAGAAATGCGTTCGTTCACGATCGAAGACAAGTGCTGCCGGATCGCCGGGGACAAGATCGGTGTCGCCCATGATGCGCACGGTTGCCCGCCCGGCCGGGCCGCAATCCATCACGAGAAAGGTATCGGCACCGAGATATTCCATCACGTCAACGCTGCCATCGGCATGCCCGACGCCCGGTTCTGCCAGCGTGATGTGCTCGGGCCGGATACCGATTTTCGTGGCACCTTGCGGAACCGCGAGCCCGCTTATGCGATCGGCCGGCAGAATGTTCATGCGTGGTGAACCGATGAATTGCGCCACGAACAGATTGGCCGGCTGCTCGTAAAGTTCACGCGGGGTGCCGACCTGCGCGATCAGGCCGGCATCGAGAACAACGATGCGGTCGGCCAGTGTCATGGCCTCGACCTGATCATGGGTCACGTAGATCATTGCGGACTGCAGGGTCTGATGCAGTTTTGCGATTTCATAGCGCATTTCCACGCGCAGGGCGGCATCGAGGTTGGACAGCGGTTCGTCAAACAGGAACGCGGTCGGGTCGCGCACGATGCAGCGACCAATGGCGACACGCTGGCGTTGTCCGCCTGAAAGATCCCGGGGGCGGCGATCCATATAGGCATCCAGCTTCAGGATATGCGCGGCCTCATCGACCTTCTGCCTGATTTCGGCCGCCGGCAGCCCCGCCGATTTGAGCGGAAAGCCGACATTGTCACGCACCGACATATGCGGATAGAGCGCGTAGGACTGGAAAACCATGGCCAGTCCACGCTTGTTG
>Ga0272441_10013119_pt1 | contig 11971 bp, 11 predicted proteins | sample SSMProp6N_FD_193582 | JGI IMG/M metagenome (GOLD analysis project Ga0272441, IMG submission 193582) | Marine sediment archaeal communities from Little Sippewissett salt marsh, Falmouth, MA, United States - SSM-Prop-6N | ecosystem: Environmental > Aquatic > Marine > Wetlands > Sediment ...
CAGACCCTGACCCCCCGCCAAAAAAACTTTCTTATCCTCTACTGGCTCAAACCCCTTAAGCGCTGGAGCAACGCTTATATCTACAAGCGTGCCTTTAACGCTCCGGGCATAAAGGACTCCTCAGCCTGGGTGGAGGCTTCTGGTCTCCTAAAACAGCCGAAGATCACAGCCTGCCTCAAGAAGTTAGACGCCATCCGGTGCGCCCGGCTTGACCTCTCCGTTGATCGAATTGTAGAAGAAGAAACAAGCATTGCCTTTTCTGACGTCGGCTTTCTCTTCGATGAGGACGGCCTCTCCCCCCTATCCCCCGCAGAACTACCTCCAGCAGTCCGTCGTGCCATTTCTGGTGTAGAAGTAAAAGAGAAGACAGTCCACCTAACCGGCCCGGAGGGGGAGCCCCTTGGAACAGAAGTAAAACGATTTTACAAATACAGCCTGTGGAATAAGGGCCATGCCTTAGAACGCCTGGCGAAGATAAAGGGCATTTTTGCTGCGGAGAAACACAGCCACGAGGTCTCCGGCCCGGACGGAAAGCCCCTACAGGCTAACGTTACCCCCCGTCTGGACTTCTCCTCTCTGTCTACCGAAGACCTTAAGACGCTGGTGGAGATAGCGTCCAAGGCCAAGCCGATAGAGGAGGACGCGCCATGACGGGTATGCCTCCGGCCGCTTTCCGTTCCCTCCAGAAAGTCTTCGAAGACCTCGACAAGGCAAAGGCCGAACTGTGCCGCAGAGATTTCTTTTACTTCGTCCAGGAGTTCTGGGAAACGATTATTGACGAAGAGCCGGTGTGGAATTGGCATATCCCATATCTCTGTAAAGAGCTACAGCAGCTGGCCTTCGACATGATCGCCCGGAAGACGAAGAAGTATGACCTGGTGATAAATATCCCTCCGGGAACTACGAAGAGCACGATTGTGACGGTGATGTTTCCTGCGTGGTGCTGGATCGCCCGGCATCCTACCAGGTGGGGCCGTGATGGCCGGAGATTAGCGGGGGCCTTTCTCCGGTTCATCACGGGTTCTTACGCAGAAGCCCTCTCCCTGGAGCACGCCGACTACAGCCGGGATATCATAAAATCAGATAAGTTCCAACTTTACTTCCCTGAGATCTCCATCCGACAGGACAAAGACCGAAAGTCCAACTACAAAATAGAGATTTTAGACAAGCCCGATACGCAAGGAGGCAATCGCTTTTCTACTTCTACCGGGGGATCAGGCACCGGAGTCCACGCTCACTTCATCATCATAGACGATCCCGTGAACCCCAACCAGGCCCTCTCCGATACGAAGCGGAAGACGGCCAACGACTGGATGGACCATACGCTGTCCACTCGTAAAGTAGATAAGCGCACCTCCGTTTCGATCCTAATTATGCAGCGCCTCCATAAGACGGACTGTACCGGCCACATCGTGTCGAAGAAGGGCAAGAAGATAAAGCATATCATACTTCCCGGCACCGACGAATACACCATCCAACCGGCCGAATTAAAAGAGAACTACGAAGACGGGCTGCTGGACCCCGTTCGCCTGGACAGAAAAGTATTAAAAGACCTCCGGGTGGACCTGGGCTCCTACGGCTACGGGGGCCAGATCGGCCAAGACCCCAAGCCCCGCGAAGGAGGAACGTTTCAGGAGGGCTGGTTTGAGGTAGTAAACGCAGCCCCGGCCGGAGGGACCAAGTGGGTGCGCGGATGGGACCTGGCCGCTACAGGAGAAGAAGAGGGAGGAGCCCCGGCTTTCACGGCTTCTGCCCGGATGAAGTATGTGGACGGCTTCTTCTATATCGATCACGCCGAACACTTCCGGGCTTCTCCGGGGGGCACCAGAAGAAGAATGCGCAACCGGGCCTCCCAGGACGGCCCAGATACCATCATCGACTTTCCGCAAGATCCGGGCCAGGCCGGGAAGAGCCAGGTCAGGGATCTGGTAGTCCACCTGGCCGAATATGAAGCCCGATACAGCCCGGAAAGCGGATCGAAAGAACTACGCGCAGAGCCCCTATCCGCGCAATGCGAAGCAGGCAACGTCAAGATCGTAGACCCAGACCGCTCCTGGAGCCCGGAGTACCTCTCTGAGATCTGCTACTTTCCAAACGGCTTTAAGGATTGGGTGGACGCAACGGTCCGTGCCTACAACAGGGTAGTAAAACTCAAAAACGCCGGAGAAGAAGACGTGAGCGCACCAGAAGGGATATCAAATCCGCACCAGATTGACCCAGACGGGGCTCCGTCTTCCGAAGACTCCGGGATGCTGTAAGGAGAAGAGAAATGAACCCCCAACATTTAGACAACATTTTTACTTACCATGCCCCCCGGCCCGGACAAGCAGAGCGATACGAACGGATCAGGGCCCAAGCGAAGAACTTAGCAGCCCTGGTCTTGGATCTCTGCCCGGATAGCCGGGAGAGGGCTATTGCCCAAACGAAGATCGAAGAAGCCGTGATGTGGGCCAACTCAGCAATAGCCCGTAATGAATTCGGGGCTCCAATCTAAGGGAGAGAAGAGAAGATGGCACGGACGAAGCCCGTACAGAAAGCAACGCCTGAGAACTTCTTCGAGATACCGGAAGAGATCCTGCCGGCCGCAACCAATCCTCCCCGGCCGATAGATGACGAGGGACAGCCCCTGACGGCCCTGGATGAGTTCGGGGTAGCCGGTGCGAAGATATACAGCGGCTACGTGGAGGAAGAGTTTCTGCGCAAGCTGGTAGGGGATAAGGGCCGGGCCGTCTACCGGGAGATGCGCGACAACGACCCTACAGTGGGGGCAATTCTCTTCGCCATCGAAATGCTCCTGCGCGCTACTCCCTGGACCATCGAAATCGAAACAGAAGGGTTGGAGACCTCGAAGACCCCCAACGCAGACGTAGCGGAGGGAGTAGACCTCGAAGACATCGGGACGCCGGAGGGGGCCTGTGCCTTCCTGGAGTCCGTTCTCTTCGATGATATGGACCATACCTGGGAAGACTTTATTGCGAACGTTCTGACGATGCTTACCTTTGGGTGGCAGTACACAGAGGTGGTCTTTAAACGCCGCATGGGTCTCTCTCCTGCGGACCCCCGTTTTAAAAGTAAATACGATGACGGGCTGATCGGGATTAAAAAGCTGGGCAACCGGGCACAGGAGACTTTAGACAAATGGCTCATCGGGGACAACGGAGATATCCTGGGAATGTACCAGACCCCTCCCAACGCCGGGGCCGTTCGATTTATTCCAATGAGCAAAAGTCTTCTGTTCCGGCCTACCCCCAACAAAGACTCCCCAGAGGGCCGCTCCGTTCTCCGCAACGCCTACCGGCCCTGGTATATGCTAAAGAACATCCAGGAGATCGAAGCCATAGCAATCGAACGGGAACTCAACGGCCTGCCTGTCGTAAAGATCCCCAATGCCCTTCTCTCTTCTTCGGACGATAAGAAGAAAGCGATTGTGGCCCGGTATGTAAAGCTGGTCAGGGACATTAAATTTAACAGCCAGGGAGGAGTAGTCCTCCCCTCCGATCCCTATACAGATCAGGAGGGAAAGCCCGTCAGCGTTTCGAAAGTCTCCTTGGAACTCCTAAACGCCGGAGGCACCAGGGCAATAGATACCAACAAAACGATTATGCGCTACCAGGGGGACATCGCCCGGTCCGTCCTGGCCGACTTTATTATGTTGGGACAGGGGGACAAGGGCTCCTTTGCCCTCTCCAGAAGTAAAGCGGATCTATTCCTGGGGGCCTTGGAGGGCTGGAATAATTCTATCGCGGCCGTGATAAATCGGTGCCTTGTCCCGATGCTGTGGGAATTAAACGGGATGGATATGGACGTGATGCCCTACGCCAAGCCCGGCCGCGTGGCCCCGGAAGACCTCGAAGAACTCGGCAACTTTATAGAGAAACTCAGCCGGGCCGGTTTTACTCTGGCCCCGGACGAAGATACAGAGAACCACCTCAGAGGGGTGGCCGGTCTGCCGGAAAGGGAGTACACGGACGAAGAACTGGCAGCAGAAGAGGCCATTGGTGTAGGGCTCCGGCCGGAAGAGAAAGAAGTGCCCCCGGCCGGTAAGGTTCCCCCGGAAGAGGAAGAGATTGAGGAAGAGATCGAATGACGCCACGCCTCCACCAGATCGCCAGTAAGTTCGAGCCCCGAATGCGGGACAGCCTGCTGGCCGCTTTTAAGGAGATAGGAGACCTCCATACAGCGGCCCAGGTCGAAGAGGCCCTGCGCTTCGGAGGAGTAGAAGCGGTGATGGATCTGGTTCGGGATAAAACAAGGCCGATTATCTCCTCCCACCTGGTGGACGATATCGATGACGCTGTAACAGAAGGGGGCCGGGCCTCTTTAGCTATACTCCCGGAGGGGGCCGTCACTGACCCCAACTTTCGTTTCTCTATTTTAAATCCGCGCACAGCGGCCTTCGTCCAGCGATACGAGATGAATCTGATACAGCAAATATCTTCGGAGACTTTGGCGGCCATACGACAGGCCGTTGCTACCGATATCGTCACCGGGCGTAACCCTATATCCACGGCCCGTGACTTCCGTCCAAACATTGGGCTTACAACACGTCAGGAGACGGCTGTGCGAAACTATCGCCTGGCCTTAGAAGAGGGAGACGGGGCCGCACTCCGCAGAGGGCTCCGGGACAAGCGGTTTGATCGCACGGTCAGCCGATACCTAAACGCCAACGAGAAGATCCCGCAGGAGAAGATCGAACGGATGGTGGGCCGGTATCGGGAGAAGTCGATCAAATACAGAAGCGAAGTCATTGCCCGCACCGAAAGTCTCCGGGCCGTATCGGTAGGAAACGCCGAAGCAATGGACCAATTAGTAGAAGAAGGGGCTGTGGATCCGAACGTTCGAAAGTTCTGGAGCCCGGCCCTGGACAACCGGGTAAGAAACGCGCACAGGAGAATTCCCGAAATGAACCCGGCCGGAGTAAAGCTCAACGAGCAATTCCAAACCCCGTTGGGCCCTCTCCGCTACCCCAGAGACCCTATGGGGACAGCGGCTAACACGATACAGTGCCGCTGTGCTGTTCTTTACCGGATGAAGGAAGACTAAATGGCATCCCCATTAGAAGCATCGAGAAGATGTAAGATAACAATTGACGCTGATCAGGTTGACGCCGACTTCGTTCGGTTTTATCAAAGTTCGTGTTGTTGAAATTAATACCGGGGCTGGATAATGGCTTTTACTTATGCATCAAATATAATAACCCAAGCAAACACCAACAGTACTGGAATAACTGCTGTTGCCAGTGGTGGAACAGGGTTACTTGACTTAACAGTGTCTAATTCTGCGGCATATTCTGCTGGGGATTTAGTCCAAGTAACAGGCACAACAAACTATAGCGGAGCTTATTTAGTTGACTCTATTCCAGATGGAACAACCATTAGAATCCCTGATACAGATATTCGTAACAATGAAAATACTTTTGGAAGTACAGAAACAGGAACTGTTGCTTTAGGAGATAAAGATTTAAGTGGATTGTCTGGGTTAACAGGTGTGACTGTAGATACTCCTGCAGGGGTAGGATTAATAGTATATACATTAGACGGTGTAGTAATACATTGTGATGGAGCAATGCTTTTTAATGCGTATGAGGAAAAGTTAGTTTTTAAAAATCCTGGAAGCAATGGGGCTTGTTTTATGATGGATCAAGCAACTGCTTATCCTACAGTACACAGTTATAATACTACTGGAAGTCAATCAAACCAAAACGCAAACTATATTGCTATGGAATTTAATGACCTTGACCCGAGTTTTGGTAATGCTCAGGAATGTGGATTGGAAATGGCTAATAGCAGTGCAAATGCTCAATTTTCTGGGACTTATTATGCTCATTCCTTACGAAATGCTGGTGATTCAGGAAACGTATTTTATTTCGATGAGGGTACAGTTAAGTTTGAAGATGCTATCCTTGTGACAAACATGACAGATAAAAATGTACAGTTACGTTTTAATTTGTCTACAACTGTAGTATACATGAATAGAGTTAGACTTGTAGGAACAAAATTGAATTTGTCTCGTGCCCCAGATTTACAGCAATTTAATGAAGTAGAAATAACTGATGTTACAGAATGTATAATTAACCAATCAGGTTCAGTAGATGCTTATGCACGTATTGATAACTTAAAAGATGATAATGCTGGTTCTTCAACTGTAAGGTCTGCAGATAATGGCAATGGCCATGATATAAGCACAAGAATTGTTAATTATCAAAACGGATATGCTTCTTTTGTTTGGGCTACTACTATCTCAGGTGGTAGCGGAGACCAACGTTTGGCAATGTGGAAAGAGCATAACTTTCAACCACAAGACGAAAATGGAAGTTCAGTAACAGCAAAGTATTATGCTGTTGATTCAGATAGTGGAAATAGAAGTACTAATTATACAGAGGTTACAACAGGATATAGTTATACAGTTGCGACAGATAACACTTATTCTGGAGAAGGTTCTGATATTGATGTTGATGATATTATTGCTTTTGGTAATAGCGACGGAACATTAGACAACCGTGGAAAGAATGCAAACGCAGGAAAAACCTTTACTTTTGCTTCTTATAACAATGATAACTCCACTCAACTGACTACAACAGACGGGCTTGGAAGAACCAATTATACTCCTATCATGGTAACTGACTTTCTTGTTACCGAAACCACAAAAACAACAGTTGACGCTTACTCCACAATAGATGATGCTATAAAAGCGTATGATGCATTCAAGTCTGAATACATAGCAAACTTTGGGGCAGGCGCTTTATCTAAGTACTTCTCAAGGGCAGCTAATCAATTAGTATCGCTGAACAATAACAACCTTGTCATTAATTCGGCAGCAGCAAGTGTATTCGACTTTTCTGGATCAACAGGCACTATCAAGTCAACAACATTTACAGGTGGGTTTGATGACAATAGCGGTACTGGCAAGGTTACGATTCAGGGCGCTACGGCTTTGAGCGGTGGAACCTTTGACAGTGATATAGACTATAAATCAAGTGCAACAACCATAACAGGTGTCACATGTACTGGAACGCTTGATTTAGATACGACAACGACCTATATTTTTGATGGTTGTGATGTTGACACTGTTTATAACAGTTCTGGTGGTTCAATAACAATTGAGACAATAAATGGCACTACTATTAATACGGTCACAAACGGTCCGGGGGCCTCGACTACTGTAAACGCTGTGGTTTTTCTTACCATCCAGGCATCTGGTGGAATCTCTTTATCCGGTGCTGAGATCAGGATATATGATGACAACGGAACAGGACGAAGCCTTGGTGATGAGCTTGACGGTGTTGAGAGTAACACGGGAAGCACATTCGTTACTACATCGGTAAGCGCATCTAATCAGGTGGTCATTCAGATTATGTTAGATGGGTATGTTGAGTTTTTGCAGAGCTATACAATGCCTTCTGTTAACTCAACGTTTGAGGCAGCTCTAACAACGGAGACAAATGAATAAAAACCTGGGTACGAGCACAGGTGAAGATTTCGAAATGTACAAAGGAGAAGAATAATGGCCACCCCACAATTGATTGATCATACTAACTTTAATACCCTGCTTGTCCAAAGTTCAAACCCAAGAGGCTCATCACCAGATGGCAATATTTACTTTGGTGACAATGGCCTTATCCAGATTATCACAGCGGAAGAGTTAGCTAATGTTGACTTGGGAAGTGGGGCAGAAGCAAACCCATTAACTAATGACTTTGGCATAACTCTCAGGGGCCTCTATAGCTTTGAGAACCAGGAAAGAGTATCTGATGAAACTCTTCGTACTTTTCTCAGGGCAACTAAAGGTACCTACTATCCAGCTGGTGCTTATGAGTTCATCTATGACGGTAAGCTCGACACCGCCAATAGCAGCACCGGCGATGATCGAACCAAAGTGCGCGGCTCAGGCTGGAAAGAGCATGCAGACAGTGGGTCTGGTTCGCAGGTCAACCGAATCTATCACGGGGTCCGATCTCTCAACCCCATCGAAGCAACCTCCCAGCCGTATCGAACGATCACTGCTGATACTCTCGAAGCGACCCTCGAAGCAGCGACATGGACGGACTTCGCAAGGACAGGACCAATTGATGAAGCAGTTCAAGTCTATGGTGATACCGCTTTCGGTGATACGGGCGCGGGTGATTTCGACTATACGACAGACATTCTTACCGTGCGCGTCAGAACCTTCGGGAACTTCCCAGGAGAGACTACTTCTATTGCTTCCGGCATCAATGAAATGCAGGGATTCAGCGGCGGGTATGGTATCGGTGAAAGCGACAATACCGCGAATGAGGAAGCTCTTGCAGATGTCTGGGGCGGTGCTGCCGTCTCTCCGTTTACGGGCATGACTTTAGAAAAGTTAGCAAGCCCGCAGACGGAGACCGGCTTTAATGAAGCAGACGGGGATTTCACCTGGGTGCTTCATAATACCCTTGGTGGTACGGCGCAGCAATGCGCAGACTATCTCGACGCGGCTGAAGTCTTCGATGGTGATATTGATGTCGGCACCGGAACCTATAACGGTAAGCAAGGTCGCAAGTGGTATACTTATAATGCTGCTGGTCGAATCATCACCAATTCTATTTCGGGGGAGGGTCTTTTCATTGAAGGACTCAGCGCAGCGGAGAAGCAAAAAGTTATCTTCGCAGATGATGCCGGAGATACGAAGACTTATCCCTTCGTCTCGAGTCTTGAAATCAATGTCGGCGCTGTTGCGCCTACCGACCCTGATGCATGGTGGCACGTCTATTATGAAGATGGCGCGGGCGGTCTTGACTTCGACACTGCCAACGCAGTTACGGTCAATGATGCTTCCGGCAATCCCATGAAGGGTAACGTCCAGGCAGATGTCTCGGGCGTAAAGATCAACACCGACTACGACTATGATGGGAACACCCAAGCCGGTCTTCCGGCCGGAGTAGATAAAGATATGGTGGTCATCGTAGAAGGGAATGGTGTCGCGGGTCAAGCAATCACTTATTTTACCATGACCCGCGACACCATCGTGCCCGTGACCTGCGCACCGGCTGCTGAAACTAATGCTTAAGGATAACCACCTTGGCCTTAATATCTTCGATAAATATTACTACCAGACTCATTTATCTTGATGACGGTGTAACTGTATTAGACGATATTCTCGCCTTTTGGGAGGAGTATCGGATCAGGCGAAGAGATGACGTTGAATCTATTAGGCAGAGCACTTCAGTCATGGAGATCATCGGTGGGCAGAGTAAAGGAGGCGGGGCTCTGGTAGGAAGAGTTATCGATCTAAAAGGCTACAAGATCGTGCCTCAGGACACGACTCATGATCTTTTAGTCCAGATCGAGATCATCGACTCTAATCTTGGGATCTCAGGAAGAGATGTCTTTGACAGAACTCCCCTTACTCCAGGAGTAAACGTCAACATCGATATAGACATTGCTCCGGTAGAGATCCAGCAAGTGGTTACGGGTAGCGCGGTCACTCAGCAGGACAAAGAGGATATCGCAGATCTGGTCTTGAGGCAATTGATCGCTGATCATTCGGTGGTGGTGGGGAGTCTGGCTGACTTCGTAGCTTTGATCAAGGCAAGAGTAGATGCCCTGCCGCTGGCCCCGGAGATAGCGGCAGAACTTCTGGACACGGAAACGTAAATGGCGACCCTGAGACAATTCCTAATCGACCAATCCACCGTGCCTCAGGGGAGTACTGTTAGAGAGCATATTGAGAATCCGGGCGCTGGTGGGCCTGGCGGTGATGTTATCTACGGGGACGGAGTGACGATAGAAATGGATGAGCTGGCTTTAAGTGTATCGGTAGAAGCGCAAAACGAGATCGTGGCTGCTATCCAAAATGAGGTGGGTCAGGTGGCCATCTCCTTACCGGAGACCGGCCTGGAGATCGAAATCGAAGACGAAGAAGAGATCACGGGGGAGATATGAGCCAGATTACTTACTACAGGGCAGATAAATATCCGCTTGTTGTGACCGTAAAGAACGCATCCACCGGATTGCCCATAGACATCACCGGCTATACGTTTAAGCTGACCGTGAATTCGGAGAAGAAGCCGGAAGATGATTCAAACCAGATCTGGCAGTTGGAAGGGGTTCTGGACGCCGATCCTACAACGGGCCGGGTAGTCTTCGAGATCACCGATACACAAACGAATATCCCGGTCAAAAAGTATTATTATGACATCCAGATGACCACGGACAGCGGAGACGTTCGAACGATAGCCAAGGATGTCTTCGAAATAACGATGGACATCACAAAAAATTAGGAGAAGAGAAAATGACCGAAGAATTCTACACCACCAGCGTCTTCGAGGTCCGAAAGGTAGACGAAGAACAGCGCCTGGTCTTTGGGTGGTTCTCCGTAGTCGAAAAAGACGGAAAGCCCGTTGTGGACCGGGAGGGGGACGTGATCCTGGCCGAAGATCTCGAAAAGGCGGCATATGGCTTCGTACTCAAGGCCCGTGTAGCCGGGGAAAGTCATGTGCGCGTTGGCGTAGGGGATCTGGTGGAGTCCATCATGTTTACGAAAGAGAAACAAGAGGCCCTGGGGATCGACCTGGGAATGGTCGGATGGTGGGGAGGCTTTAAAGTCTCCGACGAAGAGGTGTGGAAGGCCGTCCGGTCCGGTGAATATCCAATGTTTTCTATCGGGGGAACGGGCAACCGGGTTCCCATGGAGGAGTAAAAGATGAGGACGAAACAGCCGGTGGGCAAGGGAAAGAAGAATTTGGTGAAGGATCTTACCGTGAACGAGGTCTCTTTTTGCGGTGCCGGGATGAATCCCGGAGCCCATGTGGCTCTGTTTAAAAGCGTTGACCCGGAAGTAGTAAAGGCAACGTTCACGGAGGTTCTCTCCGAAATGGAATTGGCCGAAGGCGTGGAGGAGATGATTGAGATGGCCTTCGAAATGAACCACGCGCTGGCGCGGTCTCTGTACTCCATCATCTCCGACGAAGAGGTGAAGGACAAAAAGGCCGCAATCAAGGCTTCCCTCGGAGAGTTTGTAAAGGCCCTCCAGGGGATGGCGAAGAACAGCGCCGTGTTTAAGGCCGTAGAACCGGCCCAGTGGATAGAAGAAAACCGGGAAGAAGATCTGACCGTGTTGGTCGATCTAATCACCAAAACTCTAAAGGAGGACAACACGATGAGTAAGGAACTGGAAGGCAAATTGAAAAAAGCGGAAGAGGAGGCCAAGAAAACGAAGGAGGCCCTGGAAAAAGCCCAGGCCGATCTCGTCAAGGCCAACACCATCGCTCTGATGACCGATGATCAGAAGGACTTCTACAAAGCCCTGGATCCGAAGGCCCAGGAAGAGTTTCTGAAACTCTCCCCGGAGGAGATGGCCAAGAAGATCGAAAAGGCCCAGGCCGACGATGAGACCATCACCGTTGCCGGCGTTCCCGTTCGCAAGTCCGATGTGGGCCCGGCTTCCTTCGCCATTTTCAAGGCCCAACAGAAGGAAAACGATGATCTGCGGAAGAAGAACGAAAAAGCCGCAGAGATCGCCGTGGCCAAGGCGTACCAGACCGAAGCGGAGAAGGACTTTCCCAATCTGCCCGGCTCCGTGGAACACAAGGGCTCTCTTCTGAAGGCCATCGACGGCCTGCCCGAAGAAGAGAAAGCGGCCTCCAGAGATCTTCTCAAAGCGGCCAACACCGCGATGGGGAAGAACTTTACCGAAGACGGCCACGAGGTCAACACGGGCGGCACCGATGCCGAAGCCAAGCTCAACAAAATGGCCGAAGACCTCGCCACCAAGGCCGGCATCTCCGTCCAGAAAGCCTACTCCCAGGTGCTGTCTACCCCGGAGGGGGCGAAACTGTACGAGGAGTCCATCAAACAGAAGTAATTTGAGGGGCAGGGAGTTTTACTTTTTTGGACAAACTGTTTCACCTAACCAACAAGCACAGGAGGAATTATCATGGGTAAAGAGATTTCTTTGCGACGAATCAGCCTCATCGCCGGTGCCGACCTTTCCGGGTCGCAGTACAAGTTTA
>Ga0272441_10013120_pt1 | contig 11970 bp, 8 predicted proteins | sample SSMProp6N_FD_193582 | JGI IMG/M metagenome (GOLD analysis project Ga0272441, IMG submission 193582) | Marine sediment archaeal communities from Little Sippewissett salt marsh, Falmouth, MA, United States - SSM-Prop-6N | ecosystem: Environmental > Aquatic > Marine > Wetlands > Sediment ...
TCGCCGGACTTCACGATCATCATTTATCCGGACGGTACGGTCTGGACCTCCGGCTAATAAACCCGCGAACGTCGGACTGATTTCTTTGCTCACACCGGTGCCGTTCGAGGTTACACGACCTTGAACGGCACCGTTGCCAATGGAATCATCGAAACCCGCGACCTCGAGCACTTCGCAGCCGACTTCCTCGGCGCCAAGCACCACGACCCCACTATCAGCATCATTAACGCCGGTGTCAGCGGCGAGACGATCATCGACTTGCAGAGCCGGTGACAGCCCGACTGCCTCTCGCACCGGCCGAACGTGCTGAGGGTTCTCCTCGGCATCAACGACGCATGGCAACCGGCGATGGAGCCGGCCTTCGTGCAAAAACCCCGCGGTGCCCGAGAACTTCGAAGTAACATACAATCAGTTACTTTCTCAGCCCAAACAGATACGCGCGGTGCAACTGGTGCTCGTTCCGCTCCAGCAACAACTCCATCGCCTGGTCGCAAAGCTCTGGCCCGAGCGCCGGGCCGACGACGGGACGCATCGGCATCTCTCGGCGCACGCCTCGATTCCACCACGCCAGCAGGAGGCAACAAGTCTGGAACCGAATGTCACGCGAAAATTTTTTCTTGGCGTAGATACAGCTATTGCAAGGGTTAAGGCGAAGACCCGCGCTGCCGAACGAAAATTTCTTCGTTTTTCACCTTTACACCTGATCGAATCCTCAGTAACCTGCCGATACTGGTTTTACAGGTTTTGGCACAATATCTGGCAAAGCCAAGTTCTCCCAATCTATATGTTGTGGTATTTGTTTTTCTGCATGGAGGCGCGAAATGTCGTACAGATTCGACCCTGATAACCCTTTCGAGCAAAAGCGCACGCGGGCAAAGAAAGCCCTCCAAGCCGAAGATGGGAGAGGTTTGAGCGTAGAGCCGTATTTCTCAACTCCGGGCCAGCACCCCTTCGAGCAGCTCGAATGGGAAATGCGTTCGGCCAAAATTTCCAGCGACAGCGGCGAAGCGATTTTCGAGCAGGACGACATCGAAGTTCCGACCGATTGGAGCCAGTTGGCTACGAAGGTCGTTTCCAGCAAGTACTTCTACGGCGACATCGAGAACGGCCAGCGTGAGAACTCGGTCAAGCAGCTCGTGCATCGAGTCTGCAAGACCATCGCCGACCGCGGCCGCAAGGACGGATACTTCGCCACCAAAGCCGACGCCGAGACGTTCTACCACGAACTGGCCTGGCTGTGCGTCAATCAGTACGGCGCGTTCAATTCGCCCGTATGGTTCAACGTCGGCCTCTACGACGTCTACGGCGTCGCCGGCAGCAAACACAACTACCACTGGGACCCGAAAACGAAGGCACCGGTGCCCTGCGAGAACAGCTACGAGTACCCCCAGGCCTCGGCCTGCTTTATCCAATCGGTTAAGGACTCGATGGAAGACATCATGCGGCTGGCCACCAGCGAGGCGATGCTCTTCAAGCACGGCTCGGGCACCGGAACCGACTTATCAACACTGAGAAGCAGCAAAGAGAAGCTCTCCGGCGGCGGCAAGCCCTCGGGACCGCTGAGCTTCATGCGGGTGTACGACCAGATCGCCGCGGTCATCAAGTCCGGTGGCAAAACCCGCCGCGCCGCCAAGATGCAGTCGCTCAAAGTCGATCATCCCGACATCAAGGACTTCATCACCTGCAAGACCGTCGAGGAGAAGAAGGCCTGGGCCCTCATCGAGGCCGGATACAGCGGCGAGTTCAACAACGAGGCCTATGACAGCGTCATGTTCCAGAACTCCAATCTCTCGGTTCGCCTCACCGACGAGTTCATGCAGGCCGCCGAGAAGGACGAAACCTGGACCACCTACTCCGTAACCACCGGCGAGAAGATGGAGGAGCATTCCGCCCACGAGCTGATGCAACTGATCGCCGAGGGAACCCGCGTCTGCGGAGACCCCGGCGTCCAGTACCACAGCACCATCAACCGCTGGCACACCTGCCCCAATTCCGGGCCCATCAACGCCTCCAACCCCTGCAGCGAGTACATGTTCGTCAACGACTCGGCCTGCAACCTGGCCTCTCTGAATCTCATGAAATTCCGCAAGGAGGACGGCTCCTTCGACGTCGAGGCGTTCAACAAAGCGATTCGCCTCTTCATCATCGCCCAGGAGATCCTCGTCGACAACGGTAGCTACCCCGACGCCAACATCGCCGTCAACAGCCATCAGTTCCGGCCGCTGGGTCTGGGATTCGCCAACCTCGGCTCGCTGATCATGAGCCTGGCGCTGCCGTACGATTCGGACCAGGCGCGGGCCCTGGCCTCGGCTATCAGTGCTGTTATGACCGGTTCGGCCTACGTCGCCAGCGCCGAGATGGCCGAGCTCAAGGGCACCTTCCCCGAGTTCAAGAAGAACAAGGACGCCATGCTGAAGGTCATGAACATGCACCGTCAGCATGCCTACGACATCCCCGAGACACATTGCCCGGACTACCTGCGCAACGCCGCCAAGGACGCGTGGGACGGCGCCCTCGACGCCGGCACGAAGGTCGGCTACCGCAACGCTCAAACCACCGTTCTGGCGCCGACCGGGACGATCGGGTTCCTGATGGACTGCGACACCACGGGCGTTGAGCCCGATATCGCCCTGGTCAAGTACAAGCTGCTGGCCGGCGGCGGCATGCTCAAACTCGTCAACAAGACCGTGCCGATGGCCCTGGAAAGGCTCGGCTATACGCCCGAGGATATCAAGGCCGTCTGCGACTTTATCGACGAGCAAGAGACAATCGAGGGCGCTCCGAAGGTCATCGACGACCAGTTACCCGTGTTCGACTGCGCCTTCAAGCCGCGCAACGGCAAGCGGTACATCAAGTACGTCGCTCACCTGAAAATGATGGCGGCCGTGCAGCCCTTTATCTCCGGCGCCATCAGCAAGACGATCAATATGCCCAAGGAGAGCACGACCGAAGATATCATGTCGGCCTACGTCGAGGGGTGGAAGATGGGCCTCAAGGCCGTGGCCATCTATCGCGACGGGTCGAAGCGGCTCCAGCCCGTCTCGACCGACAAGCATAAAGACGAAAAGGCCAAGGCGGCCGCCGAAGTCGCCCCGGCCCGCCCGTTCCGGCGCAGGCTGCCGGACACGCGCCAGAGCATCACGCACAAGTTTTCCGTTACCGGCCATGAAGGGTACCTGACGGTGGGGCTATACGAGGACGGACAGCCTGGTGAGGTTTTCATCACCATGGCCAAGGAGGGCAGCACCGTCGGGGGCCTTATGGACGTGATCGGCACCTGCACGTCGATGGCGTTGCAGTACGGCGTACCTTTGATCACCCTGGTCGACAAGTTCCGGCACGCCCGGTTCGAGCCGTCCGGAATGACCTCCAACCGCGACATCCCGTTCGCCAAGAGCCTGATCGACTACATCTTCTGCTGGCTGGGCTGCCAGTTCATCCCGGGCTACGCCGACCGCAACGTGCCCAACCGGGTCGCCGCGGCCAACGCCGCCGAGAACAAGACAACCACGACCGCCCGACAGTTGGTCGAGAAGACCAAGGACCTCGCCCACAAGATTGCCGAGGCCAAGGCCGCCGGCAACAACGGAAAGAAGAAGACCGCCAGGCGAGTCGGCTCCAACGGCGACACACCGGGCCAGCAAGGCGCCAAGACGCCCGCGTCCCAGCCCGCCACGCTCACCGACGCGCCCAGCCGGATCGCCAGCCTCATCGGAACCGCCGTGTCCCAGACCCAGGAGGGCCTCCAGGTCGACGCCGCCGTCATGGAGCAGTTCAACGCTCAGTTCACCCACTTCGGCGACGATGCTCCCGCCTGCGACGTCTGCGGCTCCATCACCGTCAGAAACGGAACCTGCTACAAATGCTTCAACTGCGGTAACTCAATGGGATGCTCTTGAGAATTGACTAAGGATTATTGATTATTGATAATTCCCCGCGGGCGGAAGACCCCCAAGTCCTCCGCCCGCGTCCTTTTCCCCGCCCCCCTTCACACCCTTCCACCCTCCGAGCCCTTGCACCCCCGGATACGAAAACTCCTTTCCACGATGCCCCCCACCGAATCCGTACCCCGTCGACGGCCACCCAGGCCTCCGCCTTCGACGCCACACCACAGTGTAGCCAAGACACCAACCCCCCAACCCTCCCCAACCCCGCCAATCTGACGAAATTGAAGGCGGCCCTGCCACCCTTGTAAGCCGAGCGCATTGCAGTCTCCCCCTCTGCCGTCACACCTCATTCACAAAACCGCCGACATTCCGCATAGTCCCTTACGGCCCCCCCTGGAGATCGCATCTCCAGGCCAATGACCACACCGCGACACTGCTTACGCGCACATTGGATCCCGATTCAAAGATCCTCCGTGAATCCGCTCCACCACTCCAGATAGGGAGACGAAAAGTGAGGCCTAAACTTTCCATATCGCTCAATGCGTTTGATTGCGTGCGTCACTGCGATTGGCTCAGGAGAGGCGTTTTTGACCCACGTCTTCACCAACTCCGGCGTACTCACCGTTGACACACCAAGTTCAGCCGCCACCCGGATCGCGCGCCTATCATCAGTGGCCACAACAAGTCCTCGACTGGCTGCGATGGCTAAGCATGCAGCCTCACCATCGTCAACGACACTGGCCAAAGTAACAAATCGCTCCAATTCCACATCGCCCGAAAGGTCCGTAGGATGTAACACCCGCCTCTCAATGAAAGGACCCAACCGGACTTCCTCTGGAACTAACTGATCCGGGTCCTCGTCGTCAGGTTGACGGACATAGAGGATTTCACCGAGAACCGTTCGTGAAACTAGAGCCTTCTCTGTTGACGATTTTATGATTGCCTCCAAGCTCTGTGACGCGTACAGGTTAATCAGACAACAGGTGTCAAGAATCGTCTCGCTCATTCTTCTATCCGTATCGATCACCGACCTGCAAGAAGTGATTGCTCCAGGTTGTCAAAACGACCTTCTTCTACATCGCCGCTGTCGCTGATCATGCACGTCTGACCAACCTTCTCCACGATCTCCCGAGCCGTAACGGGATCGACGTCAAGGAACATTGCTAACTGACCCTCAGTGATTTTTGCCTGTCCGTATGCGTGCACGGCAAGATACCTGTACCGGCCAGGAAATCGATGGTCGCCCTCAGAGTATTTGGGCAGGTTCAAGATGTCCTTGGCCCGGCGCACTTCAAACCGCGACTCGTGCAAATGCTGCATCGTACCCTCGGGGATCAATCGCAAACCTTCCAAGCGGTAGGTCATGGCTTCCACAGAAACGAAGTAGAGATGGCCGAGTCGGCACAGGTCTGCCACCTGGAAGTCTCGCTTCGTGGCAACTACCTCGCGGAACCGCCTGCGCAGCGAAGTTGCAGGCATGAGGAAGCTCATCGCGAACCTCTCCGCGAATCGCTCGTTTGCCGGTTTTCGTCCGCGATGATTGATATAATCCACACCTGGCTTGTAGCGATCCACAATGACATGCCCATACTCGTGAAGGAGCGAGGCTCGTCGGCGTTCGGCAGGGTGCTTCTTGTTGATAAGAAGGCAGCAACCCAAGTTTTCGGCGTAAGCGTACATACCCGCAATTCGTGACGGTAGTGGGGCGTACATTATGCGCATGCCCACGTCACTCTCCAGCAGGCTCCGCAGCTTGTGAACAGGCTGATCTCCAAGCCCCAGACGATTCCTCTCGGCAACTGCTACATCCTCGGCGAGCGCGGCCACATCGACTTGGCTGTATAGGCGAACCTCCGGAGGGTAGCTATACGTCATTGGTGCGTCCATAAGTCGCTCTAACTCGCGGTAGTTCTCAGCAAATCGCTGCAACTGCTCAATGGCAACCGCGATCTCTTCATTGCCGGGTTCTACCTTATTCGCTGCCGCCCTGAGGTGGGGTTGGAGATCTACCACATGCTCACCCGGACGAACCAGCTCATGAACCGATCGGCCATACAGCGAGGAGAGCTTAGTAATCTCATCCGGCGTTGGCAACCGACTTCCTTTTTCAATCGCGATCAGGGTCGGGCGGCTGCACTGCAAGTGCTCGGCAACGCCCTGTTGCGTAAGCCCCCTGGCCTTGCGCGCCTCAGATAGAAGCCTGCCAAGTCGTTTTGGATCTATCGATGGTACATCCAGCATGCGTAACCTCCAATCCTATCCGGCGATTGCCGGGGCCATCATCCGGCACCATTCCCAACCTTGCCGAGAACCGTACACCAACAGATCCAGCCATTCTCTGCGGTAGCGTCTGTACAAATCAATTAGTTCGGTAGGAATCCGATTATCAGTAATCACCTCGGTGGCACGCAGGTGCTGTACGACGAAGTCAGGGAGCACGTCGGAATAATCAAGTTGGGATAGCTTGTCAACCTGTATGAGAAATGCCTTCACGTATTTCAGTTTCTCGTGCGGTATCCTTGAACTCGCCTTTCCAAAAAGATCATACTTGTATCGACTTCCGGGTTCATCAATACCCGAGGCAAAGACCGCCTGCCGCCTGAATATGCAAGCCGGGCAAACACCGCACTCCTTAGCTCGCTCGGCCCGAAGCGGGTAGTGAACGCAAGACGCTGTCTCAGGTAACAGCGAACTGAGACTCGTCCCACAAAGAGACGTCACTAGCTCGCCTTTCGTCATGTATTGATAAGGTAGACTCATGTTAGTATCGCGCTCGGTAACGAATCGGAGCAAACGGGAAAATCTCCGCACAAAGGTTGGGTGACTGCTTTTCGTAGTCTTCCATCCAACCATTCCAGTCATCAGGGGTACGTTTATCGCGCCGATCCCGCACTCAAACATCTCTATGCGCTGCGCTTCGGTCATGACGGCGGCTACAGCTGCACCACAACAGAAAAGGAAACTGCGGCTACGCTGCGAATTCTCCTCCGCACCATAATGGGCGGGTCTCCTCATCCAAAACGGGAGGACTAACGGCTCTAGGTTGCTCCCAAGGACAGAGTTGACTAGCCCAATCTGTCGCCTCACCAGCGGACCCTGGCCGCTCTGATGCCTCACGAGCACCGGCACAATCTTGGCGTCGTCAGCATTCTCGCGAATACGCTTGATGAGACCCGCCGCGGAATCCAGGCCACCGCTGTACAGACACACCACCACGGGGCCAGAATACGGTCTGCGACACGGATCAAAAGGCAGTAGGTCAGGACTATAGGCATCACAGGCTTTCTCAAAGCGAATGTCCCACATGTCACCCGTCAGGAATTCCAGGCAACTGTGGAGGCAGTCAGAAACCTCTGCCCGAGACCAGAAACCGTGCTCAAAGACCTCAATGCCCAGTGAGAGCTTTCGCGCCCCACCATGGTCCGCATGCCGGCGATCCCTCTGACTAATCCTGTCCGCTACGTATACTGCCGTGCCAATGCGCAGCAAATCGACCAGCCTTGGCGTCACCTTGCCGGCAAACAGGCGCGCCCAATGGCGCGGGTCACAACAGAAATCGTGTTGTCTGCCCGAGATGAATCGTCTCCCACCGGGATGCCCTGACCATCCGTCACCGACGCGAAAGCTGAACTGAAAACTGCGCGATTCACTCATGACCAAGCCCTATAAGCGACTCCTTCAGAACAGACTCCGTATCAAATGCCGGCACCCTGCCCCTCGACGCCCCTCTCTTGCTCACTAGCGATTTCTTCGGACTTCTCGCCAAATTGGCAGCATATCGTTTCATGTCAGGCTCCAAACGGGCTCGTACCGCCTCCAGTTGCGCGCTTACGGTCAGGACGGAATGTACTCCGTCCCAACTCATGCTCCTATGCTTTATCTGGTCGAAATACTTATCCACGATTGCGCCTAGGTACTTCACTGCCGCATCTTCACGTGACGCAGCACCTGCCGTCGACTGCGAGAAAAGGACAGCGAAGTCATGGCCCTGATGCTCTCGGACAGCGCGTCGGAGTTCTTGGGGGCCACGCTCCCAAGCTTCAAAAAGTTCGTCGTGCCGGACCTGACAGGGACCATTTCGAGTTGCCGGTTCCCTGAGGGCGTTAACGGTGCGCCGAATGCAGATGTCAACGAGCCTCGCCATATGCTCGGTCGACTGCCCAACAAGGAGGGCCGTCAGGACACGTCGCCATCGCAGCGACCGTCCCAGGTCCAAAGATTCATTCTCAGCCATGCGAAATCACCTCAATTCGCACCCACAACACGCCAAGGCCCAATCCACTTCAGATTATCGCAAAAGCCTTTTACATTGTCAAGTTCTTTCTTTAATATTTATAACTTTTTGTCAAACCCGTCTCTCGGCGATGACAAGCCTCTGCACGCCAGCAAGTGGCTCTTCGCAACGCCCCGACAGGTGTGCACCACCTGAATCTCCCCTCTAATCTCTTTTTCTAAAAAGACTTACAACCTGTCTAACCGTATGTTAAGGGCGCAGGGGGAAGAATATAGGCCTCCGGGACCCCGAACGAGTTTTCTCGGTCGTCCAAAGCGACTTACCCACCTTTTCACTATTCGGAAGGGCCGAAAAAAGGCGGTGGGCTGGCGCAAGATTTGGGGGGGAGTGGCGTATCTTTGGTGAGAGAGGGTTGAGCGGGGTTTGGGGTTGGGGATTTGCGGGGGAGGGGAAGGAGGAGGTATCGTGTTGGGTGGAATTGGATTGCTGGTTTCTTTCTTCCTGCCTTTTTGGGTTCTGTCTCAGTGGGCGGATCACCCTGAGAGGGGTTCGTCGTGGTTCATCGGAGGTCTGGCGTTCTTTCTGGTGGCGCTGGCCGGTCTGGAACAGTGCATACAGATGATCTGAGGTGAGAACGCGCCGCGGCCTGGCTGCGGCGGTCCCGTCGCGTGGCGGCGCGATCGCGGGGCCGTCAGAAAAGGCGGACGGGAGGAAGCCCGGCGGGCCTGTGGGCGGGCAAGCCGGTAGTTTCTGCCGGCGAATTCCGGGCCGGGGCCATATTTACACCCTACGGGATCTTCTTTGACAATCCCTATTAGGCTTTGTTAATATAGGCTTTATAGGTGGCCTGCCCAACGGGCCGCCACAGATGGTTGTGAAAAGGTTCATGGATGGAGGCAGCGACCTTTTTCGCCCGAGTTCTTTGGCGAGCGGCGTGGGTTTGGCGTCGTGGAGTTCTATTCTACCTCAGTCTTGCAGGAGGTTAGGATAATGAGAGGAACATTTCTCGCAGTTGCCGCTCTGTTAGTGGTCCTCTCCGTGTCGGCGAATGCCGGCTTGCTCGTCTACGAACCGTTCGCCTACCCGAACGGGTGGCTCACCGGTCGGGGCGGGGCGTTAGGCACGACAGGTACCTGGACGGCCAATGACACTGGCAACGGCGATTGGCGTATCCACCAGGAAGGAGGAATTGCGGGTGTAGTTATCTCCTTCGGCCCGCCGGTTGAACGCAATATCTTCGACGGCACGGTTAACAACCTGTTGACGTCCGGCGGATATGTTGGGCTTCCCGGTCCGCTGGATGTAGGCCATGGCGAAGACGAGAATTTTGAGATCGGCCGCTATATGGACGCCTCCATCGGGCTCGATCCCAGCGTTACCGCGACATTCCAGTCCGGCGCCACGACATGGTTCAGCTACGTGGCGGTTCATGGCTGGGACCGCAACGAGGAAACGCCGTACTTGACAATCGGAACCGACCCGAGTCCGAATGAATCCCGCAACAGCCTCTACAATCTGACCAACTCGGGCACCGGAATCGGCGCTGGAGGCGGCCCGCCGCGCAGCGACAGGACCGATATCCTGCCGAGGTATCACAAAGCCGGCGCCAGCTACAATCTCATGGGAGCCGCCACGGGCTGGTCTGACGACGACAAGAATGCGCCAAGCGCGACGGCCACGATGTCGTGGGATGCTTCCGATGATGACGGATTCGGCGCGGCAAATATCATCGTCGGCAAGATCGAATGGGACGCCGACACCGGCGGCGAAGATATCATCACGGTCGTTCGCTTCCTGGAGACGGACGTGTTGAGCGAGGCGCAATTTGACGCCCTGGTTGCGGCCAAGCCCGATCTTTCGAGCGCCAACTGGACCGCCAACAAGCCGAACCTGGACCAGAGCCGGTTCGATACCGTCAATATCGCCGGGGCCAAGTTCTTCGTCGACGAGATCCGCATCGGAACCACCTTTGCCGACGTCGTTCAAGTAGATAATTCATCCGCGGATCAACTCGTCTCGGCATTAACAGCCCTGAAACATCATGTGTTGAATAATCCCCCTTTGCGTTCCGAAGAGATCGCAGCACGCAAAGCGACGATCGATACGAAGTTCGGATTCGACCTGGATTATGCATTTGCCGCTTCAAGGGGTTATCAGAAAAACTCAAACCGCACATTGGACAATACCGCGGTTGCCTGGATGACGAGTTTTAACTTTTCCCCGAAGGAACAGCCCATGGCATCAGGCGAAAAAGCGTATCAACTCAAAGGCCATGCGAAATTCGTTGACATCGCAAGGCTTTTCGGCTGGGAAGGCCTGGACGCTTTTTGGTATTCGATCAACGAGGATTATGAAAATGGGATCCACTGGTCAAAGCATGGCTCCGATATAGACGACCTCATCTTACGATGGTGTGAAAGCGTGGGTGTCGACCTCAGACCGCTGTTTCATTTCTGGGGCACCCATCCGGTGGATTCTGCTGGCTTGGAGGCTGCTGTCGCAGCGAAAAACCTGCCTGTGTCCGGGGCAATCTACGACACTCTCGTTCACTACAAATCTCTTGTGCCTGCGGACAACGAGGCTTTCCGAGCATTTGCACTGAATTGGTGGGGACATCAGCCCAGTATAAACGGCTATTGGACTGAAAGGGAACATGCAAGGCAGTGGGATGACGAAGTGTTGCGGGATTCCCCGGTGTTGCCGAACGGGGAGATGTATGATGAGAGTTCCTGCGGTAGAATCAGAGCTGTTATAGACGGTCTTCTCGAACTGTATTTTCCGGGCGGCCGTCCTTAGCTCGATGCCGGCAATGACATGATTACATGGTCAGGGCGCAAGCATTCGCTCATGTGCAGACAAGAATACTGAAACTCTCCTATCAAATACTTGCGCCATCCAGAACAAGCGTGCATAGCATCATGGATGTGTTCGCCGGACGACAACCAAATCTATTCGCTCGATCCCATCTGTGCGTGTCAAGCGGCGATGGGACCGGCTTGCAGGAGCCAGACCGCCCATAAACGCTCCCTGGCACGCTCAAGTTCGTCGTCCAGGAGTCTGTTGTTTCAAATTCAGCGAAGCCCGGATCAGATTGAAGCAATCTCGTCCGCCTGTGAAGACAATCCAGAGTCTCTTGCCATCGGCCGAGATCCATTTGGTCACAATGTTGACGAACAGCATTTCTCGCCCCACGCCGGTTCCCTTCAGATCCAGCCAGTTGTCGTAATAGGCGACGGTGGTCCACGGCCCCCACGGCTCCGGGGCATCGAAAACGCCCAGCGTTCCCTGATCGCCCCGGTGTACCGTCAACAGGTACCGCTTGAGGGCCGGATTGTAGACCACCTGAGCCCCTTCGGCCCCCGCGGGGTCAGTGAAGTGGGGTTTTCTCTTGTTCACATTCGCTGACCAGGTGGGTGCGCCGTCGGCATCCAGGCCGGCAAAGAACTTGTAGGCACCTCTCGTCTTTAACTTCGTGCGCGGCACTCGTCCCAGATAGACGTGTGGGCTGTGGCCCCAGGCGGTCTCATTGCGACCGTAGAAGTAGACGTATTCGTCGCGCGCCCCCGCATAATCCCTGCCGAATTGCAGAAACGTATTGGCTTTGAAATTGCCTTCACCTTTCGCCCACGTCCACGAGGACCACGACCAGGATGCGCCGAGGTCGTCCGACCAGATCAAGGATTCATTCACGCTGGGCCACGGCCCATCCTGCTGGTTCAACCAGGCATAGAGTGTGCCGTCCACGGAGACAATGCCACCCGTCTTGCCCTTACGCGGAAACGACGCGGTATGTACGGCATTGACGCTAAGTTTGTTTTTGGGTGGTTTTTTGTTATAGTGTTGGACTTT
>Ga0272441_10013121_pt1 | contig 11969 bp, 11 predicted proteins | sample SSMProp6N_FD_193582 | JGI IMG/M metagenome (GOLD analysis project Ga0272441, IMG submission 193582) | Marine sediment archaeal communities from Little Sippewissett salt marsh, Falmouth, MA, United States - SSM-Prop-6N | ecosystem: Environmental > Aquatic > Marine > Wetlands > Sediment ...
AGAGATTTCGCCTTTTAAAAAGGGTTGGAAACATTAAACACTTTTGATGTTGTTTCTGCTTGTTTACCATTAAATTTAAAGATAGAAAAAACGTTAGTGCTAACAACAGGCGATGCAACAGATGCCTCTTGATTTTTCAAAGATTCTTGTAACTGGAGGCGCAGGCTTCATAGGCAGCCACATAGTGGATCGCCTCCTTGATGAAGGACTGGAAGTCAGAGTCCTCGACGATCTGTCTACCGGAGACAAAATGAATCTGGCAGCACACCAAAATAATGATTTATTCGAGTTTATAGAAGGCGACATCAGAGACGTCGATCAGATTAAGGCTGCAGTTGAGGGTGTTGACGCTGTTATTCACGAAGCAGCATTAGTAAGCGTTACACTTTCGGTAAAAAATCCGGTTCTTTCCCATCAGATAAATTTGACTGGAACAGTTAATGTACTTAAAGCCTGTGTAGATGCAAAAGTGAAACGGTTTGTTCTTGCTTCATCATGTGCCGTATACGGAGACACTAAAACTTTGCCTATCAATGAAATGTTGGAACCTAAGCCTCTTTCGCCTTATGCTGCCCACAAGTTTGCTGCCGAGAAATATGCCAAAAAATTCTATAAAGAGCATGGTCTGGAAACAGTTAGTTTACGCTACTTCAATGTTTATGGCCCAAGACAAAAGTATGGTCCATACAGCGGCGTAATCTCTGTCATTGTAAATTGTCTCTTAGAAAATAAGGCTCCGACCATTTATGGAGACGGAATGCAGACACGGGACTTCGTTAACGTCAAAGATGTGGTAGCAGCAAACATGCTTGCATTATCAAAAAAAGAAGCTGCAGGAAAGGTTTTCAACATCGGCACAGGTAAAGCCATCACAGTCAACAAGCTTACAGAAATTATTCAGAAAATCATGGACAAAACAACACATGAACCCCTTCACGTCGAACCGAGACTTGGAGACATAAAGCACAGTTATGGCGACATCAGTAAGGCAAAAAGTAATCTGGGATTTAAACCAAAGGTGCAGCTTGAACAAGGGCTAAGTGAACTCATAGAATCCTATTGCTGAAGCAAATCCTGTGCGTTGTTAGGTAAAAGCTGCTACTAATCCTATACGTGGAAAAAATACAGGTTATATGGTGGAAGCATCATGCACAGTTGTTGATGGAATTCTTTACGTTATTTGAATAGTAGTCCCTGGTGAAAAAAACGGGGGGACTACTACTTCTAGTTAAAGAATTATCTTTGCTAAAACCGATTAAATTCCAAGCAATGAATTTCTAAAATTAAGGTGCCATGTTTAATGTTTTGATCCAATTTTATTGAATGCAGTATCTGCAACTTCTAGTACCTGTAGCGCTTCCTGAGTGGTGCAAAGGGGATCTAAAACCTTGTTTTGTTTAACAGAGTCAATGAAACACTGTAGCTCCATCATGAGGGGTTCACCTGAAGATACGGGTATTTCATCTTCGATGTGCCTAGACAGCCACAAGATGTCATCCCAGCTTCCGTTCTCAATTTTTGCTTTGGGTGGGGCTCGGTAAGCTTTCAGTTTTTGTTGAGCGTAATTCAAAGTGTAAAATTTGTCATTTCCGTATAGGTGAATAAGGCGTAGTTTGTAGTTGGGGAGCCAACTTGCTTCAATATGGCTGTGTATGTGACCGTATTTTAGTGATATGTAGGCGTAGTCTTCAAAGTCGCTGTTTGCTCTGCTGGAAAAATGTGAGTAGAGAACTTCTGGTTTGGTTTTGGTGAGGTAGGTCAGTACGTCAATTTCGTGGGATGCCAGATCTAGAAATACTCCGCTGTATTTTGTTCTTGGTGGAAATGGTCCAAACCTCATGGAAACCGTTGAATAAATCTGAGAAAAATCCACGATTTCCTTTAGCTTGCTAACAGCTGAATTAAATCTTTCAATGTATCCTGTAACTAACAATTTGTCTGTTTTTTTGGCTTTTTTTTCCATTTCTCTACCATTTTTTAGGGTATCAGCAAAAGGTTTTTCAACCAAAACATGTTTGCCGTTTTCTAATGCATTCAGGACTACAGGTTTATGGAATGATGTTGGGGTGCAGACACTTACTGCATCAATGTTTTGTTTGAGAAATTCTTCATAATCTTCACAGAAATTGCAGTGATAAATTTTGGCCAACTTCTTTTTGTTTGTATCACTATCGCAGATGCCAACCAATTCACAGTTTTTTAATTTATTGTAAACCCTGGCATGAGCTAAACCCATAAATCCTAGTCCGACAACCCCAACTTTTATTTTCATTTTAATCTTCCTAACAGGATTAGCTCCAGTTCGCTATTTTTTACATTTTAAAGTTAATAAGCGTTAGTGAATTGTCTGGGCGAGTTCAGTTCATTGTTTATTATTTTTTTGATATTAACGGTACTGTTCTTAGATTAGGAATTGGGATAAAAATGATTAATTCATCAAGCCTATATATCTGCGGATTCTAAAAGAACAGCGATGTGATATGCTTTCCTTTGAAATAACTGCTATTGACTTGGTTTTGGTAATAGCTGTTGTTGCTTTGCTTTTGCTTTATGTCATAAAATTGGCTAATTCTCCAGAAGAGCTAATAAAAAAGTCATTAGAGCAAAGTGCGAAACATCAAACCGCTTCCGCTAAATCGAAAAATGATTCAAGCTTAAAAGTTAATGCTGGATTTAGCGAATGTCCGAGAGGGTTTGGAAAAATTAAGGGAATTGGTAATGATAACCAAATTTCTGATAGATGCTTAGGTTGTTATAAAATGTCCTTATGCTATGTTGAAGAAGACAAGATTGAAGCTTAACTGAAAATGTGTTGTTTTGTAAAATTTTGGGTGTTTAGAAAAAATAGATACTGATTTTAAATTTGGAATTATTATTTTTATCAATATTTTTGTTTTTTTGTATTTTTATGATTTTTGTATATGTGCTCGACAATTAAACGAAAATGTTTATTAAGTCTTGTGATATAATATATCGAGAAGTGATTTGATGAGAAAAGAATACATAATCACCGGCTCTGTCATCATGCTTCTAACCTACACATTGGGATTGTCATTTGTAAGCCAAACCTTGACTGCATCACAAACTAGTCGAACTGTATCTAGCACCGGAAGTATATTGACAATTGGTGTTGGAGTTTATATGGATTCAATGTGCAACACTCCACTAACTACTATTCCTTGGGGAACCCTTGAGCCAGGAGAGAGCCAAAATATAAATTGTTACATCAGAAATGAGGGAAATTCGCCATCAACGTTATCTATGTACGCTTCCAATTGGACTCCTGAAGATGCCGAGGATTATCTTGATCTCAGTTGGAACTATGGAGGTCAATTGATCAACGTGGATTCCGCGATTCTAGTTACTTTCACATTGAATGTAGACCAAAACATTGAGGGAATAACAACCTTCAGCTTTGACATAACTATAGTTGGAACCAGCACATAGAAAATTCGCCACAAATCCCATGCGCGCGTACGCGCGTATACCTCCTCCATATATTTACTGGATTTAAAAACAAGTGGATCCGAAAGATTTTGGAAAAAGAATAATTTGATTGATTTGTTTTCTGCATCGATTAATCGGTTGGTTTGTTTTGGAACGTAATTCAAATTCGATTTCTTTGCGTATGCAATGTTTTTTTGTACCAATCATATTTTTCATATGTATCTTTTATTAATATAAAGAATTGATTTTAATCGATTTTTGAATAGGCATTAAATAATTCTGTAAAAAAGGTTTATATCAAATATTATAGAAGAATCTCGTTGAGGGGCAGTTCGTTTGGAACCAATGACGGCAACTAGATCATGTGATTATTCTAGAACAGTTCCTCTTACAAGGGATATTTTAGCTAGATTGAAGCTGAAGGCGTTGCGAAGAGGGTTGTGGTACAGGAATTTGAAGAATAGTGAGAGACGACTTCTGGAATTGACTATTAGGGTTGTTCAACGGGTGCGCAGCTTTTTGTTGGCTAAACTTGTTTACGCAATAGTTGATAAATTGTATGATGTCCTGCAGGGTAGAGTGTATCGTCTTATGCGAAATGAGGGAAAAAAAATGATTGAGAGCCTCTCCCAGATAGCTCAGAAATGGGGATATAGAACTGCAAAAAGTTGGATTAAAGATAAGGCGTTTATTCAGTATTTGGTAATCAACAATTTGAGGGGTTTGACTTATGGCACCATCATCGTTTAGTGCTATCGTGGTTGTGATTGAATAGGGTGTTCGTTGTTCAGGTTTTATCTTCTCTATTGCTGGGTGTGCTTTATTTATGGACTTTCTATAATTTGCCAATAATAGCTGGAGGTATTACTAAGGCAAAAAAGAGGTTGGAAATGAAGAAGATTAAGTATGTTGATGATGAGTTGCCTTTTATTTCGATAATTGTTCCAGCAAAAGATGAAGAGGCTGTTATTAGTCGATGTTTGAAAAGTCTCGTAGGTTTGGATTATCCTAAAGGTCGGTGGGAGGTTATTGTGGTTGAGGATGGTTCAGTTGATCAAACCATCTCTATTTGTGAAGCGTTTGAGAGGGATTATCCTAATTTAGTCAAGTTAGTTCATACTCCTATGAGTAGAGGTAAGCCTTCGGCATTAAATTTTGGTCTACATTTTGTTCAAGGCGACATTGTGGCCGTTTTTGATTCAGATAATGTTCCGGCTCCTGATGTGTTAAAGAAAGCTGTAAGTTATTTTGGTGACAAAGATGTTGCAGCTGTACAGGGAAAGCAATGTTGCTTGAACAAAGAAGAGAATATGTTAACTAAATTTGTTAGTTATGAGACTAGCCTGTGGTATGAGACTTACCTGCGTGGAAAAGACGCCTTCAAACTTTTCGTGGGATTAACTGGAAGTTGCTGCTTCATAAGAAAGGATGTTTTGTTACAGGTTGGTGGTTGGGATGATCTTGCGTTGTCTGAAGACATGGAATTATCTGCAAAGTTGGTCAATTCTGACTACAAAATTCGATATGCTGATGATGTTGTTAGTTGGCAGGAGAATCCTTCATCAGTTAGGCAGTTCTTTAATCAGAGAGTTCGTTGGTTCCGCGGATGTATGGAAGTAGCGTTACAATATGGAAAGCTTATGAGAAAACCTTCATGGATAAGATTTGATGCTGAATTTACGTTGATGGGGTCTTTTTTCATTGCTTCGGGATTAATTGGTTATGTTTTAGCATTGTTCAGTAATTTTATGCCTGTTTCTTTTGATTCGTGGATATTTACAGCAGTTTCTTCTCTGTTAGTTACGGTGACTTTGGTGCTTATTGGTTTGGGGCTTGTTTTTAAATCTAAGCCTCATAAACTGAGTAGTTTGTTGTGGGTGCCTTTTATTTACATGTATTGGATATTGCAGACTTTGGTTGCAGCATACGCATTAGTTCAATTGGTTTTTCGTAGACCAAAGGACTGGGCGAAGACGAGGAAGACTGGAAAAACTACTGAACGGATTTTATGCTCAAACGATTAGAAGAAAAACTAGAAAAAATGGGACATATTCGAGGATTTATTCTAGTTTTCCTTTTAGGTTTTATCATTAGGTTAATTCCCGAATTACTAAGTTTTCCATATCCCATAGGATGGGATACAATCTATTATGCTTCTAGAATCAATTTGGGAGTTGTGTTTGTTGATGGTAGTGATATTTTAAATTCATGGTTGGTTTATGGGGTTTTGGTTGTTTTGAGTGATTTAACACATCTAGAGCCTTTTATGATCTTGAAAATATTTGCTCCCCTTCTTTATGGAGGAAGTTGTGCGGGCATGTTTTATTTTGCTTGGAAAAAGTTGGATTGGAGTATTACGAAGGGGCTATTGGTTTCAGCGTTCTTTGGTATTCAGTTAGCTGCTTTAACTATAAGTTGGCAATTTTTTAGAAATGTTTTTGGTATAATGATTTTACTTTTTGCTCTCCCTATTGTTAGAAAAAATATTGGATGGAAAGATACGGCTGTTTTGTCGATATTTTCTATACTCACAGTTTGGGGTCATGAATTGGCAATGGTTTCATTATTTTTCATTGTAATCGGATTTATTGTTTTAAGTATATTAAAAAAAGAGAAGATACCCTATAGACTCTTTTTGGCAATTCTTCCAGCTTTACTTATTTTGGGGGGAAATCTGTTGGGTATTTCTCCCTTTGCGGTGCCTATTAACAGTAATTTAGTTCGTCTCGATGATAGCGTTCTGGCTCATCCAGGCGGTTTATTTTTTTTAACTGATTATTTGAATGTAAGTACACCTATCGAGTCTTATGGGAGCTATTTTGATTTGTTTTTTGAGGTTATATCTTTGTTTGTTTTATTGTATGCAGCAATTTTACCTCTGGTTGGCGTGGGTTACTTTAAGGATAGAGTACTAGGTTTGTGGATTTTTCTTTTATTAATTGGAAGTTTAGGTTGTTTGGTTATACCTTTTGCTGCTTTATTATATTGGTCAAGATGGATGTTATTGCTTGTTTATCCCTTTTCCTTCTTTGCAGCGAATGGATTATGTAAGGTTACAAAGAGTCTTGAAGGTATTAGTGTTTCAAGATTTATTGGCTGGTTTAAAGTCACTAAAAAGATTGGATATATTCTAGTAATTTTATCTGTGTTAATTGGATCTCTTTTTATGACTTGGCCACTGATTGATGGAAAATATGGGATTATTGGTTGGGAAGGAACATTCAAGTATGTTCCTTCAACAATGCAGAGTAGTTCGGTTCCAATTGAAGACACAAAAGGAGTAATCGAAGCTTACAAATGGCTCAATAGCAACATGGATAATAACTCTTCTTTGCTAGCTCATGACGTTTTTCATTTTTGGACCATGTTGTATCTTGACAACAATTTTACTGGTTTTCTTTTTACTAAAGATCTTGAAGTTGCCATTAACCAAGCGGTTTCTGATGGATACGATTCTTTGTATTTTGTTTGGTGGAACGAAGATATTGGGTGGTATAATTTGAGAATATCGAATGATTGGGATTCGGTTTTCGATAGTGGAAGAATTTCAGTATACCATATTTATTAGCACTTTAAACGAATAAGCATCATTATATCTACAGTTGGAAGCAGCAAATAATAACTGAATAAAGGTAGCTCAATTTCCATCCTTCTTTTTTAAAAACTTTTTTCAGATATAAGTAAGAATAGAAAATAATGTAATCTTTATTGCAATAATGTTTTTTTGGAAGCAAAGGTGAGAAATTGTATGTTGCTAGATCTTTTGTGTTGTTATTTTGGTTTGCTGCTCTCTTTTTACAGCTATAGTCCCAGAGATTAGCGTAAAAGCTAGGAGGCTTAACGTGATAGTTGTAGTTGTAATGCCCCAAACCGAGTAGTTGAGGATTAATGCAATAACTGGAACTAGGGCTAAACTGATTCCGATACTTAAAGCTAGGCGCTCTAGGTTATCGATTTCTTTGCTTGGAAATAGAACTTTGATTAAAGTGTATCCGGGCAAAAATAGTGTGAAAAGGGAACCTAGAATATATCTTACGTAAACAAATGGGATTGTATTTTCTGGTGAAAGGAATATTATTGCTGTGGTTGCAATAGCTAGTATGAAAGTAAGCCAGTACCAGTATGAATTAGGAGATGAAAGATAACTGGTTAGGGTAGACGGAACAAGTTTTTTTTCGTCTATCAACTTGATTTTTTGCTGTTTCTGTAAAACCAATACACTTGATAATATTTCTTGTTGTGGTAGTTGATATTTTTCTTTTACTAATTCTACGAGTTCTGTGGTTGTTTTTGGGTGTTTAGTGTTAACTATCTGGATTATGTAGTCATTGAGGTCAGTTTTTAGTTTTTCTTCTTTCATATTTTTGCCTCATTGTCGTTTTTAGGAGGTGACGATTATTTCATAGATATAAAATATTACACTTAGTAGGAAGAGTGTACTCATCGTAAGAGCAACATTTCTTAATCTTTTCTTGTTGATGAGCAAATGGGTTTTTCCATAATGTTGTGATGTTATTTCTGAGGTTATGAGCAAAATTATGGCTGTGCTGGCAAGCCAAAGAGTAATAGTCATTAGATCCAATGGAAACTTCATTTATGTTTCCTCTCTTTTTTTCTGAAGATATAATAATAGCCCCGAAAATAGAAGAATTAAACCAATCACTAAATAGTATACTAATTTCATTCCTATTCCCAAACCTATTGGTTCACCAGTTCTAGAGGCAAAAAATATTGTGTCAAGATTTTTGTTCCACACAACTATGTCTTGATAGGTTAAATATCCAATCCAAATTAGAATTAGTGAACCAAGGATTAGTGGTAGTAGACTAGTTAGTTTCGAAAAGATTTTTGGAATATCGAGGAGGTTGAGCATCTGTACCAAAGGTGCTTCGATTTGTTCGTTATATTCAAGTTCTTCAACTTTGTAGGTAACTTCAATGATTTTTCCATTTTGGAATGATTTGATTTTATCAATTACTAGAGGTTTTTCGGTAACTTTTGTTAGTACAATCGCTATGGAACTACAAATTGGAGAACCGATTGTAGTGACTATTTTAGAGTATTTTGTGTTCTCGTTGTATATGTCTTTGAATATTGAATTTGTTATTTTTACGTGTATTGTACCATAAGGTATTCCGATTTTTTTTGTGGAGGGTTTTGCAGGATTTATTTCAATTTCAAGCTTTTCTGCGATTTCCAGGTCTTCTGTTAATATCCTTGGGAGGTTTCGTTTTATGTGTTGTAAATTTGTTTGGTTAAAGCTCATACCAAGTCTTTTTTCGAATAAATTTGCTAGTTCAGAGCCTGGTGGTGTAAATAGAATAGCGTTTGGGTTTTTTATGAAAAGACGTTTTTCTTGATTCACGATTACCTCAAATTCTGGAAGTCGCTGTTTCGATTTTTTAGACAAATAAACTTTATTTTCTTCTGGGTTCTTGAAGTACTTTGACGGAAGGTATGTTGCTTTCCCTTTATAACCTAATTCGTCTATAATTTGGCTTAATGTTTCTAGTGATGGAAGTGTAGTTGCATCCAAAAGAACCTTTTTTGTATATTCTTCTGGTTGAATGTAGAATAGCAGAGCACCCCAAAATAATAGACCAAGACCTATGAAAGCCAATGTTTGAGAATCGGAAATGACCGAAATCATAAGAGAGATTGAACCAATGCTGATTAGAATCCAGTTTATTGCTTTTATTAGATTGGTTCCAAACATTATTATTATTTCCACATTTTTATTGCCATTTACCTTTTTGATTTTTTTCGTCTTATATTGCCCTATTGCTTTGCTACCCATTTTAGCGTTTTCTTTTGTGATGATAGATCAAATTGTTTGTATAGATTAACTGCCAATATGTAACTTATTAGTTCAATCTATGCAATATATCGAAAATTGACTAATTTTTCTTCTATAACAAAGTTTCTGGGGGATTTAAATGATGTAAATCCCCTGAAGTGTTTGCAAGAAGTTTGATTGGTTAATTTGGGGTGTAAGAAATACAAACATTTTCAGGGTTCAGTAATGATTTCGATGTTAAGCAAACACAGAGAAGTTTAACTGTAAGAGTACTCATTCCCGCCCTTAATGAGGAAAAGAGTTTGGAATCTTTACTATTAGAATTACATGATCTTGGCTATTATGATATTGTTGTGATTGATGGAAAATCGATAGATCAAACTTGGGAGGTAGCAAAAAAGCATGGGGCTAAAGTTATGCTTCAGAAAGGTCTAGGAAAGGGCGATGCAGTAATTCAAGTTTTGAAAGAAGTTCCCATGGATGTGGATGCTATGGTTTTGATGGATGCAGATGGCTCAATGGATCCCAAAGAAATTCCATCCTTAGTCGAGGGGATTATTTCTGGAGCGGATTTGGTTAAAGGTTCACGTTTCTTGAAAGAGGGTTACACGTATGATATGAGTGCTTTGCGGAGAATGGGAAACTCGGTTTTTGTTTCTTTAGTCAATCTGCTATTTCGAACTAAATTTTCAGATTTATGTTATGGCTTCATTGTTTTTAACAAACAGAGTGTGAAAGTTTTGTCTCCACTTTTGAAATCACGGAATTTTGAAATTGAGACTGAAATTATTGTTGAAGCTACGAAGGCGGGTTTGAAGGTGATTGAAGTTCCAAGTACTGAATTTGAACGCAAAAACGGAAATTCTAATTTACATACATTTAGAGATGGATTCAAAATACTCCAAACAATTTTTCGAGGCTTTCTTCCTAAAATTGATCTTTAAATTTTTTTATTAATTATTTTATTTTTCGAGTTTTTAGATATTTTTTTGAGATAATGACGAATAAGGACGAAATTGTCAATATAATCAACATTATACTTGAGGAGAACTCAGGTATTATTGCATCAGTAGTTTGGTAGTAGTGGCTTTCTGATGATAAAGTATTACCTAACAAGTCGTTTGTGGTAATTGTGTATGTTACAATTGTACCGTCAGGCATATTTGGTATTTGTCCAGTAAATTTATTTTCCTCGCTAATAGTCATGTATATCTTGTACTCTGTTTGAGTTCCATTGTAATATTTGAGTATAGCTTGTTTTATGCTTGTTGAACTCTCAAAGATGGCGCTGATGGTTATAGGAATATGACTGGTTACTAAGTTTCCTCCTGGGTGTTGATTAATTTCGAGTATTTCTAGTGGTGATGGGGCAGATGAACATGATTCGGCCATGGCAATGAAAAGGGCGAGACATTTTGGTAAAAAAGTGTCAACTAATTCGTCCCAGTGTTCTGGGAGGTGTCTCCAAGCTGTGTCTATCCCCACGGTTTCTATGAGCCATGCGGATTCTATTCCTAAATCTATTGCATCACCTATTGCAAAACCTTGAGAACCTAAAGATGGATTTGGATAGGGAGATATTCCCCAGGATGAACATAATTCATTTGTTAGAGCTATCACTTTTTGTGTAAGGTTTATGTTGCTGTTTCTATAGTAGGCGGCATAGGGACCAGCTCCGCAGTGCATATTGATGTAAAAGGTTGGCTTGTAGGTTAAGAAGGCGTTTATTAGAACTTGTGTCTCGGGTTCACTAAGTGGTTCTGTTCCTCCAAAGGTATCAGTATTAGGGGAGACTAGCAACCATCCGTTTTCGAAGTTTCGGTTAAGGTCTACACCATAGGGGCTGATTTCGGTGTTAGCGTTGCCTCTTTTGTCCTGATCATTGAGTTGGGGTATGAAAAGAATATGGTTCCATTCTAAGATTCTAATTGCCTCTGGGTCTCCACTTTCCAATAACCATTCGGCTATTAGAAATAAGAGTTCGCTACCTTTATCTTCTATTCCATGCATTTCTCCATCCAACAAAATTCTTCCGCCAGTGGAATTTCCAGCCATAAAAAGCCAAATATCATTTCCTGCATAGGTTTTTCCAATAGAAGTGTAGTTAGCTGTAGGATGGGAGTCCCATAAGCTTTTCCACATTGTTATCTTCTCTTCTTTTGTATGAAAAGGATCCCAGATACCACATTCTGCGCTGCTGAGAAAAGTAATTGAAAGCATGATTATCAATGAAGCGGTGATGAATCCTTTTCTCATGGGTCTTCTACAGAATTCTTGAAATCTAGCTCTTAAATAGTTTATTTCTGTAGATTGTCCGGATTTTTTTAATTTAAAAGCAGAGTTAATGGTGCCAATTCTAGCTGAAAATGCGTTCTTCGAGATGCAGTAACAGATTACTCATTTAGCACCCTTTTTGTGTTGAATGTTTTTTCAGAAGTATTTTTAGGCAGTTTAAGACAGGCCATTTTGATATTGAAAATTTAATGGAATATAATAAGTATTGTAAGCTGAAGGACGCATGTGTTAGTTTAGTAATGCTCTAAATGTGTTGGGAACCTTTTCCGTAAAATTAATAGGCAGCACTTTTAGTTAGTTTTTTTCGGAAATATAGAATAGTCTAGTTACGTTTTGGTGTCAGTGGATGGCTACTAGTCAAGAGAATATATCGAAGCTACTTTCCACTTTGTCTCATCCTTTGAGAAGAGAGATTTTATTGTATATTGGT
>Ga0272441_10013123_pt1 | contig 11969 bp, 8 predicted proteins | sample SSMProp6N_FD_193582 | JGI IMG/M metagenome (GOLD analysis project Ga0272441, IMG submission 193582) | Marine sediment archaeal communities from Little Sippewissett salt marsh, Falmouth, MA, United States - SSM-Prop-6N | ecosystem: Environmental > Aquatic > Marine > Wetlands > Sediment ...
TGAGGTTCTTGCCGCTTCTCCAAATGAGATTGACATACTTCTGCTGCTCGTCCGTCAGATCCTCCTGGGCCAGCACCTCGCTAAAACCAATCACACTGTTCATCGGCGTGCGAATTTCATGACTCATATTGGCAAGAAATTCGCTCTTGGCGCGATCGGCTTTTTCAGCCTCCTCCAACGCCATCGTTAAATCCCTGTTTGCCTCTTCAATCTGGCGCGTTCGTTGATTGACAATCTGCTCCAATTCCCTGTGTTTGAGTTTTGCCTGCTTCGAGAGGTGCCATTTCTCCGTCAGCGCGATGGCGAGCTGATACACCTCTTCCTTTTCGAACGGTTTTTTCAGAATCAGGAGCTTTTCCGTTCTGCCCAGCTTCTTGACGATCTCGTGCCATTCGTAGTCGGAATAAGCCGTACAAATGACCACCTGCAAATCCGAACATTCTTTCCATAGGCGCTGGATAGTCTCGATGCCATCCCAGCCCGGCGGCATCCGCACGTCCACAAACGCCATCGCATAGGGCCGGTCTTTCTGCAGGGCCTGCTGAATTTTCTCCAGGCCTTCCTGCCCCTGAAAGGCCGAGTCGATCTCAAAATACTCCGGCTCGGCTTGGTCATACGTTCCCCCAAGAATGGCCGCTTCCGCCCGGTCAAGCGCGGAGGTATCCAGCGTTTGGCTCGAAAGGATCACCCGAAAGTCATCATGGATCGCCTCATTATCGTCGATGATCAAAATACGTCTATTTTTCTCATGGTTCAATGCATCCATCGGTTATTGCCCCCGATTTGGTCTGAGGTAATTCCAATATAAATGTCGCTCCGTGCCCCGGGCCGTCGCTAAGCACGTTCAACGAGCCCCCCATCTCGCGGGCGGCCACGGCGCTGCCGTGCAGGCCAAAGCCGTGACCGCTTTTTTTCGTGGTAAACCCATACGTGAACATCCGGGGCATACTCTCAGGTGATATTCCAACGCCATTGTCCGCCACTTCGATTCGGACGTTGTCCTTGCCGTGCCTGGAAGTTCGGATGGTCAATACCTTCTCCGGTTTGGCGCTTTCCGCCAAGGCCTGCTTGGCATTGGTGATCAGGTTGAGGAGAATCTGCAGGATGCGCTGTTTATCCATCTGTAGCCTCGGCAGTTCGGTCAATTCAAACTTCACATCAATGCCGTATCGTTTCAGAGCGGCATGATGGATTTCTACAGCATCTTGTATGACCTCGCCAATACTTGTGAATACTTCAATCCCGCCGGTCCTGGCATAATTCTGCTGAGCGTTAATGATCTGCTTGAGGTGCTCGATGTTTTTCGTCAGCGACTGGAGTTTTTCAGCGATCATACTTTGTTCATCCAGAATAAACCTTGCCGCCTCTGTCAGATATATCGGTATATGTTTTCCTCGTTCATCTTCCGTAAGAAAAGTCCCCAAATCACCGGTATGCTCTGCAAGGATATCAGTCACCTTCTTTAAATTCGAGGCCTTCGAGTTCAATACCTTGTCCGCGATGAAGCGTGCTGACATATTAACGCTGTTAAGAACATTCCCTACATTGTGAAGCACATCGGTCGCCACTTCTGCCATACCCGCTCGGCGCGATGCGAGCACCAAATCCGCATTGAGCCTTCGAAGTTCATTTTCTCTTTGTGTCCGTTCGGTAATATCGGTGACGATGTTACCGATCATCTGCGGCGCTCCCTGATCATCACGAATGAGAAAAATGTTCTGCTCGGTAGCAATCATATTGCCTTTTGCGGAGAGAAGCGGGATTTCTCCCACCCACTGGCCTTTCTCCAAAACGATCGGCAGGATCTCTTGTCTCAGGCGTTGGGCGTCTTCCGGTATGTAGTACTGGTAAAATGTCTTGCTGGTAAAGGCTTCTTCGGATGCCTCTTCGAGTATTTGGAGCGTGGCGGTGTTGGCAAAAACAAGCTGTCCGGTGAGCTCGCCCATCGCAAAACCATAACCCGAGGCCATTGCGAATCGGCGGAATCGTTCCTCGCTTTTTTGCAACTCATTCTCCGCTTGCTTATGCTGGGTGACATCGCGCCCATATAAATTTGCATAATCCCCCTCTGCAATAGGAGCAATGACGAATGAGAAAATCCTGCCATCGATCTCTTCTTCTTTTCGTCCGGTCTTCCCAGACTCAAACGCCTCGTCGATCAGGTATTGCCATTTCGCCGGAATGAGGCTTCCCACCTCTGTTTTCCATATGGCCAGCAACGTCAATGCTGCATCGTTGCAGTATAAAATGGTTCCATCTCGCCGAACACGCAGCACGGGGCTGGGATTTTCGGACGGGAATTTTGAAAGACTCTCAATTTTTTCTTGCGCGCGCTTCATATCCGTGATATCAAGAATGGCCCCAATCAGACCATTGACCGTTCCCTGATGGTCCGTATAAACCGCCTTATCGAAAATCACGTCTCGCAAAAGACCCTGTGCGTTCTTGACCTGACACTCGTATTGTTGAATTCCCCCGCGCTCAAGCAGTTCTTTATCCCTGGTGTGGCAAACCTCCGCAAGATCCGGCGAACTGACGTCGAATACGCTCTGTCCGATCCACTCTTTCTCTGCCACGCCGAAGAATTGCTCGAAGGCCCGGTTAAATCCCAGATACCGTCCCTCCCGGTCTTTATAAAACACCGGAATCGAAATCGCATCGAGCAACGTGTTCAAAAAAGCTTCCCTCTCCTGCAAAGCCGCCGCGGCCTTCTTCTGCGCGGTGATGTCGGTCACAAAGGATTGCAAGGCCGGCCGACCCTCCCACTGGATCACGGTGGAGTTGGCCTCGATCCATATTGTTTTTCCAGACTTTGACAGAAGCCTCATTTCCACGGAGTCCGGATCCATCCGAATGCCATCCAACCGTTGTCTGATCCGATCAAATGCCAGAGATCTGTCCTGTGGATGGACCAGAGACATAAAGTCCACTCGCCCGTATTCCTGGTCTGTATAACCGAGCATCTCGTATATCTTGGAATTATAGAAGACCTGCTTACCCTCCTGAATAACGATGATGCCAATATTGGCGTTCTCAATCACTGATTTATACTTCTGTTCATTCTCTCGAAGCGCCTTCTCTGCTTCTTTTAAGCGCGACACCGACACTTCCTGCTTCGAAACAGCAGGATTTGCCTGCCTATCCTGCAAAGCCTGAATTACTTTTTCGGCTTCAACCAGGCGTTTTTCCAGTTGTGCATAGGTCGGTTTGTCCGTGCTCATGACCGGTTCCCCGCAGTTTCTATTCCCGATCCGTGGTCCTGTCCATGACGGGTTTCACGCTGTATTCTCAACGGCAACTCCAACGTAAACGTCGCGCCGTGCTCCGTGCCGTCACTATGAGCGATCAAAGAGCCGCCCATTTCCCGGGCGGCCAGCGCGCTGCTGTGCAAGCCAAAGCCGTGACCGCTTTCTCGGGTTGTAAAACCATGCCTGAAAATCTTGGCCAGATTGTTTTGGGGTATCCCGACGCCGTTGTCTTCCACGTCGATCCGCAATTTGCCCTTACCGTGCCGATAACTTCGTATCACCAGCAATTTCTCTTGTTTCTCACTCATGGATAAGGCATACTTGGCATTGGTAATCAGGTTAACGAAGATCAGCAACATACGCTGTTTATCCAGAGAAACCTTCGGCATGTCGGCCAAATCGAGTTTCAAATCGACTTCGTCTCGCGTCAACATGGCACTGTTGATCTCTATGGCATCTTCGATCACCTCGTTCACATTCATGAAGACTTCGACGCCTCCCGCCCGGGCATATCCCTGCTGCGCCTTGATGATTTGCTTGACGTGCTCGACGTTTTTCGTCAGCGAGCGGAGCTTGTCGGCAATATCCGAATGTTCGTGAACCAGAAGCTTCGCCGCTTCGGTCAGATACACAGGAATATGCCTTCCGCGCTCATCTTCCGTGAGATACGCGTTGAGATCGTCGGCATGCTCAGACATCATATCGACCACTTTTTTCAGATTCGCAACCTTCGAGTTCAGAACCTTGTCCTGTATGAAGTTTGCCGACACGTTGATACTATTCAGAACGTTGCCCACATTATGCAGGACGTCCGTCGCCACCTCCGCCATGCCCGCTTGATGCGACGTCACGATCAACCTCTGATGCGTCTTCTCCAGCTCTTCCTCCGCCATCGCCATTTGAATCACCTGAGACGTCGTATTGGCAATCCCTTCGAGCAATGCGTCCTCTTCGTCCGAAATGACGTGCTTGCTGAAGAGCCCCAGAACGCCGACCAGTTCTCCCTTTGCCGAGACAAGCCGGTAAGCGGCGAATGAGACCAAACCGAGGTCTCTGGCCCAGTGATGATCGTAGATGCGAGGATCATGCGTGACATCGTTGATAATGCACTTGAGGTCCTCGCCGGCCGCGATGCGCCCGATCTTGTAGCAACCGAGTGGGACGCGGCTGTGCATCCGGCCGTCGATGTGCGTATAACGTCCCGAGCTCACCTTCAAATGAAGGCAGCGGTCGCGATGACGGCAAACATGGGCATCCTCTTCGGCGACGGTGTGCACACAACCCGAATCGCATTGGTCGCCCGGTCGAAGGAGCCATATGCGGACAAAATCGGCTTCAAAAGTCTCGACGATGGCGTCCGTGATACACTTGAGCTTCCTGGCAAGATCTCTGGAGGTCAGGAGGTTCCCTTTCAAACGATTCAAACCCTCCGTCCTCTTATAGGCGAGAGACAATTCGGCCGTGCGCTCGCGAACCCTCGTCTCCAGCTTGTTCTTGGCGTTGGTCAGCGCAGCGTCGCGATGCTGGATTTGTTCCAACATTTCGTTGAAGGCGTCGATAAGCAACCCGACCTCATCATTACTCTGCTTCAAGGCCCGCGTGGAATAATCCTCTTTCTCCGACACGACTTTGGCGACCTCCGCAAGACCCAAGAGCGGTCCGGAGATCACTCTCTGAAGTCGCAGCGAGACCAAGTAGGCCATCAGAGAACATATCAACACCACGAAAGCAATCGCGCCCGCTTTCAACCACAGTTTCGTTCTTCCCGCAGACAAATCAAGCTGGATATAAACCGTCCCGATCAGTTCGTCGTGATCTTTGATGTGTTTAAAGAGTTTGAAGTAATGACGATCAAAACGGTATCCTTCCTTTTCACACGGCGGGGGCGAGATGATATTCACCATCCCGACACGCTGATACCCGGCCAGCATCTTCTGGTCTTTCGTGTAGATACAGGTAAAAACGATGGAAGACTCCGCCTGCAAAGACTCGAGAGTTTCTACCGCGTCTTCGGCATCCCCGAACGCCAGAGCCGCCCGACAGTTATCTCCGATCATCTCGGCGTAGCACGAGATACTGTCGAGCGTTTCCTCGCGGAACTCCTCCCGCTCGGACAACAAATGGAGCGCGCTGTACAGCAACAAGGCCACCGTGCATGCCGCCATGATGATCAGCATGAGCTTGTGCTTTATCGCCATGTTCCCCACGAAAGACATAATCAGTTCTTCCCTCCGTTCGATGCTTTTTCGTCGATCACTCTCTTTGCCAAACGCAGGAGTTTCGAGCGGATGTCGAGCCCGGCTTCTTTGGCCGCCTTGTTATTGATCTCAAATCGGACTTTTTCGTTCTCCTTGATGAAATTAATCATGCCGCCGAACGCGAGAAAATTCTCCGTGTCTCCTACGAACAAGACACTGTGATCCTTAACGGATTGCATGATTTTTCTAAAATGTTTGGCTTCCGAGCGGCAGAGAAACAATACGTGACACTTCCGGAGGGCCTGAATCTGTTTGCTGGACAGCTTCGATACTTCGACATTCGGGAATTGCTTGACGAGGATCTTCTTGTCCCTGGCTTTTTTATCTTTAAGAGGCTCAAAAGCCTTTCCAAACGGACTTTTACCGATGATACCAATGGTGATCGCTTTTTCGTCGATGAGTCTTTCTTTGGGCCAATCCACAAACCGGATAAAGTTGTATAGAAAAGCCGCCTTGATTTGATATTCCTTGCTCATTTCGGAATTGGCGCAAACCGGGGGCCCCGCTCCAACAACAAGAGAAAATAATATCAACAACAATATGGATGACCTAATTTTCATTCAACGCGAATATCCATTCTCTCATACGTTAGAATCTATACGTCAATTCCACCCAAAAGCCCCGCTGCACTTCGGCATTCATTACGCTGTCATCGTCGAACTCGGGATGGTGTAAATCCAAAAGGTTCTGTCCCACCACAGACACTTCCATATTCTCGTGGATATGCCAACCCAAACGGGCATCCAACCGAATGTAGTGGGGAATATCATGGAAGGGTACATTATCAACATAATAGAGAGCCGTATCGAATTCAAAGGCACCGGGTAAATCAACATAAGACCTCAACTGAAAGGTATTATGGGGCGACGAATCCTCGTTCGTCGGAATCTTGGTCGTATCCGTACTGGAAGACTTCAAGTGTGATTGTATTTGCAGAAAGCTGTATCCCGCCATGAGTTTCCAGTCGTCTCGGACCTGCCAGTGCGCGGATATTTCGCCGCCATACGTCTCGGCGTAAATCTTGTTATCCAATATCTTCGTGAAGGCGGTGGGATTATTTTCGAGACTGTAAAGGTCGTCATATTCATGATAAAATCCGGTGATATCCACAAACAGGCCGTCTTGTGGCTTCATCCGATAGCCGAGTTCGTAAGACTTCAACGTCTGGGGTTCGAGGCCATCATTATTGGAAAAAGAGAACACCGTCGCGGGATTCAGAACAAGATAATTGCTTTGCATGTCTTCATGACTGCGTGAGGGGATTTGGACCGCGCGCGTGAAGGCGGCCCAGATCGCATGGCGTTCATCCGGCGTCCACAGCAAGCGCGCCGAGGGCTGGTATTCGAAACCCGTATAGTCATTCTCCTCAAACTTGGAACCGATAATGAATTTCAGCCGGTCCGGCAGAAGAGTGATTTCATCCTGTAGAAAGACACTGGCAAGCTCATCATCGCGCGAGGTGGGATTGAAACTGATTGTATACGAGCCATCCGTATGATCGCTCGTGTAGCGATATCCCAAACCCCAAATCACGTCTTGACGATCATTCAATTGAAAATGATGCTGAAAATCGATATCAAACGTGTCACGGGATTCGTATAGATTTCTTTGATCGCGCTGCGTGCGGTCATAATAGAACTGTAGTGCTATATCCGAAGTTTCCGAATACCGACGCCTCCATCGGGTCAGGACGTTTCCACCGCTGACATCGACGGTCTCATCGAAGTATCTCATAAACGGCGCCGTCAGAGACGCTTGTACCGTCTTTTGCCCGGAGTTGCCATTGTAGAAATCTCCCTGAATGGTGAGATGGTCTCGTTCCGATCGGTCGGCATCGAAACGAAAACCCGTACGAAAAGCCTCGGAGTCATCGGCCGCCCCGCCCTGTGTTGTGCCTTTGCCCTCATCCCGACGAAAGTATTTTGAGTAAATCCTGTAATAGGCAGCTTCTCCGGCCTTCGCACCATATCGTACACTCGAGAATCCCTTTTCTTCGGTTCCGCCCCCTCCGCTCAGCAGGATCCCTTGTGTATCTTTCGCATTCTTGGTAATCACATTAATAATGCCATTGACCGCATTGGCCCCCCAGAGGGTGCCCCCGGGACCTCTGATAACCTCGATACGTTCGACGTCTTCGAGCAAAACGTCCTGAACATCCCAGTACGTACCGGAAAACAAAGGCGTATAGACGCTGCGCCCGTCAATGAGTACGAGCAGCTTCTCCGCCATTAATCGATTAAAACCTCGTGAAGAAATCGCCCACTTGTTATTGTCCACCTTGGCGACCTCTAATCCGGGAACCATCCGCAGAGCTTCGGGGATGCAGGTGGCCCCGGATCGCCGAATGTCCTCCCGGGTAATCACATAGACCGCCGCCGGAGTCTCGAAAACCTTCCCTTCTTTCTTTGAAACGGAGGTGATTTCAATATCCATCAATTGCTCGATAGACATATCAAAGAAATCTTCCGGCCCATCGACATGCTGCGATTGGGCGCACACATCCACACCATCGCCCAGCAAAATCAGACACATTAACATATACACAAACGGACTGTCTTGAACACCTCTCACCATGGTCAACAACTGGCTTTGAACCCCCCTGGCGCTTGACGGGTAGCATATTGGTATCGTAATTCGATTATCTCTATGGAATTATCGCCTGTATAAGGAGCCCGCTTAACCAGGTTATTCCCGGATTTTTTACCTCGCAAGAACCATTCCATTTATTGGACTGAAGGCAGCGGTTCGAGGTTAGAAATCCGACTTTCGTCTTACGTCGTCTGACTTCGGAATGCCGTTCGGGTCGTGATAGACGGTTTTTCGAATGCCTCGACCGGGACTTGTATAGTAATTCGCCATCGGTAAAGCTCCGATTAGTTTAAGACAAGCAGTCTGATACCCGATAATACGAAAAGCCGAAACGAAAATACCGCTTGCAAGGTGGAAGCAGCGCTCTCTTTTTGTTTTGTCGTACGCTATCCTTTGGACTGCTTTTGACTCGAAGATCGTGAAAGGATGTGGCTTCCGAGTGAAGAGGTTTGAAAAGATATAAGAGGTAAAAAGGTGGAAAGATCGAACCTACGTCTAAAACGGCTGACCAACCGGCTCTCATGTATATTAAACCAAATAGCCGCAGACTTAGAGAAAATCGGACCTTCGTCAGATCGGTTCAATACCCTCAAGCAACAATTCCAGGCAAGCATGCAGGAACTCACAAACATCGAACGGCAAATGGACGATGAAGCCGCCGATCGCCAACGCATCGAAGACGCTCTGGAGGCATCACGCGAAGAGCTGAAAGATTTCATCTATATGACGTCTCACGATTTTCGGGAACCCCTGCGTAAGATTGCTTCTTTTGGCGCGATCCTCAAAGAATCTCTTGAGGGGAAAATGGAGCAGGAAGATCTGGAAAGTCTAAAATTCATGATCGACGGAGCCGAAAGAATGACTCAAATGATCGAACACCTCCTGGCGTATTCACGCATTAACACAAGAACCATCGCCATTGAGAAGGTGGATCTGAATGACATCCTCGATCAGTTAGAAAAACTGGACCTCCAACAGCTTTTGGAAGACACCGGCGCTTACATCGAGGTTCCACAACCGTTGCCCCATGTGCAGGCCGATCCGACACTGGTCCGGCAACTCGTACGAAACCTTATCATCCATGCGATTCAATATCGTAAGGAAGATGTCCATCCGCACATTGTGATCCGGACCGAACGGTTAACCGAAGGGGAGATCAAAATAGAATGTGAAGATAACGGAGTCGGTATCGAAATCAAGAATGAAAAGGACATGTTTAAGTTGTCACTGCATCCGCCGTCACGACAAGCATACGAGGAGGCAGGGACGGGACTTGCCGTTTGTAAGAAGATCGTCGAGAAACACGGCGGCCGCATTGGAATCGAATCCACCTCAGACGCCGGTTCGACGGTCTGGTTTACCTGGCCCGTATCAAAAGGTTCGCAGCCGGAGCAAAGCGAACGCCTTGTTAACGCGACGATTTCCCCGAATGAATCATGAGTGCTCAACAAATCAACATTTTGCTCGTGGATGACGATCCTCAGGATCAACGGCTCGTAGAGGTGATCCTGTCCAAATCTTACGCGCCCGGACAATATCACGTGCAGACCGCAAGCTCGATGTCTGAAACGATTCAATTCCTCAATCGTGATGATTACGACGTTGTCCTGCTTGACCTCAACCTGCCGGACAGCAAAGGCATTGACACCGTCCAAAGAGTGCACGATCTCAATTCCCATGCCGCCGTCGTCGTTCTGACAGGTTTGGATGACGAAGAAATAGGGATAGAGGCCATACAGAAAGGCGCCAGCGACTATCTAGTCAAAGGCAAGTATCTCGCCAGTCTTTTGGTTCGGACGATTCGATATTCGCTCGAACGCCGGAGGATGGAGGACCAATTACGAAAGCATCGCGAGCACCTCGAACATGAAGTGAATGAACGCACGGCCGATCTGAGAAAAGTCAACGAACAGCTACGCAATGAGATCGAAGAGCGAAAACAAGTTGAGCAGGAACTGTTGATCGCCAAGGCCGACGCCGAGACGGCCAACGAAGCCAAGAGCGAATTTCTGGCCAATATGTCTCATGAGCTGCGAACCCCGCTGCACAGTATCCTGAGCTTTGCCTCATTTGGCATTAAGAAACACAATCGGGCGAAACCGGAGAAGCTCCTGAATTACTTCAGCCGGATCAGGGAAAGTGGGAAAGTGCTCATGGATTTGCTCAACCAATTGCTCGATCTGGTTAAACTGGAATCGAAAGGAACAACATTTACATTCGAGCCGACCGACCTTCGCATGCTTATTCAATCCGTGACGAACGAATTCGATGCGATGTTGTTGGAACACGGCTTGAGTCTAAGGTATGACTCGCCCGACTACGAGAAGGTGGTACCGCTCGACGCGGACAAGATCAAGCAGGTCGTCCGTAATTTTTTGAATAACGCGATCAAGTTCTCACCGCCGGGTGGGATCATTGATATCGAGATAGGCCATATTGAAAACGCCATGAAGGTTTCCGTTCGCGATCAGGGCCCGGGGATTCCCCATGATGAGCTGGAAACCGTATTCGACAAGTTCGTGCAGTCGAGCAAGACCAAAACCGGCGCCGGCGGCACTGGCTTGGGTCTTGCGATCTGCCGCGAAATCATATCCGGACATGGAGGACGCATCGGCGTGGAAAACAAGCCGGATGGCGGGGCCGAATTCTTTTTCGAGATTCCATCATCGATGGATGTACGTATGGGCACCCAGCCATCTTTTGCAGGGGCAACCGATAATGGAGTATACGAGGAATAAATCAGGATTCGTCCGCAGTGCCATCTTGTCATATGAGACTCGGACATGAAAAAAAACGGGAGTAGTATCAAACGATGCAAACGCAAGTAAAGATTCTGGCTGTGGATGACGATCCGAACAATATCGCAATCCTGGAAGAACTGTTAGAAGACCATTACGATCTAAAAACAAGCTCGAACGGTGAGCAGGCGCTGGAGATCGCCCCAGCGTTTCTACCCGACGTGATCTTTCTGGACATCATGATGCCCGGTATGGACGGCTATGAGGTGTGCCGTCGGCTGCGAGAGCACCACACGCTGAAGGATACGAAGATCATCATGCTCTCCGCCCGAGCCATGAGAGCCGAGCTGTTTGAAGGTTTCCGCGTCGGAGCGGATGACTACATCACGAAACCCTTTGACGGCGATGATTTTTTGGAGAAAGTGCAGGTACATTTGCACCCGAAGAATGCCGAAGAACTCAATCGGATATAAACAGGGACCTTCCCCGACGTCGGAAGCCAAACGTGAAATATGGAAAGGAATAAGGCTATGCAAAAGAAAAAGAAAATGTTGGCCGTAGATGACAATCCCAACAATAACGCCATTATTGAAGAATTATTCGGCGACCACTATGATCTTCGGACGGCTATGACGGGCGAAGAAGCCCTGGAGATTGCACAGACTTTTGAGCCGGATATCGTTTTACTCGATATCATGATGCCCGGTATGGACGGTTACGAGGTCTGCAAGCGCCTGCGCAAGCACCCCTCGCTGTCGGAAATCAAGATCCTGATGGTGACGGCCAAAGGGGCTTTAGAGGATCGCGTGAAAGGATATGAAGTCGGCGCCAATGATTTCATCACCAAGCCGTTTGAAGAAGAAAATATCCTGGAAAGTGTCGAATTCTTCCTGTAAGCGATTCCACGCTTATTCGGATTTCCATCGCCAGGCCCTTTTTCAGAGTCGCGACGAATCCGAACTCACACAGAAGCTACCGTAATCGCAAATTTCGGATATTTCATTTACTGATAATGAATTAGATAAAAATTCATATAAGAAAAAAGATCGAATATTTTGAGGGATATTTTGATGTGCATGTCTGTCAAATCATTTTCAAAGATTCAAAGAATCGATAGAAGATCGAATCGACAACCT
>Ga0272441_10013124_pt1 | contig 11968 bp, 9 predicted proteins | sample SSMProp6N_FD_193582 | JGI IMG/M metagenome (GOLD analysis project Ga0272441, IMG submission 193582) | Marine sediment archaeal communities from Little Sippewissett salt marsh, Falmouth, MA, United States - SSM-Prop-6N | ecosystem: Environmental > Aquatic > Marine > Wetlands > Sediment ...
TAGCAATTTGGGTTCCTGTTGAGGCACGAGGAGGGCGAATACCGGGAGTATTCAACCGACGAGAAACGAAGACAGGGGCCGAAATGGCAAGCAAATTTTGGGTCAGATTTCTGTTCCACCCCACTAGCGCCAGACGAGCGCTACCGCTTGACCAGCGGCTTGAGGGTGTCGAGCAGGACCTTGCTGCTGACCGGCTTTTTGAAGTCCGCCACCGGGCGGCCCCTGGCGTCCAGGACGATGGTGCGGGGCACGCCGCGGATCGGCCCCAGGGGGCTCTTGCGCACCATGGACGCGTTGCCGTAGGCCACCGGGAAGTTGAACCCGGCCGCCTGGACAAAGGGAGCCACCAGCCTCCGCTGCAGATCGAGGCTCACGCCCAACACGGCCACGCGATCGTTGCCCAGAGCCGCCCGGATGGGCTGCAGCCGTGCCACCTGCACCTGACACACCACACACCAGGTCGTGAAAAACAGGACCACCAGGGGTTTGCCGCGAAAGTCCGAGAGCCGCACCTGACCGCCGCCCACCCCCTCCAGCGTCATCTCCGCAGGCTCGGACCGGCGCAGACGACCGCCCGCCCCGTCTCCCGTCCTGGACCTCCTCCCTGTCCCCATCCCAGTCCCCGTCCTCATCCCAGTCCCCGCCCCGGCCGGACGCGCCGGACAAGCCGCGCCCGTCGCGAGCAACCAGCACAGCGAAACTGTCAGCGGCACGCGATTCATGGCGCCAAGTCTACCATGGTGAGCCTACGCATGAACGCGGCGACGAATTCCCGACCCTTGCGCTGTCGGCGCTCCGACGATCCGTCCCACCCGGAACCGAGCGCCGACCCACACGCCCTCCGGAAGGCTCGGCCCGCCGGGTCATCGATCGCATCGAGCCGCTCCCTGTCCTTGGGCGGAACCCCGGTGCAGGCAACCCCCGGGCTGCCCTGACAGCCCAACAGGGGCGTGGCCTCGACTGGAACGAGGCATCCTTGCGACAAGTCACCACGATCGTAGTGCTACTTTTCGGCGCAGCCCTGAGCGTGGTCGCCTGTCGCACCAGGGGCAGTTACCGGGTGGTGGATCTCCCTGAGCCACCGATCAAAGCCCAAGCCCGCGTGGAGGCCGAGCTCAGGGGGCAGGGCTACGAGGTCAACACCGAATTCGTCGACAGCCGCAAGACGAGGCTCCGAGCCTGGTTGCACCGGCCCCGACCCGCGACCCGACCCGCGACCCGACCCGCGACCCGACCCGCGACCCGCTCGACCGCTCGTCCGCCCGGGGAAACGCCTCCGAAAAAGAAGCCCATCGCCAAGTCGACACCGCCCCCGAAGATCAGGCCGCTCAACCTGCGCTGGCCGGCCAAGACGGACCCGCGCATACCGACGCCGCGCATACCGACGCCGCGCATACCGACGCCGCGCATACCGACGCCGCGCATACCACCCACACCCTCCCTCACCGCGACCCTGGTCCCCCACAAAGGCGGCACCCGGGTGCTGGTGCACGGAAGCACCAGCCGCCTGAAGCCGGTGCTCGTCGACCACAAGCCCCGAGACCACGAGGTGGGCTTCGGGCTCAACGGCCCCAAGGTGCTGTGGGAGGTGCACGCCGAGGGGGGCTACCGCTACGCCCCGGGCTATGGCTCCGGCGTGGCCCTCGAAGCGGGTGCGCGCCTGGGCTACCGGATCATCCAGCTCGGCGGGGGCCGGGATCACCCGGCGTACGGTGTCGCCCTCGCCTTGGCCGCGGGCCTCGGCGGCGGCGTGTCCAACACCGACAAAGAAGGCTACGCCATGCCGAGCCTCACCCTCTCGTACCTGATCCGTCGCACGGTGGAGCCCATCCCCGGCACCGTGATCCCCATCGGCCCCGAGTTCAGCCTCGACCTGCACGCCGTGGCCCTGCTGGGCCAGGACCGGACCGCCCTCGAGGGCCAGCTCGTCATCCGCTATTCCGACATCGGCGGCCTCTACGCGGGCGTCGGGTATCAATGGTACCCCCAACGCGGCACCACCTTCACCGTGGGCCTGTACCTCAGCACCATCGGCGCCGCCACCGCCGCCCTCATCGCCGCCCTCGCCGCGAGCAATTGATCCCCCGCCGCTACTCATCCAGGAGTGTCAAGCGACCCCCGCCCCGGGGTTCCATCCGCGCAAGGTCCGTCGTCGCATCCCCCCGAAAGGGGTCCAGGCCGTCCTGCGCAAAATTCCCGAAGGTGGATAGTAGGGACGCGGGGTCTTTGTTATTGTGCCCCGGCGCGACCTGGAGTCGCGATGGACGAGGGAGCCCATGGCCACCACCAAGCAGTTCGACTGTCCGGGATGCAGCGCTCAGCTGGAGTACGATCCTTCTGCCCAGGCACAGACGTGCCCCTACTGCGGACACGTGGCCCAGGTCCAGATCGGCGCGGAGGCCCAGGCCGAGGCGGTGGCCGAGCTGGACTTCCACGAGTACCTGTCCAAGGCCGCCGAGGCCGAGGACACGGTGGACCAGGTGACGGTGAGCTGCATGGCCTGCTCGGCCCAGACCACCCTGGAGCCCAACGTCACCTCGACGGAGTGCCCCTTCTGCGGCACGCAGATCGTGGCCCAGGGCGAGTCCAAGCGCGTGATCAAGCCCAAGGCCCTCTTGGCGTTCTCCATCCCCAAGGACCAGGCCGCAACCCTGTGGCGAGAGTGGATCGCCGGGCTCTGGTTCGCGCCGGGCAAGCTCAAGTCCGACGCGAAGAAGGCCGACAAGCTCAGCGGCATGTACATGCCCTACTGGACCTACGACGCCGACACGCACTCCTACTACACCGGTCAAAAGGGCCGCCACAAGTGGAAGAAGCGCGGCGGCCAGAAGGTCATGGAGGTCAAGTGGAAGTACGTCGAGGGCAACGTGGACAAGTCCTTTGACGACGTGCTCGTGCTCGGGTCGGAGTCCGTGCCCAACAAGCACGCCAACGGGCTACGCCCCTGGGACCTGGAGAACCTGGTCCCCTACGACGACAGCTACCTGTCGGGCTTCCGCGCCGAGGCCTACCAGACCGACCTCGAGGCCGGGTTCGGCAAGGCCAAGGACGAGATGGACACAAAGGTCAGAAAGAAGGTCCGACAGCGCATCGGCGGGGACGTCCAGACCATCACCAGCCTCCAGACCTCCTACGAGAACATCACCTTCAAGCACATCCTGCTGCCCCTGTGGATCAGCGCCTACCGCTTCAACGACAAGGTCTACCAGTACCTGGTCAACGGCCGCACCGGCAAGATCCGCGGCGATCGCCCCTACAGCTGGGTGAAGATCTCCCTCACCGTCCTGGCCGCCCTGGTCGTCATCGCCATCGCCATCCTCCTGATGATCAAGCTCAGAGTGATCCGTTTCCGCTAAGGCGCCGACGCCACCTCGGACCGTCAGAGGTCGCGTCATCTTTCCCGACTCAGTCGGACGTGCTACTGTCTGACCATGCTTGAGCGGTTGGAAACCTGGAACTTCAAGTGCTTGCGCGAGGTGAGTGTTACGCTGTCACCGCTGACGGTGCTTGTCGGCCCCAACGGCTCGGGCAAGAGCACGTTCCTGCAGGCTCTTGATCCTGTCGTCCATCATCCGGATCAGATGATCTGGCAGCATGATCTGTCGAAAACCGTTCGGATCCAGGCCGAGAGGTCAGATGGCACAAAAACCGGCTGGAGCTACGAGAACACGAGGAACCCTGCCTTTCAGAAAACCGATTCGACCCACTCGTATCAGTTTCTCCGACTCGATCTTGATCGCCTGCGGGAGCCCAACAAAGTCCGGGAGGTCCGGACGCTCAGCAACAACGGGTCGAATCTCACCAATCTCTTCGCCAGTCTGACCCGGAAACAGCAGGAGGGTCTGGCGCAGGAGCTGTGCCAGGCGATTCCTCTGTTCCAGGATGTCGAAGCTCGACCCGGTGCGGGAACCGAGGGATCACATCTCCTGCGGTTCCAGGACCGATGGAATTCCGACCTCTGGTACCCTCCGAACGAGGTCTCCGACGGTACCATGCTCACGCTGGCGTTCCTGGCGCTACGGTACCAGTCTCCGGCACCGGAGCTCCTAGCAATCGAAGAGCCTGAACGTGGCCTGTATCCGTACCTGCTCGGAAGCCTCGTGGGGCTGCTTCGCAAGATGTCGCAGGGTGGCATTGGCGGTCAGGCCGTGCAGATCGTCATCGCGACCCACTCGGCCGAGCTGCTCGATCATCTCCAGCCCGATGAGGTCCGATTCATGCGGCGCAATCCCCAGGATGGTTCGGTATCGGTCGAGCCTGCCCAGACGGACAGCGAGGACTGGCGACAGACCTATGAGGAATACCAGGAGTCCCTCGGAAGCATCTGGCTCTCCGGCGGGCTTGGTGGAGCTCCGGGGACCGCCTGATGGGCCAGGTCCGAGTTGTCCTATATGCCGAGGGACCCAGGGAGACGTCGGGGGGCCCGATCTCTGGTACTCAGGATAGCAGCACCTGGGGAAGGCGCGATCCTGGGGAAGTCATCCCAGACGAAGACCAGGGCCCCGGGCACGTGCTCATTAGACGGATTCTGGTCAAGGAGAACAGCATTCCAGAAGGCGCGATCCAGTTCGAGGAGGGATTGAGGGATCACCGGGGGCGCGTTCCGCGAGGCAGCCACCTGCTGAAGAAGTCGACCCTGAGACGGCTTCTCCGTTGGGCAAATCCAGATCTGGTGCCACAACTGGTGGTTGTGCTGGTTGACCGGGACGGAGCCAGCTGACGCCGGGAGGCGCTATGTGGTTTCGTGCAGGAGCTACGCCGACCAACCAATGTCATCGCGGTGGCCCGGGAGGAATTCGAAGCCTGGCTCATTGCGGATGAAAACGCGGCGGGAAAGGTGCTCAATCGCACGTGTGCGCGAACACCAGAGCCTGAGAGCCTCGAGCCCAGAGCGGCCAAGGCCACCATCGACCAGTGGGTTTCGTCCGAGCCCCGGCGGGATCGTCCGAGGATTCGGCGCGATATCGCGAAGCATTGCGACCTCGAGATCGTTCAGAGACGCTGCAAGGCCTTCGATCAGCTTGTCTCGGATCTGGCCGACATCCTGAGAAGGGACTAGAAGGGCGCACACGCCCCGGCAACGTAGCGGAGGCGGGGGGCGTAGTCGAGGGGAGCGGCGAGCGCAGTTGGACAGTAGCGAGCGAAGCGAGCGCATGGCTGTTCGAAGCACGCCGCCCCCTCGCGGAGCCCTCCGCCGGAGCGCCCCAGAAAAGGCTACGCAAGCGGAGAAAAGGCTACTTGCTGGTCTCGTCGGTGGAGAGGCGGTCGGTGCGGACGGCGCAGAGGCTGCCGCACATGGTGCAGACGTCCTCGCCGGCGGCCTCGGACCCCTCCTTGAGGCGCCGCGCCTTCCAGGGGTCCATGGCCAGGGCGTACATGGCGTCCCAGTCCAGGTTGCGCCGGGCCAGGCTCATGGAGTCGTCCCACTCGCGCGCGCCGGGCACCCGCTTGACCATGTCCCCGGCGTGGGCCGCCAGTCGCGTGGCCACCACCCCCTCCACCACGTCCTCCACCGTGGGCAGCCGCAGGTGCTCGGCGGGCGTGACGTAGCACAGAAAGTCCGCCCCCGCGGCCGCCGCCAAGGCCCCGCCGATGGCGGCGGAGATGTGGTCATAGCCCGGCGTGACGTCGGTCACGATGGGTCCGAGCACGTAAAAGGGCGCGCCCCCGCACAGCCGCTTCTGCAGCAGCACGTTGGCCTCCACCTGGTCCAGGGGCACGTGCCCAGGGCCCTCGACCATCACCTGGCAGCCGCGCTTCCGGGCCCGATCAGCCAGGTCCCCCAGCACCAAAAGCTCGGCGAGCTGCGCAGCGTCCGTGGCGTCCGCCGTGGCCCCGGGCCGCAGACCGTCGCCCAGGGAGAAGCACACGTCGTGGGCGGCGAAGATGTCGCAGAGCCGGTCGAACTGCTCGTACAGCGGGTTCTCGCAGCCGGTGCGGCGGATGTAGTTGGCCAGCAGGGACCCGCCCCGGCTCACGATGCCCGCCAGCCGAGGCTGGTCCGCCAGGGCCTGGACGGTGTGACGGGTCACGCCGCAGTGGACGGTCATGAAGTCCACGCCCTGGTCGGCCTGGCGCTCGATGCACGCGAAGAGCTTCTCGGCGTCCACCAGCCCCTCGGCCGCCTCGGAGGCCACCTGGTAGATGGGCACCGTGCCCAGCATCACCGGCGACCGGCTGATCAGCTCCGCCCGGATGGCGTCCAGCTCCGCGCCCGTCGACAGATCCATCACCGAGTCGGCGCCGTAGCGCACCGACATCTCGAGCTTGGTGATCTCCTCCTCCACCAGGTTGCGCAGCCCCGAGGCGCCGATGTTGGCGTTGACCTTGGTGCGCAGCCCGGCGCCGATGCCCACCGCCCGGAAGGTCCGGTGGACGTTGTAGGGGATCACCACGTGGCCGGCGGCGACGCCCTTTCGGATCTCTTCGGGGCTGCGCCCCTCGTCGGAGGCCACCTGCTGCATCTGAGGGGTAACGACGCCCTTTCGGGCCTGGTCGAGCTGGGTTGCCATCTGCGGCTCCTGGGGTCAGACGATGTACCATAGCCCCCGGAGAAAAGGGCGTCAATCGCTGCGAATCGGAAGCCCTAGCGGTAGTTCTGCTGCTGGGGGAGGGCGCCGCCCATCTTCTTGATCATCATGCGCAGCTCGTCGGGCTCCGAGCTCCTGCCCATGGTCTCCTCCAGGGTGATCTGGCCGTTGTAGTACAGGCTGGCCAAAGACTGGTTCAGCGTCATCATGCCGTGCTGGGACTGGCCGATCTGCATCTGGGAGTAGATCTGATGCACCTTGTCCTCACGGATGAGGTTCCGGATGGCGGCATTGGGCACCATGATCTCCATGGCCATGGCCCGGCCGGTGCCCGCGGCCTTGGGAATGAGCTGCTGGCAGATCACCCCTTCGAGCACGAAGGAGAGCTGGGCCCGCACCTGGCTCTGCTGGTGGGGCGGGAACACGTCGATGATCCGGTTGATGGTCTGGGCCGCGCTGTTGGTGTGCAGGGTGGCGAAGGCCAGGTGGCCCGTCTCGGCGGTGGTCAGGGCCGCCTCGATGGTCTCCAGGTCCCGCATCTCGCCGATGAGCACCACGTCCGGGTCCTGCCGCAGGATGTACTTGAGCGCCCGGCCGAAGGACTGGGTGTCGGCCCCCACCTCCCGCTGGTTCACCACGCACCCCTTGTGCGGGTGCAGGTACTCGATGGGGTCCTCGACGGTCATGATGTGCCCGCGGGTCTCGGTGTTGATCAGGTCGATCATGGCCGCCAGGGTGGTGGACTTGCCCGACCCCGTGGGCCCGGTGACCAGGACCAGGCCCCGCGGCTTGCGGCACAGCTCCGACACCACGGCGGGCAACCCCAGCTCCTGGAAGCTGCGGATGCGGAAGGGGATCTGCCGGATGGCACAGGCCACCGCGCCCCGCTGCTGGAACACGTTGGCCCGGAACCGCGCCAGGTTCTTGACGCCGAAGGAGAAGTCCAGCTCCTGCTCCTCCTCGAACCGCACCTTCTGGGCGTCGTTGAGCACGCTGAAGATCTGCTGCTTGGTGTCGGTGGGCGTCAGCGGGGGCAGCTTCAGCGGGATGAGCTCCCCATCGATGCGCAGCTGCGGCGGGCTCCCAGCGGTGATGTGCAGGTCCGACGCGTCCTTGTCGATCATCGCCTTGAGCAGCTGATGCAGATTCGCCATCTTCTACGACCCTCTCGAGCCACCGACTGGTGACCGCAATCTCCCCGGGGTGCCCTGGATCCGCGCCGCCGGTCAATCGGCCGCCGTGACCCGCAGCACCTCTTCCATGGTGGTGACCCCTTCGGCCAGCTTGTTGATGCCGGACATGCGCAGGGTCCGCATGCTGAGGCGGATGGCCTCGGCCTTGAGCTCGGCGGCTGACGCACCCTGGAGCACCAGGTCCTTGAGCGCGTCGCCCATGACCATCACCTCGTACAGGGCGATGCGGCCCTTGTAGCCGGTGTTGTTGCACGTGCGGCAGCCGACACCCTTGTACAGGCGCATGGACTTGGCGTCTTCGGGGGAGACGCCCAGGTCGATGAGCCCCTGGGGGTTGGCGTCCACCTGGGTCCGGCAGTCCGTGCAGATCTTCCGCGCGAGACGCTGGGCCAGGATCAGGTTCACCGAGGCCGTGACCAGGAAAGGCTCCACGCCCATGTTGAGCAGACGATTGATCGTGGAGGGCGCGTCGTTGGTGTGCAGGGTGGACAGGACCATGTGGCCCGTGAGCGCGGCCTTGACGGCGATCTCCGCCGTCTCGTAGTCGCGGATCTCGCCGACCATGATGATGTCGGGATCCTGCCGCAAAAACGAGCGCAAGGCGGCCGCGAAGTTGAGGCCGATCTCCTCGTGCATCTGCACCTGGTTGATCCCCGGCAGGTTGAACTCCACCGGGTCCTCGGCCGTGGAGATGTTGTCCTGGATCTTGTTCAGCTCCGCCAGCCCCGAATACAGCGTGGTCGTCTTACCCGACCCCGTGGGCCCGGTGACCAGCACCATGCCGTAGGGCCGGTGGATGGCGTTCTGGAAGTCCGCCAGGGGCTCGGGCTCGAAGCCGAGCTTGGTCATGTCCAGCTGCAGGTTCGACTTGTCCAAGAGCCGCAGGACCACCTTCTCGCCGTACAGCGTCGGCAGGACCGACACCCGGAAGTCCATCTCCTTGCCCTTGCCGAGCTTGAGCTTGATGCGGCCGTCCTGGGGCAGCCGCCGCTCGGCGATGTCGAGGTTGGACATGATCTTGAGGCGGGACACGATGGCGTTTTTGAGCTTGAGCGGCGGCGCGTGCTCCTCGTAGAGCACCCCGTCGATGCGGAACCGCACGCGAAACATCTTCTCGTAGGGCTCGACGTGGATGTCCGAGGCGCCCTTCTTGATGGCGGCCAGCAGGATGTAGTTCACCAGCCGAACCACCGGCGCCTCACCGGACTCCTTCTCCAGGTCGACGATGTTGACGTCGTCGTCGTCGTCGCCAAACTCGATCTCCGACTCGTCGAAGTCGTCGAGCACCTCCTCGTAGCTCACCTTGGAGGAGTAGTGGTTCTCGAGGGCCTCCTCGATGGCCACCTCGGACGCCACGACGATCTCGATGTTGTAGCCCGTGAGGAACTTCAGGTCGTCGATGGCCAGGATGTTCGACGGGTCGCTCATGGCCACGATGAGCGCGGCCCCGGCGCGGTTGACCGGGATCACGGTGTGCTTGCGCGCCACCTCCTCGGGCACCAGCTTGATGACATCCGGGTCGATCTCGAAGTCCTGGAGGTTGATGGGAGGGACCCCGTACTGCTTGGACAGAAACTGGGTGAGATCGCTCTCCTTGATGTAGCCCAGCTTGGTGAGGCTGTACCCCAGCCGGTGCCCGGTCTTGCGCTGCTCGTCCTGAGCCTGGCGCAGCTCGTTGACGCTGATCATGCTCTCCCGCACGAGCAGCTCGCCCAGCCGGGACGCACCCTTGGGCCCAGATCCTCTATTACCGGTGCTAGCCATCAGACTCCGCTACCGAGGCGCTAGATCTGCGAAGCGTTCAGGGTGAAGCTCACCGTGTAGTAGTTCAGGTCCTGATAGGTCTTGCCGTAGACTTCCAGGTAGTACCAACCCTGCGGGTTTTCCGACCCCGTCGCCGTGGAGACGATGAGCTCCTCGTTGTCGTTGGTGGACATGCCCACGGCGATGTCGTTCCGCCAGTCGTTGGTCGGAAAGTCCCAGCGCCACACCTTGGCGTCCAGGTCTCGCGGCAGGGCCGAGCTGTACATGTACAGGACCTTGAAGGCCACGACCTCCTCGGGCAGGAGGTACAGCGCGTAGAAGTCCCGGTCGCCGTTGGGGCAGGTGAGCAGGTTCATGAAGCCGTTCTGGTAGTTCGCCCGGGAGGGGCACCGGGACATGTACTCCACGGGGTTGGAGAAGACGGCGTCGTCCCCGCAGGGCAGCGTCACGGCCAGGTCCGGATGATCGTTGGGCTCGAGGTCCGAGTCGTTGGGCCAGCCGATGAACTCGGGGTGGTTCGGGCTCATGCACGCGGGCACCGACTTGAGGCAGGTGCCGCCGTAGCAGGTGTACCCGTCGGGGCACTTGCCGCCCTCCCCGCAGAGGAAGGGGTCGTCGGGCAGGGCGGGGTTGTAGGCGCAGGTGGCCAAAGTGAGCGCGACGATCGCGACGAAGGGGATGTACTTGGCGTTTCTCATCTATTGATCTCCCGTAGCCAAATGCGGCGTCGGACCCCTAGAACCTGAACCCGCCCGACAGACCCACCGATCCCGGCCCGATGGTGGGGGTGATGCGGAGGGTGTCGGTGACCTTTTTCGGCTTGGCCGACTCTTTGGAGCGGCCCTTGATGAACAGGTCGTACCCCAGGTAGGCCGCGCCGGCCAGGGCCAGCCCGCCGATGACGTAGCAGACGATGGCGCCCGTATCGAGGGCCTTGCCCTGCTTCTCGATCTTCTCGATGTCGCCGTCGAAGAAGCGTATGGGGGTGAGCCCCGGGGGATGCGCGCCAGCGTTGGCCATCTCCTGGGCCTTGGCCCGCGCCTGGGACGACAGGACGCCGCCCACCACGAAGGAGGCCACGCCCGCCGCCGCCGCGGCGATGAACCCGTAGAGCTTGAACCGGCGGTTGCTGGTGACCGGCCCGGTGGGGCCAGTGGGGCCAGTGGGGCCAGTGGGGCCAGTGGGGCCAGTGGGGCCCACGCCCGGGCCGGTGGGGCCCGTGGGTGTCTCGTCCGGGCAGCTCCGGAGGCGGCCGCCAGGCTGCAGAGGGTTCGACGCCGACAGCCCGATGATGTTCGGGCTCGAGGAGTTGCCGGACCCGGCCTTGCGCTTGCCGGTGCGGCCCACGGCCTCGATGTAGTACTGGATGGAGTTGCCCACCATGTGCCGCCTGGGGATGCAGCCGTGGTAGATGGAGCGGCGGTCGGCCTTCATCATCTTCTTGAAGAACTTCTCGCTGCCCTTGGGGCGGTAGTACAGGTACAGCCGCGCCCAGTCACCGAAGTCCTCGGGGAGCTCCACCTCCATGGTGAGGGGCTTGCCCGGGCGGGCGTCCTCCACGGGCTCGTGGATGATCTCGCCGGGCTTGACCCGGGGGCGCGTCCGTCTCTCCACCGGATCGGTGCGCCGGGGATCAGGTCGAGTGGTGGGCCCGGGACCAGGCCCGGGCGTGATACTGGGTCCAGTGGCCGCGCAGGTCTTGTTCATGGCCTTGAGGGCCGCCGAAGCCTCTTTCCGCTTTGGGTTGTTCAGGGTGGACTCGTCCAGGAACTTGCACAGGGCCCGGGCCGACTCGTCATTGAGCCCGGACGCCTGGAAGGTCTTGCCGATGTAGAACAGCACCACCGGCACGGGCCGGATCTTGTAGGCGATGCGGAGCTCTCGCACGGCCTTCAAGTACTCGCCGTTCTGATAGTAGGCAAAGCCCTTGGCGAAGTGCCTCTTCGCCTTGTCCTTGGCGCTGCCTTGGGCGACGGCTGGCGTCGAGGCACCCGCCATCAGCAACATCACTGAAAGTGCTACTCCGAGCTTGCTCATGATTCCTCTCGCAATCCTTCCGGTGCGTTGAAATCTCCGGCGACGCCCCAGGGGCGCGACGCCCGATGCACTCCGCTGGCTAGCCGAAGGGGCTGTCCCAGGCCCGCCGCTTCCGCGCGTCTCGCCGCTCTTTTTTCTTCTCGTCCACCGAGCCGAAGGGGTTTGTCCACATGCCCTTGCGCCGCATGCCAGGCCGCCGCCGCCGCCGCCGCATGGAGGGCACATACCGCCGCCGCATGCCAGGCCGACGCGGGACCACGCGCCTCATGGGCGTCACCCGCATGGGGGCCGTCATGCCCGCCGGCATGGGGGGCTGCGCCATGGCAGAGCCCATGCTCGCCGGCTCGGTCATCACCGGCTCGGTCATCACCGGCTCGGTCATCACCGGCTCGGTCATCACCGGCTCGGTCATCACCGGCTCGGTCATCACCGGCTCGGTCATCA
>Ga0272441_10013125_pt1 | contig 11968 bp, 11 predicted proteins | sample SSMProp6N_FD_193582 | JGI IMG/M metagenome (GOLD analysis project Ga0272441, IMG submission 193582) | Marine sediment archaeal communities from Little Sippewissett salt marsh, Falmouth, MA, United States - SSM-Prop-6N | ecosystem: Environmental > Aquatic > Marine > Wetlands > Sediment ...
GACGATGCCGGTAAAAAAACAGACAAAAAAGACGATCACAACGGACTTTGTGCCCATAAAGACCATCTGTTCAAACAAGGGGATCCGTTTTACGGGTTTTTTGTGAAAAGGGCCGAAAATGATCCAATAGGAGGACGCGCACAGCAAATGCGTAAAATTCAGCACAACATTCATCCAGTCTTTAACGGCAAGACCAATTGTTTCAAAAAATTTCAGCATATCTACGAACTAAGCAGGTGCTCCACGGTTTCTAAAAGATGCTCTGTTTTAAACGGTTTGGGTATATAGGCATCTGCCCCGGCCTCCAGGCCGATACGGCGGTCTTCCTCCGTGACGCGCGAGGTCAACAACAGAATCGGGATGTGTGCATACTCTTTCTGATCCTTAATAAGACGGCAGATATTATACCCGTTAATAATGGGAAGCATAACATCCAGGACAATCAGGGCAGGATTCATATCCAGGGCCATTTCAATGCCTTCAGACGCTTCATCAGAACAGGACACATCGTACCCCTGGTTCTTTAACAATGACGAAATCAACTTCAAATCGGTCGGGTTGTCATCGATTACTAAAATCGGTGCAGGCTTTTCCATAGCGAGACTATTTTATATAGATATAGAAATGATTACAAGAAGAAATCATAAGAAGAAGTAGTACTATAAAGTGGAATTTGAAGGGAACTACTGCGGCATCAGGTCCTCAATCACGTCCAGCAGGACCTGGGTCTCAAAGGGCTTGACCATATAGGCATCGGCCCCTACTGTATCTCCAATCTCTTTATCCAGCTCCCGTCCTTTGGCCGTCAAAATAATGATCGGGATATCCTTATACCGCTTGTCAAATTTCAATATGCCGCACAGGGTGGAACCGTTGATCTTCGGCATCATAATATCAAAAATGGCCAGGTCGGGCTTGTTCGCCCTGATCTTTTCCAGGCCCTCCTGTCCATCATAGGCGCATTCCACCTCATATCCGCTGTTCTCTAAACGCGCCTTAAGGACCGCAACAATATCTTCTTCATCATCGACAACCAGAATGCGTTTCTTCATAATCTCTCCTCTTGCCGCCTAATCTGAATTTAACACAATCCTCCTAAAAATTCTAACAAAAAATTGTCCTGCTCTTGAAGCCGCCGTCTTGCATCCATCTAAAATAATCTATAATTCTCCTTATGAAAAAGATCCTCCGCCTGAAATCCGAATCTCTCAGAAACAGCCTCCTTGATGCCCCGGATCCCTTGAGCGGCATCCCTTCGGTCAGTCAGAAGTAAAAGCCCCTCCATCTCGTTCAATGCGTTTATGTCCCCGGGATACGTTTCCAGATAAGAACGTAAGACCGATGCCGCCTTAGAATACCGTTTCAGTTCTTTAAGCGAAAGCGCGGCTATAAGATAAAAATCTTTGTCGCGGCCGAACCCTTCGGACAGGCCATACTGCACCATGCTCAACGCCTTGTCGTATTCCCCGAGCAGATACCAGGATTTCGCGACCAAAAGATGCGACCTTTGAAAGGCCTGTGCCATCTCCAGATCAACGTTGTGACCCATTTCATACGCGCGGCCGATGACCTGACGGTATAGTTTTGAGTCATACATATAATGCATCATACGCTCCGGGCCGAAATCAACGGCCTTTTGAAACCAATAGATCGCTCCGTAATAATTTCCCCGGTTATACAGCGCCACGGCCAGATCATACTGAAACCAGAACAGACCAGGCACCCTTTCAACGGCTATCTGAAAATTGCGCATGGCCTTCTGTTCTTGTCCGGCCTGGGTCTGGCAGTACCCCAGAAAAAAATACGCTGCGCCGTCTTCAGAAGAAAGCTTGACCACCCGTTTATAATACCGGATATAATCCGCCCATTGCTCCTGAGTGAGCGTCCTGCCGGAAACGACATATTCAATCAAATCAGAAAAAGACGGCATCAGGCGGTTAAACGAACGCACAACGGTGTTTCCCCAAATCAGCCGGACATCAAGCGTCGCAAACAGCGCCATCCACAGGGCCAAATACACCACTCCGGTACGCGTCAAAATCCACACTAAAAATTTTATCACTTTTGAATTATGCACTCTTGCTATCCTGCCTATCCTGATGGCTCATTGTTATCCCTGTCCCCACAAGGACAATGAACATGCCCAGATAAAAGATCCAGATCATATAGCGCAACCATAAAAGGGATGAAAACCGCATCGCCACAACGTGCCTGCCGGCCGGGACATAGATGCCCCTGAAAGCGATGTTTGCCTGATACAGGCGCGCCGGTTTTCCATCTATGGTGCATCTCCAGCCAGGATGGAATGCCTCATTGATCACAATAAATTTTGGCTGATCAAAGGACGACCGCATGACAATCCTGTTGGGGTCATAGCGCATCACATCCAGGCCCTGGTCCAAACCTGTTATGTGCAAAGGCTGGCCGCCTTTGGCCGTTAAACGATTATCCTCATCCCAATCAAAGACAAAGGCCCTGTTGCCCTCATGCGCCAGCACATCCTGAATGTGATCCCAATCCTGTTTTTCCGCCGGCAGGACCTCGACATCATCATAAGCCCTGACCTTGACGGAATTATACGCAATAAACACATCATTCCCTAAATTCTCCACCATGGTCTGAACGGGCTGCAGGGCGACATAATAACTTAAAGGCGCATCCGGATCCTCCGGGCCCTTCAATTTCCGTACATACGAAAATTCCCGTGTGTAATGACTGAAACACTCTGCGCTGTTCCACGCCTCCGTATTGCGGCTCAAAAAGTGATAGACCTCAAGGGGCTGGACCGCGACAACCGCAAGGAGGCACATTCCCCAGACAACCGGGCGGCCTCTTGCGGCGGTGAAAATGTATACCAGGGCAAGGAACCAGCTTCCCGCAAGCGAAATAACGGTGCCGGCCATCCAGCCGTTCTGCCGCAGGACCATGACCAGGATGCAGGCGTGAAAAATTGTCGCGACTGCGGCCTGTAAAGGATTTTTCCAACGGCCCTGCTCGTTGTCCCGTAAAAAACATGCCAGCTGATCGCTTAACAATAAAATGAAAGCCGGCAGTATTGCCCACCAAAGAAAAAAATGCAAATTGCGAAAATAGGAAAAGACCGGGATATGGGAGTAAAAGAATTTATAGACCGGCAGATCCTGCGGGATCCCCAGGGCAAGAAACCCGCCGATAAAAAGGAGATAAAACAGAGACCGCCTGTTGAACCGCGCGAACAGGCCTAACACGAAAATGACCCAGGCCAGGACAGGAATATACAGCACAGCGAATCTGATCGTGCGCAGGTCCTTGAAATCCATCGAGAAGGCGACGTCTTCCAGGATCGCCCATTTTTTTGTGGTGTCAAAATGGACCTCGACAGCGTTATCCGTTTCGACCTTGTGATGCCGGTGCGACATGACATAGTCCCCCCGGCGCGAGGCCTGAAAAAACAGCAGGCCGGGCAGCATGGCGGCCAGGACCGCAACGACCCCCAACAGCGATAGAACTTTTTCCCGCCGAAAAAATTCCCGGAACACCTTCACCCCGTGAAGACACCTGAGCGGGAAGACCACCAAAAAAAGCACGCATGTAAAAAGGACGATCACCAGAAAATAAAACGGGATATAGGTGCTCATCAGGATCATGGCCGAAAAGACCATGCCCAAAAAATTCAGCCGCGACGGTTTGCGATAAAAATCGGCAAGAAAAAAGACAAACCACATCAGGGGAACAAAAATCAGAATGATAAACGAATCAAAAATCCGCGTTCCTAACGAAGAAAAATACAATAAAAGAAAACCCGCAAACGAGGCCGGACGGTGGCCTGTCAGACGTTCGCACAGCCGGTAAAATCCGTAGCAGCCCAAAAAATAATATCCGGCCAGGGACCAGAGATACACAAAGAGGAACGGGATTCCCGTCACCCGCAGCGCCAGCATGAACAGATAAAACGGATTAAACGCGCCGAGGCGGAGCAGAAAAAAATCATTCGGCATGCCGAAATAGCCGTTCGTCCACACTGGGAAAATGCCCCGTAGAAACGTATCGGTGAGCGCAAATGTCTCCTGAAAATAGGACACCGCGTCATTCATCAGAAGACGCTGGCCCAGCAGAAATTCATGAAAGGCAATGCACCACAGAAAAAAGGCGCACACAAAAGGCAGAAATAAAGACTGTGTCTTGAATATCTTTCCGCGTGAACTCATGCGTAATGGCTAACTGGGTTATGCTTCCGGAGGTTCTGTCTGATCCGCCTCAGGGCTGTCCGGCTGGCCAGGCCGTTCCGCCTCCTCTTCCGTACTCTTAATCTCTTCCAGCATTTGATCCAGCCGCTTCATCGCCTCAGAGATCATAAACTCAGGTTCAATGCTGTTATCCAGGCCCGGGCGTTCCGGCGGAGTTTCACTGGCAGGTTCGTTTTGCTGCGGCTCCTGCGTCCCGGGAGGAAGTGGCAGATCGTAAGGCGAATCTTCCGACGAGACATTCGGTTCTGCCGGAGTTTCTGCAGCGGACTCCTCTGCCGCAGGTTCCGGCTCTGCCGGGGTCTCCGCACCGGTCTCTTTCGCTGCCTCTGCGGCAGACTCCTCTGCCGCAGGTTCCGGCTCTGCCGGAGTCTCTTCCGCGGCCGGTTCCGGTTCTGCCGGAGTCTCCGCACCGGTCTCTTTCGCTGCCTCTGCGGCGGACTCCTCTGCAACGGGCTCCGGTTCTGCCGGAGTCTCTTCCGCGGCCGGTTCCGGCTCTGCCGGAGTCTCCGCACCGGTCTCTTTCGCTGCCTCTGCGGCGGACTCCTCTGCCGCAGGTTCCGGTTCTGCCGCAGGCTCTTCCGCAACGGGTTCCGGCTCTGCTGCCGGCTGCTGTTCTTCCGGCGCCTGCGCGTCTTGTGCCTTATCGTCTTCTGCCATACCTAAACCACCCTCTTTAAACCACCCTCTTTAATACGTGATATGTATAATTATATAAATATTATGAAGTAAAAAAAGAGAAAAAGCAAAAATTTCATCCACAAAATTCAACCTGTCTTCCTACTGTCTTCCTGTCTTCAAAAGGCGGCCGGTCATTCCGCAGTCATTCCACAAAAACATTGGCTATCGCGTAACGGACCAGGCCGGCGGTCGTCTTGATGCTCAGCTTTTTGGTCACATTCGCGCGGTGCACCTCAACCGTCCGGATACTGATGTTCAGCTGGCGGGCAATGTTCTTGTTCGCCAGGCCGGTCGCGACCATGCGGAGCACCTGTTGTTCCCGTTTCGTCAGAATATCGATCGCCGGTTCCTTCCGATCCTTTTTCGCCGGGGCCTCCAACTGTTCCTTCACCAGACTCAGGATCGACGGCGAAATAAACTGCCCTCCGGACAGCACGGTCTGCATCGCCCTGACCAGCTGTTCAAAGGCGTCATCCTTCAAAAGATAACCGCAGGCCCCATGAGCCATGGCCTGACGAAAATACGACGTATCCTTCTGCATAGTCAGGACCAGGACCTTGATACGCGGATATTTCCGGACAATAAATTTCAGCGCGGACAGCCCGTCCATCCTGGGCATGGATAGGTCCATCACAACAAGATCGCTCCTCCCGCCTTTCAGCTTCTTCAACAGCTCCCTGCCGTCGCCGGCCTCATCGGCCACGGAAAACCCTTCGGTCCGTTCGATCAGCGTGCGCAGACCCGTACGGAACATCGAGTGGTCATCCGCCAAAATGACACGGTATGTCTTCATCCTAATCTCCTGCCGGGACCTCTTTGTAACTGGCCGGGACGTTCAGCCGGATCAGCGTCCCCTTCCCCGGTTCCGATTCAAGACTCAGGTCTCCTCCCAGGATCCGGGCACGCTCATGCATAGTGGACAACCCGTATTTGCGCGCATGCCCGATATCCTTCCTGGCCTCCTCCGGCAAAAATCCTTTCCCGTTATCCTTGATCGTCAAGGTCAACGACTGTTTTCCCCGGCGGAACAGGACCTCCACATGAGTCGCCTCGGCATGATGGTACAGATTCGTCAGCGCCTCCTGAACGATCCGGTAAAGGTTGACCGGATCGTCCTGAAAGACCAGGTCGTTCAGATTCCCGACCTGCGCCTTGATATGAAGCCCCTTGTTTTTGCGGAAACCCGCCAGGAGTTTCTTGATCGCCCGGCTGATCCCCATGGTCTCAATGACCTTCGGCCGCAGGGCCGTCGCAATGTCCCGCGTCTTTTCGATGATCTCGTCGATATAATCAATGACCCGCTGATAAGCCCGGCGGTTGCGCTTCTGATCCAGATATTCCGGCAGGACGCTGGACTGGATCAGCATCTTAAGCGTCGCCAGAGACTGGCCCAGGTCGTCATGGATCTCCTTGGAGATGCGTTTCCGCTCCGCCTCCTGCACCTCGATAATCCGCTTGGGCAAAGACTGAATCTTGCGCTCCAACTCATGCAGTTTGTCTTCAGAATATTTTTCGGTCATATATCTTTCCGGTATTCGCCGTGCCGTTTGACCGTGGCCTCTGCGTCCAGGACCTGTGTCCCGGCGCCCGTGTGCCTGCGCTCATACACCATGGTCACGCCCGGCAGGTCCTGAAAATACACTTTGATCCGCGTCATCTCCTCGACGGATAAAGGCGCCACCCCGCACGGCCTCAGCGGGGTGTTCAGCTCGATCTCATCCGCCCCGATCGAGGCGGCGACCTTCGCCATGGCCTTGGCACAGGCCTTGTTTGCCTCAATGAACATCAGCTGAAGCGCCAATGTCCCACTGAATTCTCTGGCGAACAGGCGCAGGCCATCGACGATCTCATCAAATCTTGCCTCTGTCTGCGGACGGTCCACGGCCTCAAACAAGCCCTGGTCACAGGCATCCAGTTTGGCCAGAACACAGTCCGCCCGGCCCAGGTCCTCGCGCACATCCGCCCGCCCGATCAACCCGGAATTCGTGATCACCGCGATCCTCTCTTTCCGGCACCGGCGCACCCCGCCGATCATCTCCCCCAAATTCTGCGCCAGAGTCGGTTCGCCCCGGCCGGAAAAGGTGATGTAATCGACCTGGATCTGCGGATCCAGACGACAGACCTCATCCAGAATCTTCTGCGCGGGAACAAAGACCTCGCGCACCCCTGTCTGTCTGGCGGTGGCGCCCAGCTGGCAGTAGACACAATTGAAATTGCAGACCTTCTGTTCTGCGGAAATCGGATCAACGCCCAGAGACCGGCCCAGTCTCCATGAATCAACCGGACCGTAGATATAGTGGAATGGATCTTTAGTCATCGTATTGTTATCTTAAAATCCGAAATTCGAATATCGACCTGCCGGCAGGCAGGAATCCCAAGAAAATTACAAGCTTAAAAATTCAAAACAGCATTGCATGCCCGTTTATTAAAGACGTTTAAAAATTTGAGATTTCGGATTTCAGGATTCCTTTAAATTTCGTGCTTCGAATTTTTGATTTATAAAATTATATCATCAAACCCTGCTTTTTCCATTGCATTCTTAAATCCCGCCCATTAAAATAATCCTTATCATGAAGCCGCTGCGCCTATTCACTGGTATTTTTCTGATCCTGTTAGCCACAGCTGTCTGCCTCCATGTCCAATCGTCCCGCAAACCCTCCACAGATATAACGGCCGACCAGACGCTGATGCGCCAGGTGGTCCCCGGATCCAGGACCTTCCGCCGGGCCAAAACCGAAGCCCCGGTCTACGAGGCCCTGGGGCCGCACCAGGAGTTGGTGGGCTTTGCCTTTTATACCCGCGATTTTGTCAAGGACATCCACGGCTACGGCGGCCCCATCGAGATGATCGTCGGAATGGACCGGTCCGGGACCGTGACCGGGATCACGGTCACGCGCCAGCAGGAGACCCCGGCCTTCACTCCTGAGATGTCCGCGTTCCTCAACCGCATCACAGGGAAAAATATCCGCACGCCTCTCATCCTGGATAAAAATATCGACGGCATCACTGGCGCCACCGTCACCAGTTCCGCGATCATTGCAACCATAAATGCGGCGGCCCAAAAGATTTTCTCGCACGCACTCATGTCTGAAACCGACCATCCGGCAAAGACCCCGCTCTCCACGCGCACCGTCACGCGCCTGTGTCTGATCCTGCTCTTTCTCCCTGCGATATGGGCCTGCACCGCGCGCCGAACCATCATCCGCTGGAGCGCCCTCCTTGCGGGGTTCCTGTTTTTAGGGATCTTTTCCAAAGAGATGCTCTCAACAGCGCATGTTGCCGAAATCCTCCTCCTGGACACTGCGGGCAGCATCCTGAATCTCCGTCTCCTTTTGCTTTTGACCGCTGTCATCACATGCCTGATCGTCGGCCGGGCGTATTGTGTCGGCGTCTGCCCTTTCGGCTTCGTGGAAGAGGCCCTCTTCGCCCTGAACCGTAAAATTTTTCACCGGGACATGCGGCCGGATAAAAAGACCGACCACCGCTGCCGCTGGATCAAATATGTCCTGTTCCTCCTTGTCCTGGCCGTCTGTATCGTTTACCGGCGTCCCGGCCTGGGTTCGATCGAACCATATATCACCCTCTTTACCGGAAAAGGCCATGCCCTGGCCCGGGCCCTGCTTGGGTGTATTCTCTTGGGATCGTTCTTTTTCCTAAGATTCTGGTGCCGCTATCTCTGCCCGTTCGGGGCCTTCCTGGGCCTGATCGCCCAGTTCCGCATCCGAAAACGCAAACGCCAAAAACACAGCGCCCTCAACGCCATCACCCCGGTCTCGCCCTGCGCCATGCCCGAAGAATGTTTTTACTGCGACCGCTGTTCCCAAAATGAATTCAACGCAGATTCACCGAAGCACAACACCTTTTTTCTCATCCTGATCATTCTGTCCTGCCTCCTGTTCGCCGCCGCCTTCGGCAGGACCGTCTATGACCAGCACGCGGCCCTGCGCCCCGTCAAAGAGACGACAGAGCCGCGCCAGGATGAAAAAACCCTTGCGGCCCCCCGTATCGAGACCTATAGTAAAGACAGCGCAACCGCGAAAGAAAAACTCCGGGAAGCGGGCATCACGCCGCGCCCCGCAAAATACTGGAAGTCTTTAGGCGATGAATAAACCCGTCCAATGCGAGCTCTGCCCCAGAGGATGCCTGCTGAACGAAGACCAGCGCGGGGACTGCCGCGTGCGGATAAATATCGACGGGAAACTCCAGACTCTGGTGTACGCCAATCCCTGCTCCCTTCATGTGGACCCGATCGAAAAAAAACCGCTGTTTCACGTCCTGCCGGGCACAGGATCGTTTTCGGTAGCCACGGCCGGGTGCAATCTCCACTGCAAATACTGCCAGAACTGGCAGATCTCACAGCAGCCCCCGGAGGAGCTGACCAACTATGACCTGTCCCCGGAACGCCTGGTCCAGGAGGCCCTAGCAAGCCGTTGCCGGTCGATCGCCTACACCTATTCCGAACCGATCATCTTTTATGAATATGTCTACGACACCGGCCGCCTGGCCAAAGACGCGGGCCTGCTGAACATCCTGGTCACCGCCGGATACATCAACCAGAAACCCCTGCTCGATCTCTGCCCCTACATTGCCGCGGCCAACGTGGATCTGAAAGGGATCACCGACGAATTTTATCAGAAGATGTGCCGGGCAAATTTGAAACCGGTCCAGGACGCGATCCTGACCATGAAAAAAAACAATGTCTGGATCGAGATTACGAACCTGATCGTCCCGACCTGGAACGACGATGAAAAAGATATCCGGGCCCTGTGCCAGTGGATCAAGGATTACTGCGGCGCAGACACGCCGCTCCATTTGTCAAAATTCTGGCCGATGCACCAGCTGAAGAATCTTCCGCCCACGCCGGCCAGGACCCTGGACACCGCCTGGAACATTGCAAAATCCGTGGGGCTCAAATACGCCTACGTCGGCAACATCCCGGGACATCCGGGCAACAGCACCATCTGTCCGGGATGCGGAAAGATCGCGATCGAGCGTGTCGGTTATCAAATTTTGCAAAACAATATTATCGACGGGAAATGCAGTTCATGCGGAGAAACCATTGCGGGAATTTGGAAATAAAACAGAGTCTCCGGGTCACAAAGTCACAGAGTCATAGGAATTCTTGTGACCTTGTGACATGTGACCCTGTGACTTTAAAGGACTTTTAATATGACGCGACGTGATTTCTTAAAACAGATCGGAAAATTTTTTATAGGACTGGCCGCCGTCTATGCAGGAAAACTCCTAGGTCTCTTCAAGCTCCCTTCTTCTTCAGGAAAGATCGCGAAATACTACCGTCAGGCCGATGATCTGGCCGGTTAAAAGACACTATGACACCAGGCACCAGACACTCGTAACTTTCTAGTGCCGAGTGTCGAGTGCCTTAGTGCCTTTTAAAAAGAATAATACAATCCCGTTCACCACCGCGCACAGGACACAGACCGCAACAATCCCGAACAGCGGAATCAAAAACACGCCCGTGACCAGGGCGCCGAACGCCGCGCCGAAGACATCCAAAGCATAGAGCGTCCCCGCGGAGAGGATTTCCTCCTCCTGATCCAGCATCCTGCGCAGGGCCACCGCCAGCGGATACTGCATTCCGCCAAGGAGCCCGGCGACAAACGGCAGGAACGCGAAAAGAACGGAAAACACCCCGGGCCACTGTCGGGCCAAAGGCGCATCCCGGAACAACAAAAACACAACCGGCAGGACCAGCGGATAGAGCATAACCCCGGCCTGAACCCGGCGAAAGATCTTTTGCAGGTCTTCAACAGGCCGGTCGCCCAGACCAAGGACAAGACGCGATCCCGCGATCAGGCCGAACATGAAGGCCGCCAGGATCAGGCCGATCTTCTGATAGACCACACCATACAAAGACTGAAACGCCAGGATCACCACGACCTCAAACACGATCTCGGAAAATCCGGTCGTTGCGATCGCCAGATCGATGACCCCTGCCCTTTTCGCGCGCTGCGCCCCGTAGCCAAGGCCGATAACAAGAACCGACACCACAAGCAGAAGCAGCCAGAACGGAACCTGAAGATGCCTGACCAGAAACCGCAGGCCTGAATCAAAATGCGTGGACCACAACAGGATATTAAACAGATACGCCCGGGGGAACAGGTCGCGGTTGATCATCCCCTTTTTTCCGGCCAGGATGTCTTCCGCCTCTTTGATCCGCCTGGGATCCATTAAAAACGGCAGAGTGTGTTCGCTGACGAATTTCCCTTTAACACCCGCGGCCTTCAGGCGCGCGCTAAAGACCGCACTTTTCAAATCGATCGTGCCCGGGTCCTTCGCGGCCAGAAACGTGTGCGTATCCCCGGGGATCGACCGCACATCGCCGAAGACCTGCCGCAGTGTGGCATAAATCGAACGCAGAAAAACGCGGTTCTCCCCGCTTAAATAATTCTCCGATGACGAGACCCTGAAGGAGACAACCCCGCCCGGTTGGAGCGCAGAGGCCAGCTCCCCGCAGAATTCAACAGTGTAATAGCGGTTCAGCCCGGCGGTGCGGGGATCCCCGACATTCACAATAATGGTATCATATGCCCTGGGCGCCCGGCGGACGAACTGGCGCGCGTCGGTCAAAAAAACGCGGAGCCGCTTCGGATTGTTCGAGATCTCCTCTGCGGCCTCCGGCAGAAACTTCATGCCCAAGAGGATCATCTTGGGATCGATCTCGACAAAATCCAGAACCGTTCCCGGAAATTTCAGGACCTGGCGGATCTCGCCGCCCAGGCCGCTGCCCAAAAGCAGGACGTCTTTGGGTTCGGGATGGGCAAGCAACGCGAAGTCCACGTTGCTTTCCGCCGACAACAGATCCGGCACCGTAAAACTCAAAATGCCGTTCTCATAAAACGAGGTCTGCCCCTCCTGCCGGAGGACCGCGATATTCTGGTACGGGGAATCCGTGACCGCCAGGACTTCACCAACGGGCCATTGCTTCTGCTGGCTCAGACGGTCCAGGTCAAAGGCCCGGTCGACCTGCGAAAATCCCCAGACAAACAGGAAGATCAGCATCAGGACGATGCGCAACCCCTTGTGTTTCCGGTACAGGATGA
>Ga0272441_10013126_pt1 | contig 11966 bp, 12 predicted proteins | sample SSMProp6N_FD_193582 | JGI IMG/M metagenome (GOLD analysis project Ga0272441, IMG submission 193582) | Marine sediment archaeal communities from Little Sippewissett salt marsh, Falmouth, MA, United States - SSM-Prop-6N | ecosystem: Environmental > Aquatic > Marine > Wetlands > Sediment ...
AGCCTTTGGGTACAGGAACGCCCCACCCAGGTGTTTACAGGCAGCTCGAGCATTCGGATGTGGAAGGACCTGCAAGACCGGTTTCCCCGGTATCAGGTATTGAATTCCGGGTTTGGGGGTTCACAGGCATCAGATTTGTTGTATTATCTGGATGTCCTCGTCCTGGATTACAGGCCCGAGAAAGTATTTATCTACGAAGGGGACAACGATCTTGCCGAAGGAAAGAATCCTAAACAGGTCCTGCGGACACTCCAGGAGATCACCGACCGCATCCATGTGTCATATCCAGGGGTTCCCATCGTGCTGATCTCCGCAAAGCCCAGTATCAGCCGTTGGAAATTGAGGCGCAAATACCGGAGGTTTAATCGAAAACTGGAAAAATGGACCCATGAGCATTCCGACCTGATTTTTGCGGATGTCTGGAATCCAATGCTGGAAGGACGCCGCCTGGATGAATCCCTCTTCATAGAAGACGGATTGCACATGACCCAAAAAGGCTATGATATCTGGGAGGAAATCCTTCAACCCCATTTAGGCGCTGAACCTTATTAAATGTACAGATGAAAAAACCTCAGACCCGGAGAATCCTCCTGAATTCCCTGATCATTACCTGTTTTATAACACTTACCATTAGTTGCCGGCAACAGTCCCGGCGACCTGTAATCAAAATGCCTTCCACAGAGCTATCCGCCGCTCCCCTAATTCCAAAACCCCAGGTGGTCACAGGGGATGGACGGGCATTTGGGATGGATCGCCATAGTGCAGTCTTTACGGAAGAAAGTGAACCCGAATACGGGGATGTTGGTGCATTCCTGGCTGAAAAGCTGGCTGATCATACCGGACTCCAACTACCGGTGAACCCGGTGAACACGGATACGCTCTATACAGGCATCTATCTCCTGAAGGACCCTGAGCTCAAAGGGGAAGAATATCGGCTGGACATCCGGCCAGACAGCATCCTGCTATGGGCGGGAACTGCAGAAGGTTCCTTTCGCGGTACCCAGACCCTCAGGCAGCTCACGCCTGATACCGCCAACGATACGCTGGCGGCCTACCCCATTTGGGTAATCCCCGGGGGTTCCATCTCAGATTCCCCACAGTTCTCATACAGGGGGGGCATGCTCGATGTAGCCCGGCATTTCTTCTCCGTAGAAGACGTGAAAAAGTACCTGGAGGTGATGGCCTATTATAAAATGAACGCCCTGCACCTGCACCTGTCCGATGACCAGGGATGGCGGATCGAAATTAACTCCTGGCCCCGTTTGACAGCCGAAGGCGGGAAAACAGAAGTAGGAGGCGGACCCGGAGGCTTTTACACACAGGAGCAATACAGCGACCTCGTAGCGTTTGCAGCGTCCCGGTTTATTACCATTGTCCCGGAAATTGACATGCCGGGCCATACCAACGCAGCCTCCGTATCCTATCCCATCTTGAATGGAAACGGGAAAACCCCAAAACCCTACACAGGAACCCGGGTAGGGTTCAGCACCCTGGATACCCGAAAGGATACGGTCTACCAATTCATCGATGACGTAGTACGGGAAATTGCAGCCCTCAGTCCTGGGCCCTACTTCCATATAGGGGGGGACGAAAGCCATGTGACCCAACCCGATGATTATAAATTCTTTATCGAGCGGGTAGTTCCCGTTGTCCGCAAATACGGAAAAATTCCCATCGGGTGGGATGAGGTTGCCACGGCGGACCTGGACAGCAATGTTGTGGCCCAGTTCTGGTCAGATGAGGAAAATGCCAAAAAAGCGGTAACCAAAGGGATGAAGGTATTGATGTCCCCTGCCAAAAAAGCCTATCTGGACATGAAATACGACAGTGTTTCCCGCTTTGGGCTGGATTGGGCGGCGCATATACCTGTTGATAGCGCATATATTTGGTCACCGGAAACCTACAGCAGTGAAATTCCTCCCGAACACATTCTGGGTCTGGAGGCTCCGCTTTGGTCGGAGACCATCAGTACCATCGAAGAACTTGAATACCTCGCTTTTCCAAGGCTACCCGGGTACGCAGAGTTGGGTTGGACCCATGCCGACCTGCGCTCATGGGATGAATACAAACTGCGGTTGGCCCGCCAACTTCCGTATTTTAAAAGGATGCAAATCCAGTTCTATCCTTCGGACCGGGTACCCTGGGAGGAAAAGGATTCCCTCCTCCCCTGGAGCAAGCCGACTGAGTAATGAGCCCTGAGTTTGTCTGGGCGTGATAGTCCAGCTAGTCAACCTGAAATATAAAAACAATATCCACAAAGGTATTGCCCCCGCTTAGGTGATATACGGGGATTTTATATCCCCGTTTAAGCCTGTTTTCGCAGAATAAACCTCTTTCCAGGTACTTAGGAATTCTCCTGGTCGGTTTCCGAATCAGTCTCGGAAAAGTCGGTAACGCCGTTATCCAGAAGCACGTTGTACCACTGAATCACCTTTTTGATATCACTGGGATATACCCGATCTTCATCATAGTCAGGTAAGACCTCAAAAAAGTACTCCTCCAGGTGGAGTTTATCGGCCTTATGGCTGACCGACGTTTTCCCGCCATCCTCCTTCTGCTGGATCTTTTCAAATACCGCCCTCAGGGGAAGTTCCTCTTCCAGGGTATAAATTGCGATCTCAGAAAGCATGCTTACATTTCTGGTTATGCCCACGGATATCTTTTTCCCGTCCAGCAGGGACTGGGCGACAAAGCCAGAACGCGTTTGGGTGAGCAGGCGGTATAATCCTGGTTTGCCACCGATAGCTAAAATTTTATCTAAACTCATAGGTTTTTGGATCTAAGGCCTGCAAAGATGCCAAATTCTTTTATAATACATGAATCTTCCTGCCATGGGATTCTTCTCTGGGAATTCAGGTCAAAATTCCTAGCGAGCACGTTTTAAGGCCGGGAATCTCATTTTGTAATCCACCTGTATCTTCCCTTTGGAGATATTGCTAAGCCTTCCTTTTAGAAGGCGCCTTTTAAGGGATGATAGCTTGTCGGTGAAGAGCACCCCCTCAATGTGATCATATTCGTGTTGGATAACCCGAGCGAGCAGTCCGTCAAAGGTACGGGTGTGCGGCTGGAAATCTTCATCAAGGTAGCTAAGGGTGATCGTAGGATGCCTGCTGACATCTTCCCGAATATCCGGTATGCTCAGGCAGCCTTCGTTAAAGGCCCATTTCTGACCTTCTTCCTTTTCCATTCTGGCATTTATAAATACCATTTTGAAGTCTTTCAGCTCATCGCGCTCCTTTTCGGTGAGTTCCTCGTCATCCGCAAAAGGGCTGGTATCCACCAGAAACAAACGTATGGCCTTTCCGATTTGAGGGGCGGCCAGGCCAACCCCGTTGGCATTATACATGGTTTCCCACATATTGGCCAGCAGTTCATTTAATCCCGTATAATCCGAATCGATCTCATCACAAGACTTACGAAGAACAGGATCCCCGTAGGCTACAATGGGTAAAATCATCAGTTTTTGCTTAAATACGATTGTAAAATCAATGTGGCGCTAATCTCATCCAGCATGGCCTTGTTGCGCCTTTTTTTCTTCTTCATACCCCCTTCCAACATGCTTTGGGCCGCCATTTTTGAGGTAAAGCGTTCATCCTGCCTGGAAACAGGGATATCCGGAAGACGCTTGCCAAGTGCAAGAAGGAATTTGGAAATGGGTCCTTCTACTTCAGAGACCACGTTGTTCATGCGTTTAGGAGCTCCCACGACTATGCGCTCCACCTCCTCTTTCTTCACATACCCCTCCAAAAAAGCCAACAGTTCATCCGTGGGTACTGTGGTCAGGCCGGAGGCGATCAGTTTTAAGGGATCTGTTACAGCTATGCCGGTCCTTTTAAGACCATAATCTATCGCCAGGATTCGTGCCACCTGAAATTTTATGCAAAAATAGGGCATAATTCCCAAAGCGCTAAATTCGGATAAAAATCAGGGTAGGCCTATCTTTACCAAAAATACAATATGCAAGATCTTAAATCCATTGTTGAACAGGCCTGGGAGGAGCGGGAACTTTTGAAAGAAGCAGAGACCCAAAAAGCCATTCGTGAAGTCATTGGCCTTATCGACCGGGGGGAGCTCAGATGTGCCAGCCCGTCCGCGGAGGGATGGATCATCAATACCTGGGTAAAAAAAGCAGTCGTCCTGTACTTTCCCATTCAAAAGATGAAGACCCTGGAAGCGGGCATCTTTGAATATCACGACAAAATCCCCCTGAAGAGCGGATACCAGGATAAAGGCATACGGGTCGTTCCCCATGCAGTAGCCCGATATGGAGCCTTCATTGCTCCCGGAACCATCCTGATGCCCAGCTATGTAAATATAGGGGCTTATGTAGATGGAGGCACCATGGTGGATACCTGGGCAACCGTGGGGAGCTGCGCCCAGATCGGGAAGAATGTGCATCTCAGTGGTGGCGTGGGAATTGGCGGGGTTCTTGAACCGCTGCAGGCGGCCCCGGTCATTGTGGAGGACAATGCCTTTATCGGAAGCCGTTCCATTGTGGTGGAAGGGGTGCGCGTTGAACGGGAAGCAGTGCTCGGAGCAAACGTTGTGCTCACCGCTTCCACAAAGATCATCGATGTAAGCGGGTCAGTACCCATCGAACACAAAGGCTGGGTACCACCGCGCTCAGTAGTCATCCCGGGGAGCTATACCAAAGAATTCCCGGCGGGGAACTACCAGGTATCCTGTGCCCTGATCATCGGGAAGCGAAAAGAAAGTACAGACAAGAAGACCTCCCTGAATGATGCCTTGCGTGAGTACAGCGTGGCGGTATAGAAGGCCGTTGACAGCTTTAAGCGAGTTAGGAGCCGCTGATTACATTGAGAAAGCCGTGTTTGTTACCCAAATCACCGCAACTCTGGGGAAAAGGCGCATAAAATGTAGGAGAATACAATATTTTAATTGTTTCTTTGTTAATTAATTGTAAAGTAGCAGGTGCGAAATGCAATCAAACAACCCTAATAAACTGACCGCCCTAATCATTACCTACAATGAGATCGGCTATATTGAACGCTGTATCGATTCTGTGCGGTTTGCCGATGAGATCATTGTAGTTGATTCGTTCAGTACGGATGGTACATACGAATATTTGAAGCGGGACCCGGATGTGCGCGTTATGCAGCATCCCTTTGAGAACTTTACCCAACAAAAGTCCTACGCACTTTCACAGGCTTCCAACGATTGGGTACTTTTCCTAGATGCAGATGAGGTGGTAACTCCGGCGCTTGAACAGGAAATCCTTGAAGTCACTTCCTCAGACACGCCTCATGCGGCTTTTTGGTGCTACCGAAAATTTATGTTTCAGGATGAGCCGCTAAATTTTAGCGGTTGGCAAACCGATAAAAACTATCGCCTCTTTCGCAAGAGCAAGGCCTGCTTCACAGACCGAAAACTAGTGCATGAAACCCTGGAGCTGGAAGGTACTTCAGGCGTCCTTGAAAACAGGCTGATCCATTATTGCTACAAGAATTACGAAGACTACAAGTCCAAAATGCTTCATTACGGCCGCCTAAAAGCCAAAGAGGACTTCTATAAGGAAAGTATATTCAATTACTTCCTTATGATTGCAAAACCGTCCTGGAGGTTTATACACCACTTCTTCCTGAGACTTGGGTTCCTGGATGGCAAAAAGGGCATCATCATCTCCTATCTCAATGCATTAAGCGTGTATGAAAGGTTCCGGGAACTAAAAAAACTGGAGGCCAAGAATAAGCTTACTTCCTATTTGGTGATGCCGTGATGGGTCCACACCCGTTTTTCCTTTCGGGTATTTCTGCGTATTTGTGCGTTTTTGGCCAGGGACTCCGGAGTCTTATAGCCCCGTTTATGGTCCAGGTGCACACATACTGCACTATAGCGCAACTGTTTGGACTTGATCCCGAAATTAAAGAGCCTTTCCCCCAGTTCACGGTCCTGCCCTCCATATTGCATGCGTTCATCAAAACCGTTCACATTGAGGATGTCCTTTTTCCACCCGGAGCTGTTATGGCCATTCCAGCTGGCATTGGTGGGGGTGAAGGTATTTAGCAGGAAAGCGACCATGCCATTGGCCGTGATCTTGTTGTTCTTAAACGTTTTAGGGATCCCTTGTTCTTTTAGCCAGTTTATATCGAAACAGCGTTGCTTCTCAATATCCTCCCGCGTGATCATTACAGAGATATTCATAGGCAGCATGTAGTACCCGCCCGAGATAAAATAACCTTCTTTCTTGTTGATATAATGCACCTCCACGAAATCCTCCCTGGGAATACAATCCCCATCGGTCATGATGATGTATTCGGCATTGCAGGCAGTTACAGCCTTGTTCAGAATCCTGGATTTTTGGAACCCGTCATCCTCCTGCCAGACATGGAGTAAAGGGTAGAATACCTGATCCTTCATACGCATCAGCAACTCCCGCGTGGCTGGCCCTGAGCCATCATCCGCGATAACCACTTCAAAATCCCTAAACGTCTGGCAATTGAACCCCCACAAGACTTTCTCAAGCCAGGCCTCGGAATTATAGGTGCTGACCACAACGGATATTTTGGGATATGAGACGATTTCACTCATACCTGCAAATGTATAAAAGTCTGCTTGTTTATATTTGAGTTTTATTGCAACTTCAGTGCAGCTAAACGCAACCCATTGAAAAGAATCTTCCTAGGCCTTTTAAAAAAGCTAAAATTTTTACCTCCTTCTTTTTATGTAAAGGTCTACTATGAGTATTATACGGGAAAGAAGCTAAACCTGGAAAATCCCAGGGAATTCAACGAAAAGATTCAGTGGTTGAAAGTATACTACAAAGATCCACGGCTGACTCAGCTCGTGGACAAATACTCCGTACGTCCTTATGTGGCTGAGAAAGTAGGTGAAAAATACCTAAATGGACTGCTTGAGGTTTATGAGTCGGCCGGGGAGGTTGATTTTGACAAGCTCCCGGAGAAGTTCGTGATCAAAGGGGTCCATGGATGCAACTGGAACCTGATCGTCCCGGATAAGTCTCAGGTGACTCCCTGGAAAGCACGACTTAAATTCAGGAAATGGCTACGTCGCAACTACTACTACCGCAGTGGCCTGGAATGGGCCTACAAGAACATCAAGCCCAGATTGATTGCGGAGGTCTTCCTTGAGGAAATAGGGAAGAAATCCATCAACGACTATAAATTCTTTTGCTTTGGAGGGGAGCCGCGCTTCATTCAGGTAGATCTGGATCGCGGCGCAGCTCACAGGCGCAGGTTTTTTGATCTGGACTGGAATTTGCTCCCCTTTATCGACACAGGCTACCCCCCTTTTGATCACCCCCTGGAGAAGCCAAAGAACTTTGAGGAAATGGTTGATGTGGCGAGACGACTTGCCTGGGATTTTCCATTTGTCCGGGTAGACCTTTACAATCTCAATGGCCTGATTATCTTCGGGGAGATGACGTTCTACCCTGCAGACGGAAGATTCGAGTTTATCCCGGACAAATACAATGAGATCATTGGGGATTATCTGGTACTGCCGGAACCGGTGGGGTGATATAGGCCAGGATTATTGGGCTGAGTTATAGGGACACCCGGGGGCTTCCCCCTCCCCCACTTCCAAAATACCCTGAACAGCTGCAAATTCCTGTCAACTTCTCAAAACACTTTTCCAATTTTAACAGGTGTAAAGGATATGGTACCTTTGTAAAGCCTTTTCAGGGGGTAGTATTTACAGGTAGAATGGGCTGCAAAGCACCCAATCACCGCCTGAAATGTGAACCGGTATATGGAACAACCCACACATCTAAAAGCGCTTTCAAACCCCATCTTTAAGCTGATCAGCCAGGCTGCGGAAGAACTGACCCTGGACTGCTATGTAATAGGGGGATATGTGAGGGATTACTTTTTGGGTCGTGGACAGCAAAAGGATATTGACATTGTGGCCGTCGGCAGCGGGATTTCCCTCGCACGTGAAGTGGCTAAACGCCTCCCAGGGAATCCGAAGGTTCACGTCTACAAGAACTTTGGCACAGCCATGATACGCCAGGGAGATTTGCATCTGGAGTTTGTCGGAGCCCGGAAAGAGAGCTACCGCCAAAACAGCCGCAAGCCCATCGTGGAGGACGGTACCCTCGAAGACGACCAAAAACGCCGGGATTTCACCATTAATGCCCTGGCATTATCCCTGAATGAGAATGACTTTGGCAGGCTTCTGGATCCCTTTGGAGGCATGGAAGACCTTAAAAACGGGGTTATACGTACGCCCCTCGAACCTGGCACCACCTATTCTGACGATCCTCTGCGCATGATCCGTGCCATTCGCTTTGCAGCACAGCTGGATTTCGAAATCGTCCCTGATTCCCTTAGGGCCATCCGGGAGCACCGGGAGCGTATTTGCATTGTGTCCCGGGAGCGTATCGTGGATGAAATGCATAAGATCATGCAAACCCCAAAACCGTCCGTGGGATTTGGGCTTTTGTACCAAACCGGACTGCTGGAGTTCATACTGCCGGAACTTACGGCCCTTCAGGGCATTGAAGAAATCGAAGGACAACGACATAAGGATAACTTCTGGCATACCCTCGAAGTGGTGGACAATATTTCCAGGAAGTCCGAAGATCTATGGCTTAGGTGGGCAGCCCTGTTGCATGATATCGGCAAAGCGCCCACCAAAAGATTTGACAAGAAGATTGGATGGACGTTTCATGGGCATGAGTTTGTGGGTTCTAAAATGGTCCACCGGGTATTTAAAAGATTGCGAATGCCGCTTAATGAACATATGAAATATGTGAAGAAACTGGTTCGGATGAGCTCCAGGCCCATTGCCCTTTCTGACGATCACGTCACGGATTCTGCTGTCCGCAGACTTGTTTTCGATGCCGGGGAGCATGTTGAGGACCTGATGACCCTTTGTGAAGCCGATATCACCACCAAAAATCCAAGAAAACAGCGAAGGTATCTGAAGAACTTTGAATTGGTTCGCGAAAAAATCAAGGAAGTGGAGGAGCGGGACCGCATCCGTAACTTTCAGCCTCCGGTCAGCGGAGAAGAAATCATGGAGGCTTTTGATCTAAAACCATCCCGAGAAATTGGAATTATTAAGGAGGCTATCAAGGAGGCCATCCTGGAAGGGGAAATTCCAAATGAACACCGGGCAGCCCGGGAATACATGCTAAAAAAAGGTCTGGAACTCGGTTTGAAATCGACTTCCGGTTCCTCAAAACCTGAGCAGAAATGAAACACTGGATGAAGAATGCCTATCGCCCCCTGGCCAAAACCTCCCTGGTCCTGGTCTACCTGGTCATCCTGGCCGGAGCGGTGGTGCGGATGACTGGGAGTGGCATGGGTTGTCCGGACTGGCCTAAATGCTTTGGATATTATATTCCTCCAACTCAGGAAAGCGAATTGCTTTGGGCCCCGGAGAAATCCTTTCAAAAAGGACAGGTCATCATCCGCAATGAATCCCTTTTGCTCGCTGAGCGAAATTTCCGGACAGGTGATGCTTTCTATCCGGCGAATTGGGTGCCCTACACCAGGCATGAGTATGCCGTCTTCAATGCCACACATACCTGGATAGAATACATCAACCGGCTGTTAGGCGCCCTCGCCGGACTTGCCATGCTGCTTCTCGCCCTTTCCTCCGTCACCTGGTGGAAGGAGCGAAAATCGCGGGTCCTGCTGGCCTGGTTTGGGGTGATTGCAATTGGATTTCAGGCATGGCTGGGGGCCACGGTTGTGTATTCTGTACTGGAACCCGTCAAGATCACCCTGCACATGTTTATGGCCCTGCTGATCGTGGCCCTGCTGATCTGGATGGTCCAAAGGACGGATAAAAAATCCCGATCGTTCCCAGCCGATGCATCGATCGGGCGGATTTGGTGGCTGGTCGTTCCGCTCAGCCTGGTCCAAATCCTAATGGGCACCCAGGTACGCCAGTTTATCGATAAGCAGTCTGAACTTCTGGGTTATGCGGCAAAATCCCTGTGGCTTGAAAATGCAGGGATCGTCTTCTTTGTCCATCGTTCGTTTTCCATAGTACTTCTCTTGTTTCACCTCTGGGCAGCCTACCGGGTATACAGCCTGGATTTGGGGTATAAGAAAATATATGCTTCCCTGGCCGTTTTATTGGGGATCATCATAAGCGGTATAGCGATGAATTATCTCGCATTTCCCTGGGGCAGCCAGCCCCTGCACCTTGCACTGGCATCCATCCTGTTCGGGTTGCAGTGGTATGTGTTTTTGGAGCTGAATCTGGCACCGAGAAGCCCTATTTCTTCGTAAATTTGCCGGAATACCATAATTTCTTTTCCCATGATCTACAAGATCCGAGTCATTTTGGACGCCGAGGAAGATGTTTTTCGCGACCTTGAAATCAATGCCGAAAGCACCCTTGAAGAATTGCACAACAGCATAACCCAGTCTTTTGGGTTTCTGGGAAATGAAATGGCTTCGTTTTATACCGTGGATGAAAAGTGGAACCAGGAGGAGGAAATACCCCTGTTCGATATCAGGGAGCAAGATGAAACGGTCCGGCTGATGCACGACACCCTGCTTTGCGATGTAATGGATGAGCAGGCCCCTAAATTGCTCTACGTATACGATTTTTTGAATATGTGGACCTTTTTTGTAGAGTTGGCTGACATTGTAGCAAGGGAAGATGGAGGAAACTATCCGAATCTCTTGTTCAGTTTTGGAGAATTGCCGGATACCCCTCCGGAGAAACAATTCGAGGCGGACCCGGATCAAGGCATGGACGAACCCTTCGGGAGTTACGATGATCTGGATTTCGAAGAAAACTGGAACTGAGCCCTGGTCAGGAGGTCCATAAACTTTAAACACCTAATTAGTACATGCTCAATTTATATGCAACCCAGCTCGAAGCACTATCGGTTCATCGCGTTGGGAACAAACATCGGGGAGAGCCCCTATTCATTTCAGAATCTCCGTGTTCATTAAACGATGAATTGAATGGTCTGTTCAAGGAGTATTTTTTTAAATCCTTCAGGGAGAAGGAAGAAAACTACTACCGGTTTCACCACGAGGCAGACCTTGAATTTCACCCCCTGCAGGAAGCGGCCCAAACGGTTTTCAGTTCCCCCGATAAACTGCACGAGGTATCTCGGGAGATCGCCAGGCACCTCTATGCCCAGTCAAATCACCCGCACATCAAGAATGGAGAGTGCTATGTGGCCTATTTCACAGATGTGCTCCTGGACAATGAACGGGTAGATGCCCTGGGGATCTTTAAAAGTGAAATCAAACAGGATTTCCTTGAATTTGAGGAAAAACAGGCCAACCTGGAGGTGCTTGTTCGTCAGGGGGTCAATTTGCTTCGCCTCGACAAGGGCTGTCTGATTTTCAACAGGGACGCTGAGGAAGGTTACAGAGTCCTTTCGGTAGACAGCAACAGATATGACGCCAAATACTGGATTACCGAGTTCCTGGGACTGGCCCCCCGTACGGATGAAAATTTCTATACCAAGAACTATCTGAAATTCTGCCAGAATTTTGCAAAGGACGTTGTATTGCCAGCAGAAGACAAACAACAGGAAGTGCTGTTTGTTAACAGGGCAGTAAACCACTTCGCTAAGAATGATACCTTTGAGGAGAGCAAATTCCTGAACGAGGTAGTGGACAACCCGGAGCTCATCCCGGAATTCAAACACTACAAAACAGAGAAGGGTCCCAAATACAGCATCGAGGACGTTTCCAGCTTCCAGATCGCCAATAAGGCCGTGTCAGATAGCCGGAAAAAGATCAAGAATGTAATCAATCTCGATACGCATATCCAGATAAAACTGGACTTCATAAACCCTGAATCGGCAGAGAAATTTGTGGAAAAAGGTTGGGACGAAGAACGCGGCATGTACTACTACCTGGTATACTTCAACCAGGAACAGAAGTCCTGATTTCCTTTCGCGAACTCATTATCTCCCGTCAAAGGTCCCGAGGCCTCAGTTGAATCGCCCTGATTGATTTGTGCAGTATCCCTGACTACCTTTTAATTGGGTGGGCGGGGGTGGG
>Ga0272441_10013127_pt1 | contig 11966 bp, 10 predicted proteins | sample SSMProp6N_FD_193582 | JGI IMG/M metagenome (GOLD analysis project Ga0272441, IMG submission 193582) | Marine sediment archaeal communities from Little Sippewissett salt marsh, Falmouth, MA, United States - SSM-Prop-6N | ecosystem: Environmental > Aquatic > Marine > Wetlands > Sediment ...
AACCCCAACGTGAAGAGCACCTGACGGCGGTTGAACACTGGCAGTCCTGCAGGGCCGGTCGCGAAGTGTACCGCCAGGTAGACGACAGTCGAGCCTGTCATCACCGGTAGCGCAGACAGGTATCCATGCGCTGGAAGCACACCCAGGTGGGAGGCAACCACTATCACCTCGCCAACCACTATCGAGGCCAGTGCCGCCGACGACCGGGGTTGCCTCAGATACAAACCGAACAGTACGGAAGGGAACAGGACTGCAAGGCCGGTGAACGCCGTGACGCCCAGGTCGAGGATCGTTGCATCCGTCGCGAGTGCCAACGCCAATCCCAAGGCAGCAAGCACAAGAACGAATACTCGCGCGACGGCCATGCTTGCCGTTCTCCCCTTCGCGACCACGGGCCAGATATCGCGACTGAATATGGAGGAAAGTGTCAGCAGTTGCGAATCCATCGTGGACATCAGAGCGGCTAGTCCGGCAACAAGCACCAACGTGCCCGCGACATTGCCTCCCACCGAGATCATGACCATTGCGAGAATCCCGTCGGACTCGTTGCCTGCAAGTCCCGGAAAAGCCAGCTGTCCAAGGGTGCCGAGAAGGACGGGAGGGGCGAACACCAGGATGCAGATAGCGGGATACCACAGCACCACCCAACCGATCGTCTTCTCGTCTCTGGCAGCATAGAAACGCTGGAACAGCTGCGGAAACATCGGGTCGCAGAAGAACCACAACGCCAAGAAAGAGAACCACAGGGCAGGCGTGTACGTACCTTGTAGGCCGGGCCGGCTGAACAACGCCGGCTCCTGTCCGGCTACTGCGGAGAACGCCTGCACCCACCCTCCGTGAAATCCAACCACCATCCCCAGTGCAACAAGCATCAAAACCAGCATGAGCGTCCCTTGAAGGGCATCAGTCCACGCTACTGCCCGCATCCCACCTCGCAGTGTGTACAGGACGATTGCACCGGTGACTGCCACTGCGCCTACACTGGACGGTAGCCCGAAGATCTGGTTCAGCACCACACCAGCAGCCATGGGCTGCAGCGCGAGGTACGGCACGGTGAACACCACCAGGACAAGTGCCGTGACCCTGGCAACAGGCACGCTGTCGTACAGGAGAGACACCAACTCAGACGGGGTTATGAGATTGTGCTCGCTTCCCCACTCCCGCGCCTTGCGGCCCACCAGCCAGAAAGTCAGCGCCATGAAGCCTGTGCCAAACGCCATGATTGGGAAGAAGGCGAGACCGTCGCGGTACGCGGCACCAGAGACTCCAAACACTGTGAACGCGCTGAAGTTGGTGGCAGCCATGCTCGCAATGAGGACCGGGGCGGCAAGCGATCTACCTGCGAGGAAGTACTGGCCGGGACTCTGCTGGCTACGCGACCTCGCCAGAAAACCAATGAGAAGAAGGAGGCCAAAGTACGTTGCAGTGACCGCCAATCGGATTGACATCTGATGACCTTCTATCTCAGAACCCACCTATCGCAATGTCCGGGTGTGCCCAGAAACAGACGCACGGCCACCCCGGAACAGACCGGGATGGCCGTTCAAGGCCTTGCATAGTCCGTACGTGGACCGTATCGGAAATGGCTAGATTTCACAAGGCCATACAGCAGTTGTGCCACTGGACAGGATGCAGGGAGTAATCAGCAGTCGCTCATTGCTTTTCGCGTCATGGCCATGGCGAGGAACTGGACTCGGTTTGCGTACGAATCGATGGGTATCCCGTCCGCTGGACACGGAAGATCGTGAGAGAAACATGCGCGTCGGCAAAGTGGTCCGGTCTCACTCAATACCGACGACTTGCGAATGCCGTTTGCGCTTGCGCGCCCAGATAACCAAGGGCACCGAGAGTCCTGCCGCGGCCAGGGCAAAGGCAGCGCAGACAAGGAAGACCATTTCAATCCCGCGCGTGTCCGCGATGTAACCAAGCCCTGTGGCGGAGAAGGACCCGATCGCTATGTTGGTAAAGAAGTAGAATCCGAACATCCTGCCGCGCAATAGCACGGGCGTGTACGCCGAAACCAGTGCGTTGAACACCGGCTGCGTCATGAAGTGGAAGAACGCGAAGAAAGCAGCAGAGGCAAGGAGCAGTGCATCGCCCATGCCCCAGACAAGCATCAGTGCAGGCACAGTAATCGCAGTGGCCAGCAGGACAATCCCCTCGCTGCTCCATCGGTCACAGAGCCATCCACCGATGAACTGGCCGACAACTCCGAAGAGAAGTGCGAACGTGGCGAACGAACCTGCCAGCATCACCGGGTCGATCCCCGCAAGGCCAAGTTGCACGTTCATGCTCAAGTGCGTCGGCAGAAACGTCACAACTCCCCGGTAGATGAGCCCGTTCAACACTCCCAGAACAACGACGAGAACCAGAGGGGCAAGGAATTCTCGCAGCGAGGTTGGCGCCGTCTCAAGATGCTTTGGAGCATTCCCCGACGAGGCCTCACTCCCTTCGCGAAACCTCAGGAACAGGAGGCCAAGTATGACGCACGGCACAGCGAGAACCAGATAGGCAGTCCGCCAACTGGTACCCGCAGCGATTGCTCCGATGACAATTGGTCCAACGGCGATACCGAGGTTTCCGCCGATGCCAAGGTAGGCGAATCCAAGCCCCATCTTCGTGGCGATCCTGGACACGAAAGCGTTGGCTACCGGGTGAAACACGCCGAGCGCCACGCCGAGGACACACAGACCCACGCCAAGCGCAATCGTTCCCTGGGCAAGGCTCACGACAACCGCCGCAACACCTATCATGAGGGAACTGAAGCCGAGGAGGCGTGTTGCGCTGATGCGGTCGGCCAGCACGCCGATGGGCAGGGCTGTGATGCCATAGGCGAGGCCGAAGACATTGGCGAGGACGCCGAGAACGAGAAGTGTCACTCCCAGTTCGTCAGCGATAGCGATGAGAACCACGCCGTAGGCCAGCTCAACGACATGGATGAGTGCGTGAAAGATGGAGGCGTAGGTAATGCCTCGTTTTTCTACCGACATCATCGCCATGTTTCAGTCATCCTTGAACGGTTCGAACCCGAAGGAACGCAACTGTGCGAGTCTACCACAGTAGGATTCGCCCTGAACGAGGACGTGGCGCGGTACGATCAGTCCAGCAAGACTCCGTCCAGATTCGGCGACCAGCAAGTGGACTGGACACGGTCGGCCATCTCCGCTATTCCGGCGAGCGGTATTGTCTGCGCGGTCAACTCTCCACCCAGTCTTCCCGCGAAGCCCCAGGACTCGGCGTCGGCATACCAGTTCGCCGGCTCAGTGTTGGCATCGTTGTCGGGAAAGCCACCGGCAAGCGTTGCGCTCGCATGAATCTCTGACTGCACATAGGAGAGGTCGCAGTTCAGACGAGTCCACAGTCCGGCTGTCTTGTGAAAGCCATCGTAGGCCTGCCGAATGTGCGGCTTGTCGGGCGCGGCCTGCACATGGTCGAGTGTGGCAAACGGGATGAGCACTCTCAGCTCGGGCAGCTTGTCGCCTATCTCTCCGTAGTTCTGAACGGCGGTCCGGTACGGCCAGAAGTCGCCCGCCTGCTTCGGAGTAGCAAGGTCATTCGGCCATGTCTGCGGTGTGAACACGCCGTTGTCCATCAGGGCTTGCGTCAGGGCGTGCGAGAACCATCGTTTTCCGCCGATGTTCGGCCCCTTGTTGTCGAGAACGTAGTCGGGTCCATTAGTTACGTGGAATATGGGGCGTCCCTCGGGGAAGGCGGCATTCTGAATCCAGTCGAGCGTAGAGTAGTCGACGTCGATGCTGGTCGGCGTGTAGCCAGTGTGGTCGTAGAAAGGGTTGTAGATGGGCTTGTGCTGCCCGTCGAAGTGCCCAATCTCCAGCGGGTACATCTCGGCCATCGTCGGGTTCTCCCTCCCGACGAAGTACTTCAGCCCGGGAAAGGCATCTCCGTGGTACGCCATCACATTCGTCGCGACAACTCCCGCGTGCGACGACGCAAACATACCGACATTGTCGTAGAGCGGTTCGACCGCAATAAGTTCATGGAGGTAGTCTCCGTCAACGTTCGGAATCTCCCCAAGGGAGAACCGAATCGTGTCCCGCAAAGCCGCCAGGCTATCGGGACCGCCGAAGTCGTACTTGCCGTCGCTGCTGACCCCTGTATCGGGATCCGTCTTTCCCGGCCAAAGATGCGAGACTGCTATTGCCCCGACATCGACAGGGTTGTAGACAAGGTGGAACGGGGTCTCGTCGAGGTTGTACTTGTCGACAAACCAGGTCGAGGCCACGACCACTACCGGAGCCGAGTCGCCATAGCGAGGCTCCCGGGGCACATCTATACGGACAGCTACGCGCCCGACTTCCTTACATTGGATTTGCGTGGTAACGATTGGCTTGAATGGCTGTGGCCCACCATTCTCGTTGGGCGAGGCGCCCTGACTGCATCCGGCGAGAAGCACGAACGTCATAAGGGCCATCGGCAGAAGCCGCCGACAATAGCGCGACATCGTCCTCATCTCGAGCCATAGTAGTGCAGGCGAAATACCAACGACAAGACCACAAACCCTCTTGTGCAGACCCACCCTGCAACAATACGATGGCGTACGATGTGCAGACCCACTTAAGAATGACCAGTCGGACAAGCGCCTGCATCCTCATCGCCGCTGCAGTGGTCACTGCTGGTTCGGCAATTGGCTGTCAATCTCCGAGCGACTCCAATGGCTCGATTCCAATCCCAGAACCATCGGTGACTGGCTGGTCATCTGAGAAGCTCAACGAGGTTGCCAGCTACGCCGAACTGATAGGTTCGGCGGCGGTGGTGGTGGTCCACGACGGGCAGGTTGTGTTCTCGTGGGGTGACATTGAGCAGAAGTACCAATGCCATTCCATTCGCAAGCCGTTCCTCGGCGCCTTGTACGGAATCTACGTTGAGCGCGGGATGCTGGACCTTGATGCCACAATGGCAGACCTCGAAATCGACGACATCCCACCGCAACTCACCCCTCAGGAGAAGCAGGCAAGCGTTCGCCACCTGCTGCAGGCAAGGTCAGGTGTGTACCACGAGGCCGCCGCGGAAGCCGAGTCCATGATGGAATCCCGCCCCGAGAGAGGCTCCCACGCCCCTGGAACCTTCTACTACTACAACAACTGGGACTTCAACGCCCTGGGCACCATCTTCAGACAGGAGACAGGCCTGAACATTTTCGAGGCATTCGAGGAGCAGATTGCCGGCCCTATCGGCATGGAGGACTTCTCGCTCTCGGACTGCGCGTATCACTACGAGCCGGACAAGTCGGAGCATCCCGCCTACATGTTCAGGATGTCCAGCCGGGACATGGCGCGGTTCGGGCTCCTGTATCAGAACCTCGGGGAATGGGAAGGCGAACAGATAGTGCCGTCAGAGTGGATACGTGAGAGCACGACATCATATACGAACGAAAACCCCGAAAGAGATGGCTACGGCTATCTCTGGAAGATCCCCACGCCCAACACCGGCTTCGACGGCGCGTTCTACCACACAGGTCTCGCCGTGCACCTGCTTCTAGTCTGGCCAGAGGAGAAATTGGTCGTCGTTCACCGCGTCGACACGGACAACGAGTTCACGACGACAACTGAGGAACTGCAGACACTCGTGGGCGTAATTTCCGCCGCCAGGGACGGGTAGCAATCACGGCCGCGCATCACGGCTGCGTCACAACCGCTTGAGCACCACGGCAACGGACAGGCACTAGCTCGGCTCAACTACTTCAGGCAGCACATCCTTCGAGCGAGAGCCCTTCAACTCGGGAAGCTCGTCCATGACGTCGAGTCGAGCCCATGTCAGCTCAGCGTCTTCGGTCAGGGCCACGGAGAATGGTCGCTTCACAGCGATATCGGATTCCCGCGGAATCGGCTTCACCACGAATTCCGTGCGTGCTGTCGGCGCACGGAAGATTGCCAGGGCCAGATCAAAGCATTCGACAAGCACCGTGAAACCTTCGGCTTCCTTCCTCACATCCCAGTCCTCTACCCGTGTCTGCTTTCGTGCGCCCGTCTGGTGCACCACCATCATCGTTGCTCCGGCGTCGCGCAATTCGTGACAGAAACTGTGAAGAGGTGAGTCAGGGCCACTCGTCTCTACGGAAGCACCACCCATGATTCGTTCAAGGTTGTCTATTATGACAAGTGATGTGCCGCGTTGCTTCTTGATGAGCGTGCGCAACCAATGGCGACGCTCCTCGTCATAGAGAAGGAAATTGCATTTGGAGTAGCATTCGAGCGGTGCCTTCTCGAGGTCAACGTTCAGTCCCTTCGCCAGACGATAGAAGCGGCGCTTGAAGCTGACCGTACCTGAGTCCTCGTCAATGAGAATGACGTGTTGCTGCTCAACGCGGAAGGTGTCGAGGAAGTCATGGCCGCTCGCAACGCATATTGCAAGCTGTTCGGCGAACCACGCCTTTCCAGAGTGCACCTCGCCCATAAGGGCCGCGGAACTACCGGAAGGGATGAGTCCATGCACAAGCCATTTGCCCATATGGCACCCCCTCTACAGAGTCTCGACGCGGCCGAAGTATGCCACAGCAATCAGGTTTGTCAAACAATTCCGGTGCTATCCACCTCGAAAGGATGCTCCTCACGTGAGAAATCCGGGCGGTAGAAGTCATGGGCGCGGGTCTCCTGTGTCCAGACATTCGTGAACCCCATCTCCTGCACGAATCTCACCACGTCGGCGTACTCGCGTGGGCGGAGCGGACGGGACAGCACGGGCATGCTGACCGCGCGATGGGCCGGGTAGTACTGCGCCATCAGGCTCAGGGCGACATCGGGAGACAACTGTTCGGCCAACCAGCGCAGCGAATCCTCGCTGCCTGCCAGCCCTCCGGGGAGAACAAGATGCCTGACAATCATGCCGCGTTCCACGGTCCCACCCTCTCCCCAACGCAGGTGCGAGCCGACCTGGCGATACATCTCGGCAAGAGCAGCGCGCGACTTCTCAACGTAGTCGTCGACACTGGATAGTCGCCGACTCACCGCATTGGAGGCGTACTTGAGATCGGGAAGGTACACATCCACCACGCCATCCAGCATCTGCAGTACGTCGACGGCGTCATACCCGCCAGTGTTGTACACAAGCGGAATACGCAGACCGAGCGGTATCGCAATACAGAGTGCTTCCATGATTGCCGGCACGAAATGCGTCGGAGAGACAAGATTCACATTGTGACAGCCCAGTTCTTCCTGAAGCCTCACCATGTCTTCCGCGAGGTCGCGTGGGCTAATGACATGCGACGCGTACGCTGCCGGGTTCTGGCTAATCTGGTGGTTCTGACAGAAGACACAGCGAAGATTGCAGTTGGCGAAGAAGATGGTGCCACTGCCACGCGTGCCCGATAAAGGCGGTTCTTCACCACGGTGTCTGCAGACGGAAGTCACGAGCGGTGCAGTCGGGGAGACACAGAATCCGAGCTGCCCTTGAGTACGGTCGACGCCACACTCCCGGGGGCAAATATCGCACGCGCTCAGCCTTGCGACAAGTCGCCGCGTGCGATCCTCCAGTTCGCCTGATTCGTACATATCCAGATATGAAGGCCGCATAGACGTTCCTGTGTCCGTGTCCATCGAATGATAGCCCATCCACCCGAGTCTGTGCCTTTATCGTTGCCCGTCGATGCAACGTCGCGTATGCTCTCAGGTGATGCAACTCGAAGGACAACAGATTACAAAGACCGCCACACTGCGTCTGCTATCGGAACTTGAGGCCTCGGAGGAAGAGTGGACCACTATCTACCTCACTCCCCAAAGTGCTCAGCCCAGGATGTCTCGACTCTTTTCGGAGCGGACCGCCGATCCCAGAGTAGTCGAAATTGCGGGTATCATCGAGGACGGCGCCGTACAGCGAGCACTTGAGCGCTTCTACACGGGTCTAGTGCTATTTCACTCGAAAGACGCCGTCCACGCACTGGTTCCTCCTCTGGCCATACGCGAAGATGCAGCAACGCGAGGACCAGCCAACACCACCCCACTACGGGAGATGCTGGAAGTCACCTATCGCACGGTCATCGTGCTCGTGACGTGGGGAGCTTACATACTGGCGCTGTACGAAGGCTCTGACATTCTCGTCTACAGAAAGGGAACTGGCCACATCCACAAACACCACAAGAAGGGCGGCAGCAGCCAGGCGCGCTTTCAGCGAAGGACCGAGGAGCAGCGCAGAGAGTTCCTCAAGCGGGCGGGCACCCGTATCGATGAATATCTGGGAGGACAGAAAGCCGACCACCTGTTCTTCGGCGGCAACCGTCTGATACTCAGGCCACTGCGCTCGCAGTCGAGGTTCATGGACGAGAACGCAGACATCACGTCAGTGCGAACTCTCCAGGCAAAGAGGGGGGACAGAGACGCTCTCGACGCCGCCATCTACGAGGCTTACAGCTCGATACACTTCCAGCCCGTGGCCGCCGAACCGGAAGACGTCCAAGAACTATAGGCTGCACTCGCAGGTACAAGCGGGGCAAAAAGAGAAGGAGCCGCAAGCGCTTGCGACTCCTTCGTGGGATATGGTGTGTATCCGGCTATGCCTTGCCGATGCGGAATACCTTCGTTCCGCAAGTGGGGCAGGAACCCTGCATAGCAGGTCGACCATTCTTGAGTGTAATCTGCTTGGCATCCTTGATGTCGACCTTCTTCCTGCACTTCATACAATACGCTGTGGCCATGAAACCCTCCTCTACGTCAATTGGGCTCGTACCTAAGCCTAGAGCTATTTATACTAGCTGCCTATAGCGTTGTCAATACTATTGTTCGTGTTTCGGCGCAAAACCACACGAGCAATCACGAGTAGAACCACCCCCCAAACCATAAGTAGCTTGCGAATAGTGGGCATGACCGTCCACAGGCCTTCCACAGTACTGTCGAACCAGAGCTTCCACTCTATCTGTGGCCACTGGAAGAACCTGTCGCCCGTCTCCGGGTCCTGTTCGTAGAACTTCGCACGTGGATTCTCGAACGCAGTCTCCTGTTTCTCAGCGTAGTCGACCCAGATATGGACAAAAGAGCTGTTCAGCCTGTAGGGAATGTCGAGTCGTTCGAAAACGGACGCGAGGACGATGGCCCGAGCCTTGCAGTCCCCCGTACCATTTGCCACCACGTCTTCAGTCTTGGGAAAGTACCAAGGCATGCTGTGCACTTCCCAGTCATACCGGTAGGGTATGCGCTCCAGTATCTCGATGTGGATGTCCTCCGGCTCCTCAGGGAGTCCGATGAGCAACGGCTCAACTGCTGCCGGGTCGATATCCGGGTTGAATACCCTATGCACACTGACAAGCAAGTTGAATGGATTCGGATAGAGAACCAAAAATATCCACAGTGCGATGAGAGGCGCCGTCCTGTAGGCCAGGGAATACTTCGCGTGTGCCGGGAAGCCCCGAGCGAATCGAGACAGTGACTCTTTGATTGCGGCGATGCGGTTCATGACAGCAAACACGTACGAGTCGGGATTCTAGCACAGGGAACGACAGTCGCCCGAACGTGGGTACAGCCCCGTTTTCTTGACGATGAAGCACGTTTGACATAGTCTATGCGGGTAAGCCCTGACTACTCGCTGCGGCGCTCGTCTCGTCCCATGCATAGGCCCGGGGCCACTCTGGGTGACACGTGCAACTATGACCACCGAGGAGCAACTCGCTCAGTACGCACCCGTCTCTCCGACTCTACTCACGGTAGGTGTTTTCGACGGAGTCCATCGCGGTCATGTCTCGCTCATTGAAACCCTGAACAGGGAGGCGCGTGAGCGCAATCTTCTCAGCGGTGTCATTACCTTCGAACCCCACCCGCAGGCTGTCCTGCACCCCGATGAACCCTTGCCTCTACTGAGCGGCGTCGGAGAACGCCTCGAGCTGCTACGCAATGCGGGGGTCGCGTTAGTCGTGCCGCTCACCTTCACGCCGGAGTTCAGTCGACACAGCCCGGACGAGTTCGTGGCAATGTTGGCCACGCAACTGAAGATGAAGGGGCTGGTGTTGGGCCCCGACTCCGGGCTGGGGAGAGACCGCGAGGGCACTGCGACGTCACTGACCCGTCTGGGAGAGACACTTGGCTTTACTGTGGCCTCCGTGCCCCCGTACACGGTCGAGGGGCAGATGGTGAGCAGCACTGCCATCCGGCACGCGCTGGCGACCGGTAACATTGAGCACGCCACACTCCTGCTGGGCCGACACTACAGGCTAACTGGCACTGTTCTTTCGACGAGCAAACGCGGTGCTTCACTCGGATTCCCCACGGCCAATCTTCCCGCCGACCCATGGCGCGCGTTGCCTGCCGATGGGGTGTATGCTACTATCGCGAACGTATCCGAACGCAGGTTCGCGTCCGTCACAAACGTCGGACACCGCCCCACATTCGGTGATACAGAGCGCATCGTGGAGACCCATATCCTCGACTTCAACGGCAGCCTCTACGACTCCGTCCTCTCCGTTGACTTCGTTGCCAGACTCCGAGACGAAGTATCGTTTCGCAATGGCGACGAACTCATCCAGCAGATAGGCCGTGACGTAGAAGCCACAAGACAGATAATCGGAGCGACTATATGAGTGATTCATCCAAAGTGACCCTTGTTCGAGATCTCTCGCAGGTACAGCGCGACTTCCTTCTACGTAGGGGCGTTGCAGAGATAATCCCCGAGAGCGATTTCATCGACATGCTCAATAGCGGTCGTCCGGCACGACTTAAGGAAGGTTTCGACCCGAGTTCGCCGGATATCCATCTCGGTCACGTGGTCGGACTGCGCAAGCTGCGCCAGCTACAAGACCTGGGCCACAAGGTCATCCTGATCGTTGGCAATTGGACCGCCCGCATCGGCGACCCCAGCGGACAGTCTGCGACGCGTCCCATGCTCACAGAAGAGCAGATTGAGGCCAACGCCAAGACCTATATGGAGCAGTTCTTCAAGGTCGTGGACAAGGACCGCACCGAGGTCCGCTGGCAGACCGAGTGGTTCTCCAAGTTCGGCCTGGACACCGTTATGCGCCTGACCGCAAGATTCACCGTGGCGCAGATGCTCGCGCGCGAGGACTTCAGCAACCGTTACGCGGCAGGTAGTCCTATCTCGCTGTGTGAGACGCTCTACCCGCTTCTGCAGGCATACGATTCGGTCGCTATCGAGTCCGATGTCGAATTCGGCGGCACCGACCAGAAGTTCAACTGCCTGATGGGCCGCGAGCTTCAGCAGATGATGGGTCAGAACCCTCAGAAGGTGTTCTTCACTCCCATCCTCGTCGGTACTGACAACAAGACCAAGATGAGCAAGAGTCTTGGCAACTACATCGGCGTGGCCGAGCCGCCGGAGCAGATGTTCGGCAAGGTGATGTCCCTGGACGATGCACTCATTGTTGACTACTTCGACCTGGTGACCGACGTACAGGACAGCGAGATTGAGGAGATGCGACAGGCCATCGCGTCAGATTCAGTAAATCCGATGGAGTTGAAGAAGCGACTGGCCAACGAGATAACACTGCAGTTTCACGGTGCCGACGCGGCCAGGCAAGCAGATGCCCACTTCACGCGCGTGCACCAGGAGCACCAAGTCCCCGAGGACATGCCCGAAGTGTGGTTCGAGCCTGACGAGCAGAGCGAGGGCCGTAGCAGAGTTGAACTTGGTCATCCGCTTGTGGCCGCAGGCATGGTCAAGAGCAACAGCGAGTTGAAGCGCCTTGTGGCTCAAGGCGCGGTCGAGGTAGATGGCGAGAAGATCGACGAGATGAGCGCCCTGGTCAACGACGGTTCAGTCGTCAAGGTGGGACGCCGCGTGTTCGTCAGAGTTCGTGTAAAGTGAGGCCCATGATGAAAGTGCTCGTGTCTGATCCCATAGCGGAAGAAGGAATTGCGCGGCTGCAACAGGGAGCCGAAGTCGACGTCAAGACGAAACTCTCCGTCGAGGAGTTGTGCGCGGAAATTGGGAACTATGACGCACTTGTCGTGAGAAGCCAGACGAAGGTAACTGCGGACATTATCGAGTGCGGCAAGAATCTCCGCGTCATT
>Ga0272441_10013128_pt1 | contig 11966 bp, 12 predicted proteins | sample SSMProp6N_FD_193582 | JGI IMG/M metagenome (GOLD analysis project Ga0272441, IMG submission 193582) | Marine sediment archaeal communities from Little Sippewissett salt marsh, Falmouth, MA, United States - SSM-Prop-6N | ecosystem: Environmental > Aquatic > Marine > Wetlands > Sediment ...
GTTCGAAGATGAAGAGGATATTCAGATTCAATACACATTTGGAGGATCTGCTCAGCTCCTATCCCAAATTGAACTTTACAAGACAGGCGACATCTACATGCCAGGCGCAAGGTCTTACATCGATTCTGCAATCGAGAAGGGATTTGTCGACGAGACCGAAAACGTGGTCTACCACGTGCCTTGCATCATCACTTCCAAAGGAAACCCCGCTGGGGTTGAATCGTTGGAAGATCTTTCAAATCCTGGCGTGAAAGTGGTATTGGGCGAGCCCACTGGCCCTGCTATCGGAAAGAACTCAAAGCAGATGCTAGAAAAGCTCGGCCTTTGGGACGACGTCTCTGAAAACGTGATCGCCTACTCTGGGACCGTAAACGAGCTTTTGGTCTACATCTCGATGGAACAGGCTGATGCGTCGATCATCTGGGAAGACCTATACAACCCAGACACCATGGAAAAAGTTGAGATCCCAAGAGAAATGAACGGCATCAAGGTCATACCGATCGGCACTTTGGTATTTTCCGAAAACCAGGAGAACGCCGAAAAATTCATGAATTTCGTCGCATCTGACGACGGAAAGGCGGTCTTTGCTGAATATGGATTTGCCACCTATCCCGATCCGAAGTATGAAGAGTAGGTCATGTCAGGTATCACGTATCAAAAATCAGGTATCAAACATCGCGTACCAAAATACCACATCAAATCGTCAATTTTTTCTGGACATTCCCGTTTGTCCCCAACCAAAGGGATAATATGCAAAGTTTGATACCAATCCATCACCATGCGAGACGCGAAGACACCAGGAGGACCAAGAGACTTTGAGCCGTCTTAGAGATTCTTGGTTAAAGGTCCTGGCAATCTCGGCAAGCTTGGCTCTTGCTGCGTTTATCGTTTCTGTCCTCTTCCTGGTCGTGAGTCACTCGCCGCCTCAATCGTTCGTCAATTCGATATTATCTGAAGAGATCTCCTTTGCAATCTACCTCAGCCTGAAGACTTCAGTCGCGTCGACTGCTCTTTGCATCTTGATTGCTGTGCCCGCAGCCTACGGCCTTGCTCGGTACGACTTCTTAGGAAAAAATGTGGTGAACACACTTCTTGACATGCCGTTGGCGCTTCCGCCTCTGGTTGCAGGTGTGGGTTTGCTGTTGTTCTTTGGGACCTGCCCATTGGGAAAGGGCCTAGCTGAGGTGGGACTTGTCTTCGTGTTCACACCTCTTGGAATCGTTGTGGCCCAGTTCTTCGTGAACATGCCTTTCATGCTCCGAATAATGAGGTCCACCTTCGAAGGGATCAGCCCTCGTTACGAATACGTGGCCAAAACGTTGGGTTGCACCGATGCCCAAGCACTTTGGCGAGTGACGCTTCCAATGGCATCAAACGGCCTTCTTGCAGGAGCCGTGATCACATGGTCCAAAGGGATCGGCGAGTTTGGGGCAGCTCTCATGATCGCAGGTGCCACCAGGATGAAGACAGAGACGTTGCCGATTTCGCTCTTTTTGAACATGTCTTGCGGAGAGTTAGAACAGGCCATCTCGGCGGCTACCATATTGATTTTCATCTCGATGATCTCGCTATACGTCTTCGAACGTCATGGAGGTGGCGCTCGCCTATAGGATGCGAAAACCATGTTACAAATGGAGAACGTCTATAAAGATCTTGGCGAGTTCATCCTGAAGAACGTATCTTTAAGGGTTGAAGATGGAGAGTACTTGGTCATAATCGGTCCCACAGGTTCAGGTAAGACCATTCTCATCGAAACCTTAGCGGGGATCTATGCGCCGGATAAGGGCCAAATCTTCCTCGATGGTCGAGAAATTACCAAAGAAGCTCCAAAAGATCGGAACATCTGCATGGTCTATCAAGACTACATGCTTTTTCCCCATCTGAACGTGGAAAAGAACATCGCCTTTGGGTTGAAGGCAAGAAAGGTTCCCCGAAACGAGATCGAAGAGAGGGTTTCTAAAGCGGCCCGCCTTTTGGGGATCGAGCGCCTTCTCCACAGGTATCCAAACACCTTGAGCGGCGGAGAACAGCAACGAGCAGCAATCGCAAGGGCGATCGTGATGGAGCCTGCGATTTTGCTCTTGGACGAACCCCTGAGCGCATTGGATGGCATCACCCGAGAAAAATTGCGCAAGGAACTCAAGAGCTTACATTCGTTTTACAAGACCACCGTGATACACGTCACTCACAACTTTGAAGAAGTTTTTTCCTTGGCTGATAAGGTGGCTGTGATGAATGGGGGCGAGATCGTCCAAGAAGGGACTCCTGAAGAAGTTTTCAGAAGGCCAAACTGTGAGATGGTCGCAAACTTCGTTGGAGTCGAGAACCTCTTTAGGGGAAAGTGCATCACAAAGGGTGATTCTTTGGAGATCGAGGTGGGTGGGCTCAGGGTCATATCAACCGCATGCGAGGTGACAGAAAGTGGTGAAGTGTTCGCATCAGTTCGTCCCGAAGAGATCTTGATGTCGAAAAGCCCGCTAGATTCGAGCGCCAGGAACTCCTTTCCTGGGATCGTTGAAGATGTCGTGAACAATGGTACCACGATGAAGATATCAGTGGATGTGGGCCTACCATTCGTGGTGATTCTGACCCGGCAAGGATATCAAGATATGGATTTGGAGAAAGGTACATCCGTTTATCTGACCTTCAAGGCCTCATCTGTACACGTGTTCTGAACTGTGTTGTTTTCCTTTTCTTTCTCTCCATCGGTGCTCTCTTTTTTCTCTCTTTTCGCCACCTCGCTCATTATTTTCGATTATGAATTCTCCTGTCGAAAGTGAGTTCTATCGCATGTTCAATCGTAATTTATCGCCACCGTAACGTCGTCTCCCGCATCAATTTTCAGAGCTACCCTCAACTGAACCGGTGAGAGAATCTCGACTATATCGTCAGGATAATGAGTCCTTCCCGGAACGATGATGGCGCAAGGGATATTTTCTATGGTGCAAAGAAGGCACCGTGCGCTTCCAAAGGTCCTTCCATCGGCCGAAAATTCATCGATGACGATCCAGGGGAGGGCATCTAGCCGCTTTCTCATCTGGATGTAGGGCGGTCTGAGCTTGAGGTTGAGGGTGCCTGGATACGGTTCAAACCCCAGCTTTTCGACGAACTGATGGAAGTAACCAGGAATGTTCACGTAATAACACCCTTCTCCAAGGCCTTCGACCAATTCACCTTCCAGAACAAAACGGTCTTTTCCATGTCCGAATATTCTGCAGTATTCAGCATATTCCTGGTAGAGCAAATCTTCGCCCCCCTTTGTGACGGCGATAATACTGGCTGTCAGCTCGGATGGATCGGCTGATTAGTCCCTGATTTTCCAAAGATATAAGCCTCATGGATGTGATCTGGGGGCTAATATTAAGTGCAGTCCCCAAAATTTGTGAAGAGGCCCATATAGGGGCTTTGCATCCGCCCATCAGTGCGATCGCTTTTAGGCATTGAAGGTCTTCGGCCGTCATCATGCTTACCAATATTGAGATGAATCTTATATACGGGCTTTGAGAGCGATAAATAACATACACAACCCATATCAGAACAGATGGAAAAAAGAATGACGGATGAGTTATCGCCCCATCCTCAAATACAGTTTTAGCCCGATTCCACACCCAGCACTTTCAGCGGATTCACGCCAGCTCCCTGCAGAGTTTGCAGCTCACCCATGCTCTCCAAATGGAACTCTTTGATGGTGGATACGAAGTCTTCGGGGGAATTGGCAGAATCCATCAGCACCAGGTCTTCCTTTAGCCTGTAAGCCCAGCTTGGCCAAGTGTCTATGTTGCTCATATTCCCGGCTTTGTCAAAGTCGAACCCAAGCACCAGGCCGTCGCCTGAATTGGAAGATGCGTCCCATCGGATGAATATTCCAGCGACTCTAGTGCCGTATTTCTCTGTCAAGGCCTCTGTCTCGTCAGCGGTGATGTATTTGACGTACATGCCCTTCTTTCCGGGCGTTGCGTCCCATGCCACCTGGAAGTAGTCCTCTTTGCACCAGTTGGGGCAGGAAATCACCTTATAGCTCTGGTTTGCTGAATCTTCTATGGGAAGCTTATCCTCTACATACCTGGCTTCCAAAAAGCCGCTGGAGACCCCAGGGCAGAGGTGGTCGTGGAGTTGGACTGCTTTCATGAATACGTAGGGAGTGTTCTCGTGGGCCCAAATATTCGCGATGGGCAGCATGTGACCAAAGACGCCTGGCTCCCAGGTGTCGACGTTGGCTAAGACGTAGTCGGAGTCGATCTTACTTTTCTCCTGGACATCGAACCCGGTGGCGTCGGCGTTCACTTTCATGTAGACCGCGTCACCAGTGTTCTTGTTGAAAAAGCCGAACCACAAAGGCTTCCAGGGAGGACTTAAGATGTTGATCAGGTTCTCTTTTCCTGGGGTGCAACCGGATATTTCCATCACAGCGTCCAAGCACATATCAGTGGTCTGGCCATCGATTACGGGGTATCCTGCATTGGTAAGGGCCAACACGTTCAAGCCGCCGTTCTCGAATCCCAGTTCAGTCATGGCGTAGTTTGTAGCATCTGCGCCCAGCTGGTACATGTCAGCCCCTTCACCTAGGGCCGTCACCGGCAACAACGTCATTAATAGCAGAACTGCTACTCCAAATCGTTCCAATCTCATAATCGTCTCCTCTCGTTCTAAATTAGGCTTGCAATTTACACATTGATGATACGCAAGATAGAAAAAGTGATACACAATCTTATATGATCTTTTCGATTGAAGCTCACATTAATCAACATTATAGGTGAAATAAATCATACGTTTGGAGGGCTTAACTCCAGTTAAATTTGATTTACAAAATTACCAAAAAGAGGACGGTTGCCGGAATGCTTACCAGCTAACGATTCCGGCAAATCTGATCTATCTAGGCCAGCCACATGACATATCACAGGGCCAGGTCAGTCTTGGCATCTCTTTGAACGTTATCTTCCTTTGAATCTCAAAAGAGCCCATGAATTCTTCAAACTCTCTGATGTTCCTTTGTCCTGGCACCGATTGCTTGGAGTCGAGCATCAGATATCCTGTAAAATTGTCAATAGTTTGGAAATTGGCCCTTTTCTTCATGGATCCTGTGTGATGAATGTCAATCTCTTGTTCTTTGAACTCCATCGTCTCAAGGTTGTAGCTCTCTTCAAACTTGGCACCAATCCCACCAAAGACAAGAGAGCTTTTCACGATCTCTGTGCCCATGAGCGTATCACCTGGCTCAAGGGCGGCGTAATTGTCAACCAAGTCACATTCCTGAAAGTTAGGGGTTCTGCCTTTTGCTCCTTCTACCATGTACTCGTTCTTCACCAGAGAATCGACGCTGCCGCTGAAGTAGACGTCCTTTTGGGACTTGATCCCAGAATTTGCGCTTCTGACGTCTTTATCCATCTGGAACTGACCAGTACCGCTGACTGACGTTTCAGAGATGTAATCGTAATCTTGGACCTTGAACCATCCAGATGCGGATCCAGATGTGCGGTTTTCGGCCGACGCAAATACCTGGAACCTGTAATCACCTGGAACTGCGCCCGTGTCTGGATTGACGAAGATCGTTTGAGTGTCAATTCCGTTTGGAGAGATGGTCACAGTCTTCTCGGTCCAGTCGAACCATTCATCTCGGCAGAGATCTGGATCTATCATGATATCTGCTTCCACTTCCGAGTATCCTTTGTTCTCCACCGTTACCGCGTATTCTAGAGCCTTTCCTGGCGTGACGTAGTGGCGGTCTGACTCAGATCTCGGGCCAGTCAATTTGACCGATACTATCAGGTTTCCAAAGGGATTGACGTAGGATGCATAGCATCCAACGTTTCCAACATTTCCAACTGAGGTTCCGACGACAGGATATCCTTGAGTCGATGTCAGGTCAGGACCGGGTCTTGAATCTTCCACTGTGGCCCAAGCCTGAGATATAAGAAGGATCAATATGATCAGCGATCTTTTCATGCTTTAACCCCCATGAGTTCGCCTATGCCTATGGTTGGCGTTTTCGTCTGAGACTCTTGGTTTGGCCGTGGATAAAAACTCTTTGAACGTTTGGATTTCGCGGCCTCTTGCGGCGATTAACGCCAGGCTTGTAATTAGAGCAAAATACAGAAAAAAAGAAGGTAGACTGTTAAAGTTTAACAGTCTATTCCTGCACATGGGCACGGTCTTGGCTCGTATACTGGGTTCTCGTGGAACTTGATCTCCTTCTGGATCTCGAATTCACCAGAGAACATCTCCTGACTCCTTATGTCCTTGTAGAAGATCTTGTGCATGCTGGCATCGGTTCCCCAAGACCCTGTGAAGCTGTTCAAGGTGTTGAGACCGATTGTGTGAGTGATGGAATCGTCTCTGACCTTTGGGAACGTGTCATAAGGTGCAGTTGAGCCGAAATAGGCGGTTTGGTCCTTCTCCATCTCGGTGACGCTGAACACTTCCCGGACATCTGCACCTATACCACCGTAGAACCTCTTCGAGTTGAGGTACTTTCCACCAGTCAAAGGCGCGTTCACGGCTTCGTATGTGAGTTTGGTGTTCTCCCAGAAGTTCAGGGATTTATCTGAAGTACCGTTGGTACTGTTAGGATCGCAGTCTGGTGTCGGCCTGATGAGCTTTCCGGCGTTCTGCGAGTAGACGTGAGTGGAATCCATCTCCAACACGCCATCACCGTCCATCATGTTGTAGTACTCAAGCGCGATACTCTTGTCAACTATCGAGATTGAGGTATCCATTGTGCCGTTTCCGCTGACCAGCTGGTGTTCACAAAATTGCTCGTATTGCACTGGCTCCTTTATGGGTGGATTCGCCAAGGCAAAGCCACAAACAAGAATTGAAGCTATTAAAGCGACTACTACTACTACTCCCTTCATTTCGCTTTTACCCCCTGTTCTATATTTTATCTAAATTCTGAATCTGTTTGCCCCACGGAACGTTTGTAGGGTGACAGAGACAACTTTTGCCTATTTAGTGTTGTGGTTGTATTTCAGTTTTTTGGTCCAAAATACTTCACCATGCCATGTGAGACACCATGCTTTATATTTTGGGGTGCGAAGGGTGTGTAGCGAGAAGACCTCATCCGTTAGGGAGGGGAGAAACGCCCATGATTCGCAGATTCACCCTCAAAGCATGAAAATCGCTATGTAATGACTTCATATTGTGGACATTTTCATGGAAAAGTGGGGATACAGAAGAGTTCCCCCCTTTGAGGGAGAGAACTTGCTGCATCATATGCACGGAAGCCAATCGACGCTCACAGATCCACAGGTCTCGTTACCCCATAGCTGGATGAACTTCTCGATGGAAAATACTCCAGTCAGGTCTTCGACGCTTCTTCCGTACTCGTCATGCCGCCCCTTTTCGTTGGCGTTTTGGTCTTTGGAGAGCCATCCAATGTGGGCAACTCCGATCACGTTTGAGTTAAAGTTGGCCTCAAGAGCACCGCCACATCTGCCACATTCATCGCCTGAAGAACACGTCTTGCGGGTATTAACCTCAGTTTGCTTCTGGAGATGCTCGGCATGAGTGTAAGACTCAACGACGGTGGCTCCGATATAGTAGTTCTGTACGCAGAGCTTGTCAATCCACTTCTGATCGTAAGTACCGGTCTGGTAACTGACTGGCATATACTCTAGCTCCTGCTCCGAACTGAAATTGATGTAGTCTGAGCAGCATTCGTCGTTCTCGTTTGGATCTTTGTTCCAAGGATCCCTGTTTGCCTCAACTTCAATCTTAGAGAGTATGACGTTGCCACTTCCAGACTGCTTTTCTACCAGCTTGTTTCCGGCTTGACCGGCCTGAGTCTGGATGACCATCTCTAGGTTTCTGTACCCAACTCCCTTTATCGTCGACTTCTCGTACATGTAGTTAGCAGCGCTTGCCATTCCCATGAGGGTCATGGCAAGCATCATCAGGACAATTAGCTTTCTTTTCGTGTTATCCACCTCTTCGAAACTGGGGGCCACGTTCCGTACCCCAGCTTTTCGGCCACATAAAAGGATATGGTCGCATTGTAGACTTGGCCCGGGGATCTTTGAGCATCTCCTTTTTCCCTGCCAGGCGTTGCCCCAGCTAGGACTTTTGCTCGATGACATTGTCATATGCCTCCAAGAACCCCTTTTGAAAGAATCTGGTCGCATCCTAATGCTTTGTCATGCAAAGATGATAGAATTTGAACTGGAGCTTAAGTTTATGCACCCCAGTTCTTTAGACGTGGGATAGGTTATTATCAAGTTTCACAAGATTTGTTTCTGTGATAACTTAACCCCAACACCCCTACCCTATGTAATCCCTGAGAGACATAATGTTATATTAACTTTACTATCTGTAAAGGGCACCTTTCATGAGTTCTGGCAATAAACCCCCTTTAAGCTCGCTTTCAGTTGGAGGTCGCTTATAACAAAAAGGGGTGCTCGGTGGCCTATTCATATCGTTAAACACTAATCTTTCGAGAACCAATCAGTCTCATCCAATCGGTTCTCGACTATAGTTAAGGTTATATAACTAAATGTAATACGTGATTTACACCGTGATTTCATGGATGCAAAATATTCTAAGATTTGCAGAATGGCGATAATAGTCTTTACAGTGGCCTTAGCTGGTGGGTTTACCGCGATGGCCAATGCTATTTTTGTGATCGTTTCAATCGGCCTGGGGGTACTTTTGTTCTATGTATGTAAAACTAGTGTCGAAGAAGTCGTAGTAGATGAAAGGGACGAACGAGTGAGCGAAAGAGCTGCCAAGGTTGCTATGGAGATATTCGCGACAATAAACGCTCTAGCTGGCATCATTTTAATCGCACTTAGAAACGAATATCCTGAGTACACTTACATCGGATTTGCACTGGCGTTCTCTGCCTGCGCGTTGATTATCCTGTATTCTGTTCTGTATGGATACTACAACAAAAGATATGGATACGGGCCATACGATGAAGAATAAAATCAAAGTCTACAGAGCAATTCACGATTTGACTCAAGAGCAGCTTGCAAAGAAGCTGGGCGTAACGAGACAGACCATAATCGCAATAGAGAAGGGCAAGTATAACCCATCTTTGGACCTCGCCTTTAAGATGGCGAGAATTTTCGGCGTTAAAATCGAAGACGTTTTCGTCTACGAAGGATCGCCACAAGATCCTCAACCACTTAAGCCACCACCTCATTGGGGGTCGGCCGAAGTATGATTAAATCTCAGGAAATTACCAAAAAGTTTAATGGAAAACGAACCTTAAGAGCCCAAATCTCGGGTGAAGGAGTGAGCCATGTCTGGAGATCCCCATGCCAAATCCTCAATTCAGCGCCTCGCCTATAAAATAAAGGCATCAATCGCGTCCATAAAATTTAGCGAAGAACCGCTGATACTAGGAGCTTCGCTGATGATAACCCTGATACTCATTCTGTACGCTTTTGGCGCGTTCGACACAGATGGCGAAATTTGGAACATGACTTACGGAGGTCCAGGTTTTGATATGGGAACTTCCATCCGCGAAACCCGCGATGGTGGATACGTAATCGCTGGTGCGACCAACTCTTATGGATCTGGCGGCTATGATGCATGGCTGATAAGAACAAAATCGAAAGGGTCTGAGGAATGGAACAGGACCTATGGTGGATCTGGCGACGAAGAAGGCATGGCGATCGTAGAGACAAAAGAAGGTGGGTATGCCATCGCTGGTGGAACTGACTCTTATGGTGCAGGGGATTTCGATGCCTGGTTGATACAGGTCGATTCGAAGGGTGACGAGCGCTGGAACAAGACCTATGGCGGATCTGGCTATGACTGGACTTATTCAATCCAAAAGGCCAGGGACGGTGGTTACGTCATCGTTGGCGAGACTGCATCTCGCGGGGCAGGGGGTATAGATGCATGGCTGATAAGGGCCGATTCAAATGGCGCTGAGATTTGGAACAAGACGTTTGGAGGCGCCAAAGATGACGGCGGCCGCTCAATACAGGAAACCGATGACGGTTATGTTATCGCAGGTTTTACCGAATCTTACGGCGCAGGTGGTAGTGATCTTTGGCTGATAAAGGTCGATTCTGAGGGGTCAGAAATTTGGAATGTGACTTTTGGAGGATCGAAAGATGACGTTGGAGAATCTGTTCAGCTGGCAAAAGATGGAGGGTACGTAATCGCTGGCGGCGCAAACGCTCCTCAGAATGCAAAGCTCCAAGCAGGCGATGCGTGGCTGATCAGAACAGACCCTAATGGCACCGCAAGATGGGGGCGGATATTCAGCTTTGGAGACTCCAGCTACGACCTTGCCACTTCGGCGGATGAGACCAAAGATGGCAGTCATATCATCGCAGGTTGGAGCTCGGATGGGTCACTAAATGCGTGGCTGATAAAGGTCGACAGTTCTGGCATAAAGGAATGGGATATGTCTTTCAATGAGTCCGGCAGAGAGGAGGGGGCATCGGTCCAGGTGACTGAAGACGGCAGTTACATTACCACGGGCTGGACAGTTTCCTCTGGCAATGCTGATCTTTGGTTGGCGAAAATTGGTGAATAGACAGGATGAATCATTCGTATAGACAGGATCTCAATTCGAGATCCTGTAGCCTAACCCTTTGGGATGCGTCACCACAATCTGACTCGCTCACCAATCGCTTTTTTCGTCATTTCTCCGTTACTTTTGCCATCCAGAAGTCAAAACCGCCAGCACCTCTGCGGTTTGAGAACCCTGAGATGATGTAATCTCCATCGCTCGTCTGTAGGACCGAAATGCCGCTTTGAATTTCGTCCCCTCCGAATATCTTTTGCCACATTTCGTTCCCGTCCGGATCGATCTTGATCAGCAGCGCGTCATCTGGGCTCGCACGAGTCCCCTCCGAAGATATGCAACCAGCTATGATGTATCCGCCGTCCTCAGTCTCCTGGATAGAATTGCCAAAATCTCCGACAGGTGTCCCAAAAGTCCTGTTCCATTCTTCTTTGCCTTTCGGGTCCACCTTTACCAGCCAAACGTCGAAGTCACCAGCACCATAAGAATTTGTGAAACCTGTAACAATGTACCCGTCATCGATTTCTTGTACTGAGCAACCACAGTCTTTTCCAACGCCGCCAAAGGTTTGATCCCACTCTTTGATGCCGTCTGAATCGGTTTTTATAAACCAGGCATCGTAAGCTCCAGAACCGTAAGAGTACGTTCTGCCAACGATGGCATAACCGCCATCTTTTGTCTCTACGATCGCCATCCCTTCGTCATCGTCCGGACCGCCAAAGGTTCTGTTCCATTCCTCCGCGCCTTTGGAATCGACCTTCGCAAGCCAAACATCGCCCTTTCCAATCCCATAAGAGTTGGTGCAGCCCAAAATGATGTATCCACCGCCTTTTGCCTCCAGAACTGAAGACCCCACATCGTCGCCTCGACCGCCTAAGGTTCTGTTCCATTCACTCTTTCCTTCAGGATCGGTATTAATCAGCCATACATCTTTACCACCGGCACCATAAGAGGTCGTATAGCCCGAGATGATATATCCGCCATCTTCCATCTCTCTGACTGACTCGCCTACGTCTATGCCAGTTCCACCGAATGCCAGGTCCCAAAGTTTGGTGCCGTTCGAATCGGTTTTCAATAGCCAGACATCACCGTTTCCAGCGCCGTAAGACTCGGTCATGCCTGTCAGGACATAACCGCCATCTTTTGTCTCCTGGATCGGTCCGCCCACTTCGTGGCCAGGACCGCCAAAGGTTCTGTTCCATTCCTCTTCAGGTTGTGATAACGCCGCCAAAGGAGATAGCATCAGTAGCGCCAGCCCCAGTATCAATCCCATTTTCAATCCCATCTTCAATCCCATCTTCAAAGCCACTCACTTCTGAAGAATAAGTAGGCAAATATAGCGTTTAACGATACCTTTCGGACGATTCTAAAAACCTCAAGAGTTTTAGTACCTTAACTCGGCGGAAATTAGGGAATTAACGTGATGATTTGGTAGGTATTACAGGCGCAAGTTGTCGGTAATTGCGTATTAACCTCATCAGCAACTATC
>Ga0272441_10013129_pt1 | contig 11965 bp, 8 predicted proteins | sample SSMProp6N_FD_193582 | JGI IMG/M metagenome (GOLD analysis project Ga0272441, IMG submission 193582) | Marine sediment archaeal communities from Little Sippewissett salt marsh, Falmouth, MA, United States - SSM-Prop-6N | ecosystem: Environmental > Aquatic > Marine > Wetlands > Sediment ...
AAACCTACACTTTTTACTTTTTGGCGGAGGAGGTCCCTCGCGATGCGGATAATGCCTCGTCGCCGCTGCCGAAAGCCCCTGGCGTGGGCCTCTCGCTCGCCGTACTGTCCCCCCTCGCGTGCGGGGCCGCCCAACGCACCGCGCCGCCGGAGTCCGTGCTCGCGGCGGCCACCCACGAGGCCGGCTTCGACGAGCCGTCGATCGCGCCGCGGCCCTTCCGGGCGGCGAGGGAAAGGCCGAGCACGTCACCGTTCGCCTGATGCCGCGGAAGGGCAGATCGTGCAGAGCGCCCCCGTGCCGGGCGAGCATCCGTACGTCAGCGAGGGCTTCCTGCTGACGCCGAGCGGGGGAGGCTGGAAGGGGCGAATATGGGCCTGGTTCAATCGAGGGTAACACTTTGTCACCCACCGCAATAACCTGTTGATGGCACACAAGGGTACTCAAACGGACCGGTTTTCCGAAGCCGCGGAGCGGCGGAAGGAAATGGCCGGCGGCGTAAGCCGCCGTTTGACCGGCATTTATATTCCTGAGCCCCGGCGGGGCGAAAGGAGTCCAACCCCAGGCGCCTCCGCAGGTTGCGTTCCTTTCGCCCCGCCGGAGCTTTTGGCCTAATCGCTGTGTTAACGGGGGCTTACACCCCTGTCTATTGCCTTCCGGCCCTCCGGGCCTCCAAGATCGGTCCGTTTGAGAAGGGTATCTGAAGAAGTGCTTTGGATTCTCTGGGCTCCCGCCTATGGGAGGCCCAGAGCGTTACCCTCGCCATGGCAGCGTTGAACCAGGCCCGGTCTTGTGGCGGTTCCCGCAACGCGCCCTACCCTATACCGTAGAGTAAACATCTTTGAATAAAAGTCTTATGGGAAAGGGGGCTGTGTCGCGCTTCTGTTGGATAACACGCCAAAACACAGTATTGACAATAATACGAATAATGGGCTGTTGGGTTTGTTTCGCGTGTTTGGCCTTCCTGTTGGCGTGTCGATATCGCCCGGCGCGCATAAGCCCCCCGTAGTATGTAAGGACATCTCGCGTGCCCAGATGGGTAACGATTCTGCCCGGTTTGCGCCCTTTTTTCGCCAAGGAGTTGGACCGGATAATGCGGAGCAACCGCAGAGGTCACAGAGGTAAGACAATTATCCATCGGAGTTTAGGTCAGGCTCTTTCTTCTGAATGGCTCCCGCGCAGGAACGCACTGCTCGCAGTCAGAAGGGGTAGTTTCAGGTGTGAGTTTTTGTTCTACTCAAACTGACCGATCTTGCAGGCCCGGAGGGCCGGAAGGGAATAGACGGGGGCGTAAGCCCCCGGTAGCACAGCGATTAGGCCAAGAGACCCGAGGGGGCGAAAGGGTTAATCGGCGGCTTACGCCGCCGGCCATTTCCTTCCGCCGCTCTGCGGCTTCGGAGAACCGGTCAGTTTGAGTAATCAAGATCTGACCCCATCCGACAGGATCTGATCCCATCCGCTACCCACAGAACGAGAAGGGGTTTGCCTTTGCAGGAGTATCCGAGATGAGAGCGACCCGAATTCGGTTCTACTGCCTGCTGGTCTGTCCGTGCATCGTTTCCGCGCTGAGTGGGGGCTCCGCCGGCGAGACCGATACGACGGTATGGTATGACTGCACGAGCCTTGTCGTGCTGGGTAAGGGATGGAGCGATACCCAGTCGTTCTACGACCGCCTGCCGGCAAAGGCCGAGGGGAAGGTGACACGGTCGGTCTGGGCACTGAGCCACCACAGCGCCGGGATGTGCATCCCGTTCACGTCGGATGCGGCGTCGATCAAGGTCCGTTGGAGCCTGTTGCCCAAGAACGGCCTGAGCATGCCCCACATGCCTGCCACGGGTGTCAGCGGTGTGGACCTCTACAGCAAGGACGCGTCGGGACGGTGGGCCTTCGTGGCCAACGGCAGACCGTCGGGCACTACCAATACGGCCAGGTTCTCGCCGCCGGCGAGCCGGCGGTGCCTGCTCTACCTGCCCCTCTATAACGGCGTGACCTCCGTAGAGATCGGCGTCCCGAAAGGAAGCGCCCTGACGGGAGCCAATCCGGCCGAGACCAAGCGGCGCAAGCCGATCGTCATCTACGGCACTTCGATTACCCATGGCGGCTGCGCCTCGCGGCCGGGCATGGCCTTCCCCGCGATCATGGGCCGGCGATTGGATGTTCCCGTGATCAACCTGGGCTTCAGCGGCAGCGGGAAGATGGAGCCCGCCATGGCCGAGCTGCTGGCGGAGCTCGACCCCTCGGTGTACGTTCTCGATTGCCTTTGGAACATGTCGCCAAAGCTCGTGTCCACGCGAGTGGAGCCGTTTGTGAAGGCGCTTCGTGCGGCCCGGCCGGACACGCCCATCCTCCTGGCCGAGGATTGCAGCGTCAGGAACGTCTGCCCAACGCAGAAGGGGCGCATCCTGCGCGGGATTCACAAGAAGCTGACGACCGAAGGCCTGAGCAACCTGCATTTCCTCTCCAACCTGGGCATGCTTGGAGACGACACGGAGGGCACGGTGGACGGCTGCCATCCGAACGACCTGGGAATGATGCGGCAGGCCCAAGTGTTCGCCAAGGCATTGTCGCCCCTGCTGGGAAAAGGGAAATGACCCGCCGGAAGGCGCCAGCCGGGGGCGTACGCCATCCGGCGGCTTGCGCCGCCGGCTATTGTCTTCCGCCGCTCCGCGGCTTTTCGATGCCGGTCGGTTTGAGCGTCAAGCCAAGCCGGGGAGCAGAAACCGGGCGGGAGGTAGTTGAGGGCGTCGGTTGCGGGGAGGTATGATCGGCCGGGTCATCGGAACTCGTTTTGTGAAGGACAGGAAGACCATGAAGAAGCTCTTTGTCGGCACGCTCGTCGCCCTGATCGCCGCCGCCTCGTCGACCGCCCTGGCCAAGAAGCCGCCCGCGCCGGCGAAGCCCAAGGCCCGAAGCCTGTTCAACGGCAAGGACCTCACGGGCTGGCACGTGGACATCCCCAAGATGGACAAGGACCCCAAGGCCAAGAGCGCGTTTATCGTGCGCGACGGCATGCTGGTGAGCCTCGGCAAGCCGGGCGGGCACATCATCACCGACGCGGTCCACGAGAACTACCGCCTCGAGGTCGAGTACCGCTTCCCCGGCAAGCCGGGCAACTGCGGCGTGCTCGTCCACGCCTCCACGCCGCGGGCCCTGTACCGGATGTTCCCCAAGTCCATCGAGGTGCAGATGATGCACCGCAACGCGGGGGACTTCTGGTGCATCGTCGAGGACATCACCGTGCCCGACATGGAGGCCCGCCGCGGCCCCAAGGCCAAGTGGGGCATCAAGGAGGGCAAGGCCCGGCGCATCCGCAACCTGACCGACGATTCCGAGAAGCCCGCCGGGCAGTGGAACGCGATGACCATCGAGTGCGTCGGCGCGGAGGTCAAGGTCTGGGTCAACGGCGACCTGGTCAATCACGGCTCGAAGTGCACGGCCACCAAGGGCCAGATCGCCCTCCAGGCCGAGGGCTCCGAGGTCGAGTTCCGCAAGCTGCTGCTGACGCCCATCAAGAAGCTCAGCGAGAAGAGCCCCGGCAAGTAGGACGGCGGCGCGGCGCTGGCGGTTCGTCGTTCGCCAACCCCTCGCCCCGCCGACGCGGGGTCGGCAGGGGCGGGCGGCGCGGCGGGCGGCGGGCTCGAACCGGGCGGGCTATGGGCCCGCGGGCTTCTCCGCCGACGGGTCGCCCGTGCGGAAGGGCGAGGCGGGCAGGCCCTCCTTGTTGCACAGGTTCGGCTCGGACGTGTCCGTCCAGGCGAAGCGGACGGCCACGGGCGCGGGGACGGCCTGGCAGGAGACGACGACGGTGTCCGCCGCCTCCGACCCCGTCGCGGCCTCGATCTTCGCCTCGGCGGGCAGGAACTTGCCGTCCTTGCCGGCGACGGTGAAGCACGTCAGCGGCTTGCCGTCGCGCGAGGCCAGCCCGCCCCCGACGTGATCGAACGACAGGCGGACCGCCGCGCCCTGCACCGTCATGCCCTTATAGATCGGCCCGCAGCAGACCAGGCCCTTCTGCCCGTAGTCCTTCGCCAGCGCCCACAGCGCCAGCCGCTCGCCCACGTCCTTCTTGTTTCGCGGGTGGATGTCGCGGACGTTGCCGATATCGACCGTCCCGGCCATGCCCGTGCCGGGAATGGACAGGGCGGCCGTCTGGGCCTCCCAGAGGCCGGGCAGGTTCTCGGGGTTGGCCCGCCCGTAGCGGTACGGCGCGAGCTGGACGTAGTAGAAGCTCAGCGGCCGCTTCCAGACCGCCCGCCACCCGGCGATCAGCGCCCGCATGCGCTCGAGGTACAGCATGCCCTCGCCGTTGTTGGACTCGCCCTGATACCAGATCGCCCCGCGGAGGGCGAAGGGCACGAGCGCGTGGACCATGCCGTTGTAGAGCATCGCCGGCGCCTGGTGGTTGACCCGCTGGTTGGGCGTGGCCGGCAGGGCGGGGATGGTCTTCCCGGCGGCGCGGGCGGCCTTGGCGTGTGGCAGCCACTGCTCGACGCGGTCGACGAACTGGGCCATCGCGGCCTGGCGGGCGTCGATCTGGCCCTGGAGCTGCTTGGGGATGTCCTGGAACCGCTCGACCGCGGCGAAGCCGGCCGGCGGGGTCCACGGCTCGATGCGGGTCCCGCCTCACGCGGACTCGATCAGGCCGACGGGGACTTTCACGTCCTTGTGGATCTTCCGCCCGAAGAAGTACGCCGCGGCCGAGAAACCGCCCCAGCCGCCCTGGGCGACGGTCTGCGGAGTGCACGGCTGCCACCGGGCGTTCACGTCGTCGACCGGCACGAGCGAGGGGCGCTTGGGCACGAGCAGCAGGCGGAGGTGGGGATGATCGGCGTCGGCGATCTCGCGGGCCGAGTCGTCGATCATCTTCATGCCCTGCTCCATGTTGCTCTGGCCCGAGCAAAGCCACACCTCGCCGACCAGCACGTCCGACAGCGTGATCTTCGACGAGCCGGTGACGGTCATCTGCGCCGGCTCGGCGCAGGCGGGCATCGCGTCGAGGCGGACCATCCACTTGCCGTCGGCCCCGGCCGGGGCGGACTGCTCCTGCCCGGCAAACCGGACCGTCACCTTCGTGCCCGGCCGGTCCCAGCCCCAGAGGGGCACGGGCTGATCGCGCTGAAGCACCATGTGGTTGCCGATCACCGCCGGCAGCCGCAGCGCCGCCGGGGCGTCGGCGCCGAGGGCCGGGGCCCTGGCCGCCGTCGCGAGGGCCAACACCGCCGCCAGACCACACATCCTGATCGATCGCTTGGTCACAGATTCATCCTTTCCGTCCGTTCGGGTACCTTCGGGCTCGGCCGGGCCGCGCCCGGTGCTACTTCCTCTTCTGCGAGAACAGCCCGGGGACGAACTCCGGCTCGGCGGAGGCGGGGTCCCAGGAGTTGTGCCCCACGCCGGGGTACTCGGTGTACTTCGCGTGCTTCGCGCCGGCGTTCTCCAGGGCGGCCATCATCTGGCGGGACATCTCGGGGCGGACCGTGCCGTCGGCGCCGCCGTGGAAGACCCAGATCGGCAGGTGGGCGATGCGGGCGGCCTTCGTCGCGTCGCCGCCGCCGCAGATGGGAAACGCCGCGGCGAACCGCTTCGGGTGACGCAGGATCACGTCCCACGTCCCGAACCCGCCCATCGACAGCCCGCCGACGTAGACCCGGTCGGCGTCGAGGGAGAACTCCTTCGCCAGGGCCGCCAGCATCTCCAGCGTCAGGCGCATCGGCATGGCGGGCTCGTCCAGCAGCCGCCGCGTGCCGGGATCCAGCGCCGACCACCACGACAGGGCGACCTCCGCCGTCTCGTCCAAACCGATCAGGTGCGCCTCGCCCGCCGACGTGCTCTTGAACTCCAGCTCGAGCACCGTCTTGTCCGTGACCGTGTAGGGCATCTCCGCCCGCACGCCGACAAGCGGCCCGCCGGAAGCGGCCTTCAGCGTCAGCGTCGTGCCGTCCGCCGAGACCGTCGCGCCCTGCGGCAGCGCCCCGCCCTTGTAGTCGGTGAGCTTGAGGTCCTGGAAGCTCAAGGCCTTCGCCCCGGCCCCCCCGGCCTCGTAGACCTTCACGTTGCGGTACGCGCTGTCGGCCGCCCCGCCGCCCCGCCCGGCCAGCGTGTAGAACGTCAGGCACCGCTTCTTGCCCTTCGACGTCCTGCCCGGCTCGATCCGGAACGCCTTCCACTCGGCCCGCGCCGTCGCGGCGCTCGGGCGGACGCGGATGCCCCCGCGCCGGCCCCGACCCGCCAGGACGAACCGCCCCGCCGTCCGCGGACACTGCGGCACGGCCACGAAGCAGGGGTGCTCGGCCTGTGTGGCCTTCGCTACCAGCCGCCAGACGAAGTGCTTCAACTGGACCTTGTTGTCGGCCCCGCGTTCCCCGGCCCCGTGCAGGAACAGCACGAGCGGGTACTTCTTCGTCGCGTCGTAGCCGGCCGGCTTGAACAGCCGGTAGCCCAACGTCCCGCCCTGCTCGCTGGCGAACGTCCGGGCCTCGAAGACCTTGGCGAGGTCCTCGGTCGAGGGCCTGTCTGCCGGCACCCTCGGGATCGGCGTGGCCTTCGGCCCGGCGGCGGCAGCGGGCGCGGCCGGAAGGCAAAGACCAACGGCGGCAAGCAGCAGGACGGGCGTGAGTCTGTGGGACATCTCTCGTTCTCCTGGGCGGTCGGCTGCGGGGCAGTTCGTACGCATCTACAACGCCCACCCCTTGCGGTAGGGTCGGCGGAGGAAGCGGTCGGCCTTGGGGCAATGGACGGCCTTCAACTCCTTGGCGTTCCACGCGAGCTTCTCGCCGGCGCGGTAGGCGACGTTGCCGAGCAGCACGGCCACGGCGAGCGTGCCGGAGTAGTCGAAGTTGCACGTCGTCGGCCCGCCCGTCTTGCAGGCCTCGGTCCACTCCCGGTGGTGGCCGATCGACGGGGGAATGGTCTGCGGCGGCGGGGCGACGCCGGCGAACCGCTCCGCCGGCAGCACGACGTGGCGGCTGTAATCGGCCAGCACCATGCCCTTCGCGCCGACGAACAGCACGCCCGCCGTCCAGCGCTTGGCTTGGCTTGGGCCCAGGGGCCGGAGGACGTCGGCGAGGATTTTCGGCCGGCGCCCGCCGTCCCGCCACGTGAGCGTCACCGGCGGCATCTGCCCGCGGGCGGGAAACGCGTAGCGGACCTCCAGCCACGGCGGGGTGTTCTCCGCCAGTACTGCCGGGCCGGTGGCCTCGACGCTCGTCGGGTGCCGCAGCCCCAACGCCCAGAACGGCAGGTCCAGGTAGTGGCAGCCGAAATCGCCCAGCCCGCCGCAGCCGAAGTCCCACCAGCTCCGCCACCGACCGGGCGCATAGCAGGGGTGGTACGGCCGGGCCGGCGCGGGGCCCAGCCACAGGTCCCACTTCAGGTGCGCGGGCACCGGCGGCGTGTCTTTGGGCCGTCCGCGGCCGGTGTAGCTGACCGTGTGCCACACCTCCACTTCGCGGATCGTTCCAATGCGTCCGGCCCGGATGATCTCGACGACGCGGCGGTAGTTGCTGCCGGCGTGGATCTGCGTGCCCATCTGCGTGACGAGCTCGTTCTTGCGGGCCAGCTCGATCAGCGTGCGGCACTCGTGGACCGAATGCGTCAGGGGCTTCTCGCAATAGCAGTGCTTGCCCATCCGCAAGGCCGTCGCGGCGGCCGGCGCGTGGGTGTGGTCCGGCGTGCTGACGACCACCGCGTCGACGTGCCGGCCCACCGCGTCCAGCATGCGGCGGAAGTCGGCGAAGGTCTTGGCCCGGGGGAAGCGTCTGGCGGCCTGGGCGAGATTCCTGGCGTCGACGTCGCAGACGGCCACGATGTTCTCGTGCGCCACGCCGTCGAGATTGGCCCGGCCGCGCCCGCCGACGCCGATGACGGCGAGATCGAGCTTGTCGTTGGCCGCCGGGGCGCGGGCGCGTGGAGCGTGGCCGGACAGGGCCGTGGAGGCGGCCAGGCCGGCCAGGCCCGCGGAGGCCGAGAGAAACTGGCGTCGCGTCGTGCGGCGGTGTGGTTGGGCGGACATCGTGCGCTCCCGGTGCATGCGGGCCTGCGTGGATGGCGGACCCGCGTGCGGCATGGTCGACGGCGTTGCGGACCGCCCGCGCGGTGCGGGCATGGAACGCGACCATACCCCCGGAAATCGCGCAAAGCTACTGCAACTTCCCCTTGTGATTGCCGGCCTTGTCCTGCGGAGCGGGCATCCCGGGCTCCTCCCGCAGATACCGGCCGTCGTCGGGGCGGGCCGTCTCCGGCTGGGCGAGGGTCTGTGCCACCGCCGCCTGGAACCCCTCGCGCACGACCGGCACGGCCAGGCCCCAGTTGCCCTGCCGCAGCGCCTCGGTCCACTCGGTCATGGCGCCCACGGTCAGGGCGTGGGCGTTGGCGTCGCGGAACCGGTCCAACGTGAAGTACCGCGCCTGGACGTCCGCGGGCCAGGCGTGCGGGTCGCCCGGCGGCGCGAGCAGCACGATGCTGATGAAGAAAGACTGCGGCGAGCGCTCGGGCGTCGGCAGGGTGACAAAGAGGTCGGGCTTGCCGGCGATGATCTCCATGCCGGCCGTCAGGTCGGCGACCCGCCGGGCCTCGCCGGTGCGCGGATTGCGGTCCGTCGGGCCCAGGCCCCTGGCCTTCTCCATCGCCAGCCAGTGGTCGCGAATCATGCTCGTGGGGTCGACGCCCTCCAGGAAACAGGGCGCAAAAAAACCACGCGGATCGCCAAACACCAACGGGGGCAGGAATTCGCGCACGAATGCAAGATGCAGCCGCTGGCGGACTTCCCGATCCGGGTGCAAGCCCGCCAGAGGACGCGTGTCCTCCGACATCGCAACTCTCCCACTCAACGCACCCGTTGGACAAGCAAGCGAGCGCTGCAAACGGTGCGGGGCCGCCAGGAAGGCGGGTCCTCTGTTTCTGGCGGCATTATACCGCGTTTGCTGGAAAGGGGAGCACCATTCCCCGAAAAAATCCCGTCGGGCCCGTAGGGCATCGGGCTACGGGGCGGGCCGGCCGCCCCCGCGCCGCCCCGACCGACGGCTTCCCCGGCCGCGCGCCCGGGAACACAGCAGCACCCCCCACGCCCCCGAGGCCAGCAGCGCCGCCGAGGCCGGCTCCGGCACGACACCGGTCACGTCCTGGTAGGCCACCACCGCCGGCTCGCGGTTGCTCAGCCGCACCGCGTCGACGATCCCGCCGTCCGTCCGCCACGGCTGGTTGAACGGGCCCTCGGGGTTGTAGCCGTACACCGCGATCTCCCCGAGCAGGTCGAACAGGTCGGCCTCGGCCTCGTGGAAATCGGCCGGGCCCGGGTCCGTCAGGTCCGCCGGGTCGACCCACAGCGACAGCGTGTCCGCCCCCCCGCGCAGCACGAGCCGGCCGAGCAGCAGGTGCGTCTCGTTCAGCGCCAGCCCCGTCGCCACGCCGACCGCCTCGCCGTCCAACACCACGCGCAGCTCTCCGCCGGCGAGCTGCACGCCGTGGCGAATGCTGTCGCTCGCCGGGTCGGCATTGCCCGTCGGGTTGAACGTCAGCCCCCCGACCGAGCCGTCGTCCGGGCTGTGCAGCAGGACGCTGAACCAGATCTCCCCGCCCATCTCGCCCGCCAGCGAGCGGTTGTTCTGCCGCGGCTCGAAATAGTGCGCCTGCAGCGCGCCCGGCGTGCCCGAGCCGCCCTGCACGACGGCATACCCCCCGCGGCCGTACGCCAGGTCCCCCGCGTGGACGCTCTCGGTGTTCGTGCCGTCCCACGCCCCGTCGAAGCCGACCCCGCCCTCGCTGTAGCGGACGCTCCGCGGCAGGCCGGTCAGGTCGTTGAAGTCCTCGGCCACCACGCCGCGGTACAGAACGCCGTTGTTGGGCCACTGCACCAGCGCCCCGTCGTCGATCAACTGCGTTCGCAAGGCGAGGTAGTCCACGTCCTGCACGCTCGTGCCCCCGTCCAGCGCCAGCACCGCCGCCGTGCCCGCCGCCTGGCCCAGCGACATGAACACCGGCTCCATCCGGATCGAGCCGTAGGCGATGTGCGAGGCCGACACCGCCCCCGTCACCAGCAGGTTCGAGACCTCCTCCTCCACCGGCGTCAGCGACATATAGGAAATCTCGTACGGTTCGGGGACGGACTTCTGAATGTCCCCCTCGTTCCGCGCCAGCCCCCCCGCCGTCACGTACCGCTGCGCGTTGTGGGAGTCCATGTTGTACGAGCCCAGGGCGACCGGCTCGGGCGCGTCGCGGTAGGCCAGGCAGTCCCGGTCCGTCATGACGTACCGCCCGATCATCCGCCGGGCCTCCCGGACGTACAGCGTGCCGGACCAGCCGTCGTTCTCGGGAAACTCGTCCTGCGTCAGCCCGTAGCCGTTCATCTCGTCGCGAATGTGCTGCGGGACCGATGGGTCCGTCGCCAGGAAGTACAGCAGCCCCTGCTGGTAGCTGCGGTGGGCGGCGATGATCTGCTCCCGCGTCTCGTGGTCGCCGTCCGGGTATTCGTAGTTCATGCCGATGAAGTCCGTCGAGACCGCCCCCCGGTTGTTCATGTCGTACTTCCCGCCCCGAAGCGAGCTGAGGATCATCAGGTCCGTCACCCGCTGCGGGTTCGACGCCGCGATGTGCCGGCGAAGCAGCTCGTAGTTGCCCGCGTCGTAGTCCGCCGGCGCGGTCCACGGGCGGCGGTCCGCGGCCCGCGTGACCGTCAGGCGGAAGTTGTACGCCTGCACGCGATGATCGCCCTGCCCGTCGACGCCCGGCGGGCCCGCGCCGACGTACGGCAGCAGCCCGCTCGACGGGTTGCCCGGCACGACGTACGGGTCCACCGCCGAGCCGAACTGGTGGCTCGTCGCACGGGCCGTCTGCACGCCGTTGTACGTCTCGCCGTACGTCGCGTTCGACTCCCGACCCACCGTGTAGCTCACCCCCGCCTTCGCCAGCAGGTCCCCCTCGTAGGCCGCGTCGATGAACACCCCGCCGGCGAACATCCGCCCCGACTCCATGCGGATCGTCTCGATGACGCTCCCGGCCTTCGCCACGCCCGCGTCCAGGTCCAGCCGCTCGCCGCGAACGACGGTCACGCCGGCCTCGACGACCCACGCGTCGAGGACGCGCTCGGCGACGTGGGGCTCGAAGGTCCACTCCGGGCCGCTGCCGCCGTACTCCTGGCCCACGCGCGTGTAGAACTCCCGCGCCAGGCCCTGGATCGCGTCCGTCTTGCCCGTGTCCGTCCGGCTCAGGCCGTTGGTGGTCATCCCCCCCAGCCGCTGCGTCGGCTCGATCAGGACGACGCTCTTGCCCATCTCCGCCGCCTGCACCGCCGCCGCCACGCCCCCCGCCGTCCCGCCGTAGACCACCACGTCGTATGGCTCCGGCGGGTCCGCCCACGCCCGCGCACCGCCCGCGAGCAGGACCACAACCCACCCGACAACCACGGCAAGCACACGGGAGCCCCCCCACCGCCTCCGCCGCAGGGGACCGCTGTCTTCGCACGTTCTTGAGGGACCGTTCACCGGCATTCCTCCGCTCTCCGATCGGGCGCGCACCCACACCGCCTCTCCGCCACCGATTCTACCGCGCCCCGCCCCACCCGACAACGCCCCGACAGCCGGAATCCCTCCCCCGCCCCCGCACTCCCGCGCGCCCCTCCCGCCACGACCGGCCCCGTGCCGGTCGAGCGATGATTGAGCGACTACCATTCGCGTTCCCCCCCCCTTCCCGCACCCGCCGAGCGCCCGATGGCGGGGCGAGTGGTTGACGAACGACACGCCCGCCCTTCCGTCGCCGGGCTTTCCCTTCGGGATCAGCAACCGGGAACGCGCACTTCCGGCAGATACAAGCCCCCCTGCGCAAGCGAGCCGACGGGATCGACAACAAGCGGCTGGAGATACGCTGCCCATGCCCAGAGAAGCACACACAACAGGATGCCCAAGCCGAAGCATAGGAAGAGCAAAGCGTTTGCCGATGACCGGCGCCGCGGGTCCCTGCACAGCGCCAACGCACT
>Ga0272441_10013130_pt1 | contig 11965 bp, 13 predicted proteins | sample SSMProp6N_FD_193582 | JGI IMG/M metagenome (GOLD analysis project Ga0272441, IMG submission 193582) | Marine sediment archaeal communities from Little Sippewissett salt marsh, Falmouth, MA, United States - SSM-Prop-6N | ecosystem: Environmental > Aquatic > Marine > Wetlands > Sediment ...
CTGTTACTTTCCTATCTCCCAGAGTCAACTGACCATCGGGACCCGATGTTCTCGATATTGCCAATCCGGCTCCGCGACCTGCGGATTGCGCGATCGCTTCCTACGTGTTGTGCCATTCCTATCTCCCAGAGCCAGCTGACCATCGGGACCCGATGTTCTCGATGTTGCCAATTCGTCGCCGCGACCTGCGGATCGCTCGATCGCTCTTACGTGCTGTGCCATTCCCTATCTCCCCGCGCCTGCATGTTGAAGACTGATGTCCATACTGCAGCTCATCGCAGCTCTCACTTGCTGTACCCTGCGATACGTCGATCCTTCCCTAGACAACAAAGTGTTCCTTGAACTCCTGAACTGCCTTGTCTAGATCCGTCCTCAACTCGTCAGACAGCTTCTTCTCGGCGCGGATTGTCTCCAGGATCTCTCCGTGTGATTCCTTCACAAATCGCAGCCAAGCCTCTTCAAAGCGGCCCACTTCGGATACTTCGATGTCAGCCAGGTGGTTCTGCACCGCTACGTACAGCGAAACGACCTGCTCTTCCACAGGCATGGGCGTGTACTGCTTCTGCTTCAAGATTTCCATAAGGCGATCACCGCGCGCCAGCTGAGCTTTCGATTCGTCATCCAGGTCGGACGAGAACTCGGCGAATGCTTCCAGTTCTCGATACTGTGATAGTTCCAATCTCAGCTCTCCTGCAATCTGCGACATGGCCTTAATCTGAGCGGCTCCGCCAACACGAGACACTGAGTATCCGACGTTCATGGCCGGGCGGAATCCTTGATTGAACAGATCGGTTTCCAGGTAGATCTGGCCGTCTGTGATGCTGATTACGTTGGTCGGGATGTAAGCGGTGATGTCCCCAGCCTTGGTTTCAATGAGCGGGAAGGCCGTCAACGATCCGCCACCGTTCTCATCGGACAAACGAACGGCGCGTTCCAGCAATCGAGAGTGCGTGTAGAAGATGTCCCCAGGATAGGCTTCACGTCCGGGAGGGCGGCGCAGCAACAGCGACATTTCTCGGTACGCGACGGCGTGTTTCGACAGGTCGTCGTAGATGACGAAGGCGTCCTTTCCAGCATAGGTGAAGTGCTCTGCCATGGCACAGCCAGCATAGGGAGCCAGATACTGTATCGGCGCGGGAGAGTTTGCGTCAGCGACGACGACGATTGTCTTTTCCATGGCTCCATACTTGGTCAATGTGTCGACAATGCGAGCCACTGTTGACGTCTTCTGCCCGATGGCCACGTACACACTGACGACGTCGCCACCCTTTTGATTGATGATCGTGTCCAGAGCAATGGCCGTTTTTCCTGTGCGCCGATCGCCAATGATAAGCTCTCGCTGCCCTCGTCCGATCGGCGTCATTGCATCGATGGCCTTCAGCCCGGTTTGCAGCGGCGTGTTCACTGGCTGACGCTCGATCACGCCCGGCGCGATAATTTCAGCCTTCCGCATGACAGTGCCTTCGATCGGGCCCTTCCCATCCATCGGCCGACCGAGTGGATCGACGACGCGGCCAAGCATTGCTTCCCCAGCCGGTGTCTCCAGCACTCGTCTCGTGCGATGGACCTCGTCCCCTTCTTGGATACGTTCTGGATTGCCGAACAGAGCCACACCCACAGACTCTTCTTCCAGATTCAACACCAACCCGTAGATCTCGTTCGGGAACTCGACGATCTCTGAGGCCATCGCTCCTTCCAAGCCATACACACGGGCGATTCCGTCCCCAACCTCAACCACGACCCCCACTTCCTGCATCTCAAGGTCATATTTCAACCCCTTGATCTGCTGCTTGAGGATGGCCGTGATCTCATCTTTGCGAGTTCCAGTCACCTTGTCCCCCTGTTGTTAGACTACTTCTCCAATTGCTGCCGCAGTTCCCCGATGCGTGCACGGATGGTTCCGTCCATCACGCGTCCGGCTGCTTCAATCCGTAGGCCTCCGAGCAAGTTCTCTTCGATGAACTCTTCTAGCTGCACGGGCCTCTTCAACGCTCTCTCCAGCCGCTCGCTCAAGCGTCCTCTGTCCTCATCCGACAGTGGCTTCGCTGTCGTTACCGCCACTTGAATCATGCCTTCAGAGGACGTTCGAGTCTGCACAAATTCGTCGTAGATCAGATCCAGATAGGTCTCACGCTGGTTGCGAATCAGCAGCTCCAGAAAACTCTTCATCCGATCCGAGGTGTCTGGAAATGCAGCCGTTAAGAACTTAGACTTCATCTCGTGCGGCACCAGCGGATGCGCGAGAAAGCGATGCACTCCCGTTTCCTCACAGGTGCTCCGTGCCACCACGGACAGCTCGTCTTCGATCTCCTGGACCGCAGCGTCTTCCACTGAGACTTGATACAGGGCCACAGCGTATCGGCGCGCGATTTCCTGCGATCTCACAATTCGATCCTAAGAGTCTCTTCGTTGATCTCTTCCAACAGCTGGTCGAGCAAGCGGCGATGATCGTCAATACGGATCTCGCGATCGAGCACGCGTTCAGCTCCTAGGATCGCGATTTCGGCGTAAGCTTCCCGCAGATCGTGGATCATGCGATCGCGCTCCTGCGCCAACCGGTGCTTGCCATCGGACAGAATCTTGGCAGCATCTGTCTTGGCGGCATTCCTGGCTTGAGCGATCACTTCTTCAGCTTGGGTTCGCGCTTCTTCGAGGATGCCTTCGGCGCGCTCGCGAGCTTGTTGCAGCTCGGATTCGCGTTCCAGGACCAACTCCTGCGCCTGAATCTCTGCTTGGCGCGCTGTCTCAATTCGAGCCGCAATTTGCTCTCTTCGGCGATCCAAGAATTCCTGTGCCGGCTTGAACAACAGCCGCTTGAGGACATACAGGAGAAGCGCGAAGTTGACCCAAGTAAATACGAGAGTCGGGTTGATACTCTTGACGATCTTCCCCCATTCGACGTTCATGCCAACTCCCTAGACGACGAACAACAGCACGATGGCGATCAACAGGGAGTAGATTCCCGTCGATTCCGTAATCGCTTGTCCCAAGACCATCGTTCGCATCAATGCGCCCTGCATTTCCGGCTGCCGCGCCATACCGTCCAATGCGTGCGCCGCCGCCATGCCTTCACCGATGGCAGGGCCGATGGCCCCGATTCCCATGCAAAGGCCTGCAGCGATGTACTTGGCCGCCAACGCAATGTCCGCGCCAGAGATCCCGCTTACAACCGCTTGTGCGTCCTGCATTCTTCCTCCTTAACGCTCTATGCTTTCCCTACTAGGTTCATTTTTTATGTCAGTCTTCTACGGCGACGTTGATATAGGCAACAGCCAAAATCGCAAAGACAAACGCTTGAATTCCTCCGAAGAACAGCCCAAAAACGATGTTTAGGCCCGTTGGAAGAATGATCGGCGCGAATTTTGCCATCACAACCGTAACCAGAATCGTTCCCGCCAACACATTCCCAAACAGACGGAAGGCGTGAGACATCGGTCTGGATAGCTCCCCAATGATGTTGAGCGGAAGAAGAAATGGAAGTGGTTCGAGATAGCCCTTGAAGTACTTCTTCGCGCCCTTGGCCCGGATTGCAAACGCCTGAGAAACGACGAACACCATCAAAGCCAATCCCATGGTGACGTTTAAGTCTTGAGTTGGCGAGGTGAGTCCGGGAACAATGCCCAACCAGTTCGCAAACAAGACAAACAGAAACAGCGTGGAGATGAACGGGAATAGCTCGCGCGCCAGTCGCTCGGAGGAGAAGCTCGATGTGAGCTGCCCCTGCAAGAGGTCCATCAGCGCATCAAGTGCCGCCTGCACACGATTGGGCTTGTCCTCCACGTCCTGACGAAGGGCGCGGCGCAAGAACAGAGCCAACAACACGAGCAAGCCCATGACGACCCAAGACATGATCATGGCCACCTTGTCAAACTGGATCTGGAAGCTTCCCAGATGGAGGGTGACGATCTGCTTCTCGCCAAGATGCACAAGGTTGGTCTCAAGTTGCTCGAAGATCCGTTGGATCATTGCTACTCCCGTTTGTTACCTAGTGTTGAAACGTGCAAGTTTACTTGGGCTATCAAGAATCCGCCACACGCGCCCAGTAACACATCGCTCCCCAGGAAGACGGCAATCAAAGACAGCGCAATGGCCAGAAAGAGCAATCGTCCAGTACTAGATAGAGAGGCCACTAGCTTGGGGCGGCTGGATTTGCCTCCGCGCAGCAGAGAGCGGCCAATTTCTATCATCAGTAGCAGGTTGCTCGCATACAATAGCAGCCCCAAGACGACGCCACCCGCCATCCGTATCTGACGAAAGACAGCCAGTCCAACAACGGCAGCAAGGATCAGTAAGAGTGTCGAGCGCCAGAGGAAGAGATCCTGTCTTCGCTTGCGCGAGGTTGCTTTCATGACAAGTCGCACATCCCGAGGATCAGATTGTTTGAATCTGCTTTCCTTTTGCCTCGATCAATTCATCGGTTTGCTTCGTGTATTCGTGAATAGCGTCGTCGTTCTTCTCTCGATACTTGCGATGCTCGTCTTCGGAAGTGTCCCCGTTTTTTTTGAGTTGATCCAATTTGTCATTGGCCTCTCGGCGAATGTTGCGAAGGACCACTTTGGCCTCTTCTCCGCGCGCCTTGATCGTCTTGGAGAGATCCTTGCGCCGTTCCTCGGAGAGCTTCGGAACCTTCACACGAATCACGAAGCCATCGTTCTGGGGGTTAAGTCCTAAGCCGGCAGCTAGGATGGCTTTCTCAACTTCAGCCATCTGCGTCTTGTCGTAGGGCTGAACAACAAGCAGATTCACATCAGGAGCAGCTATGGTCGCCATTTGCTTAAGCGGCGTCATGGCACCGTAGTAGCTGACTTGCACGTCCTCAATCATGGCAGGATTGGCTCTCCCGGTTTGGATCTTTGCCAAGTTGCTCTTCAACGCCTCGATGCTTCGATCCATGCGGGCAATCATCTCTTCTCGAACAGTTTCTGGCATGCTAACACCTCGGCGGTATTGTAGTCCCAACGGCGGTTTCTGGCAATTGTTCCTGTGCTCTGGCCAAGGAATCCCTCCATGCCAGTAGCTGCATTCAGGGCGATGGCTTCAGTATCCGCTTGCTTGCGAGCAATGCAGGGATCACGACAAATGCACCGCAGGCACTGACAATCATCGTCATGGCAATGAGCAGTCCGAAGTTCTGTAAGCCCTGAAACGCCGACAGCATCATGACGCCAAATCCAAGGGCAAGGGCAAGGGCGTTGTAGACAATGCCTGTTCCCGTCGTTTGTGCGGCCTGGATGAGGGCCTGAGAGCGAGACTGAGTTTGTACATGCTCTTCACGATAGCGTTCGATGAAGTGGATACCATAGTCAATGCCGATACCGATCGTAATCGACGAAATCATGAGCGTGGCAATGTCCAAGCTCTTGCCAGCAAACGCCATCACTCCGAAGTTGAACAGAACCGTGAACAAGAGAGGGATCATGCTAACAACGCCAGCACCAAACGACCGCATAAGCACAATGACGATGACACCAGCTGCGAGTATGGAAGTCAGCAAGCTCGTCAGCTGGCTGCGGGCGATCGATGTGAACATGCGGGCCTGGATTCGAGTAGGTCCGGCCATCTGTACGTCGATTCCCTCGAAATGTGTGGCCAGATACTCGCTCACATCGTTGACCAACGCTGTCTGGTCTACGCCCGTCTTCAGCGCATGAAAGCCCATCACTTCGCCTGCCGAGAAATCGGAGAGTGTAAAAGCGCTCAGACTTCCGCCTTGAAAGGAGAACAGTAGCAGTAACTGCGAGATCGTCGCCTGGTTGTCGGGAATGACATAGAAGGCTGGGTCATCAGCGTGGAATCGCTGATTCATCTCGCGCACAACTTGGGTCAAAGACAACGTCTTCTTCACACCGTGAGCCATCAAGAAATCCTCAAGCGCAACCATCTCGTTCAACAGATCCGGGTTCTTCAATCCATCTCTCGCGCCAGAATCAATGGTAACCACCACTTGGTTCGATCCCGAGAACAGCTCATCGAGTCGATCCATGGACAGAACGGCTGGATGCTGGTCCCCCAAGTAGGAGCGCTGAGATGTCTCAATCTGAAGCATGGGAATCCCGGCAGCGAATACGCCAGATAGAACAAGGCTTCCAATGAGAATGCCCCAACGGGCACGAATCGCCCAGCCTACCACAGCTCCCAGAACTGTTGCCATCCGTCCACGACGAGACACAGTCTTGAGTTTCGGCTCTTTCACGACTCGCAGAATCGCCGGAATCAACAACAGCGAGAGGAACATAGCGATGAGAATGCCAATCGCAGTGAACAGTCCAAATGTGCGCTGAGGAACCATGTAGGCATACAGAAGCGATAGAAACCCAACCGCCGTCGTCAGCGAGGTCAGCACAACCGGTCGCTTCATGGCTTTCATCGTTTCCAGGATGGCGCCCCTCTTATCGACTTGTCGCCGAAGCTCCTCGCGATATCGGCTCAAGACGTGAATGCCGTCGGCAATCCCGATCGCCATCAAGAGGATGGGCAGGATGAATGACAACACCGTGATCGGCACGTCCGTCATGGCCATCAGTCCGAGGACCCAGAGAACGGACAGGGAAACCACAGCAAAAGGAACAAGAATGCCCCACGTCCAGCGAAAACTGACGAACAAGACCCCAACAATGATCACGATGACTACCGGGAGAAAAATCCCAAGGTCCCGTTTCATTGATCGTTGTAGCGTGAGGTTGGCATAGGGAAGGCCGGCAATAGAGAACGAAATCCCTTCGGTCTCGTGATCACGCACCACGCCTTCCACTGCGGCCGCGAAGGTCACCATGTCGATGGACGGATCTTGCTCCAGGTAGATGGCCAAGGCCTTCTGCGTTGGAGACACGACGTAGTTGAGTAACGAGCTGTCTGTAAGTACAAGGTCCCGATAGGCTTCAATTTCCTCTGGGGTCTGGGGGGCCATCCCGTTGGGTGCTGCGGATCGAATTTGAATGGAGATCTCGGTCCCACGAATCACTTGGGCACTCAAGGGCCCCACCATGTCTTCGACCTCTGGTAGTTGCTCTAAGGAGGTTTCCAGGGACTCCGCCAACGCCAACGTCTCCGCACGAAAAACGCCTTGCGAATCCTCGATGGCGACAATCGTTCTGACTTGAGACCCAAAGCGCTCCTTGGCCTTCTCCGCTGCGATCACTGCCGGATCATTGCGATTGAGGTAGTTGGCGAAGTCGACGTCCACGCGAAGCAAGGGAATAACTGCTACAGCCAACGCAGTAATCACCGCCGCAACAATTAGAATCGTCTTGGGATGGTCGGTCGCCCATTCAATAGAAGCATCGGCCGCATTGGAAAGAGCAGAGGGAGATCTTTGCTTAGCCATCCCTCTCCTCCGATCGATTGCCTAGTCCCATCCAAATAAGATCGGCCAGCTCTCCGGGGGCGGACTCGAAGATATCGTCCTCTTCATCAGGGGACGAGAACACCCAACATGCCGTCATCGTCTGCACAAGATCAAACAAGGCTTGAGCCACAACCTTCGGGTGACAGGGGCGCACCCAGCCTTCAGCCACGCCGGTTTGGATGAATTCGACAATTCGATCGATAATGCCCTTCTGAAGATCCTGAACACGCTCTCTCAGGGGGCTTCCTCGATGGAAGCGCTCGTACAAAATGAGTTCCGCCAATTCCTGTTGCTCGCGAATCTGCGCGAAGTGAGATTCCAGTAGATGCTGAATCTGATCTCGAATCGGAAGGCTCGTGTGCCCGAGCTCCTCCAGAAACTCCATGCGAACTCGAATACCGTCCTCGAACACGGATAGCAGCAGATCATCCTTGTCCTTGAAGTAGTTGTAGATCGTGCCCACGGCGACGCCCGCTTCTTGGGCGATGGACTTCATGCGTGCCCGGTGAAATCCTTCCCGGGAAAACACGCACACAGCAGCTTGGCTGATCTTGGTCCTATTGTCCACAAGACACCGCTTTCAGCGTTCATTGGCAAGATGAATGAACGTTCATTCATTGTAGCCACAGTCGCACGCATGTCAACTCCACTGTGGAAGAGGGCTTGCTCGTAAACTGCGAGATCGAAGTTTGAAATCTGCGAACAGCAATGAAGAAGCGACGGGCGTTTTCGCGCTGAGTACACGTAACACACCGTTCAGTGGGAGCCAACCACGCGTTCCCGGCAACAGACCCCTCAAGGGAACGCTCTAGCCAAGGGTGACGTTCTTGCGACGTATCCGGTGCCCGCAGTTGACACAAATGTCATATACAGGGACAACTTGAACCTGAATCACAACTTTTCTGCCAAGCTCCGTGTTGAACGTTGACGTGGGACGAGCCATGAATGAGTTTCGTATTCTCGCGGCTCGCATGTAGCTCTGTTCGTGCATCTCCTTGCGCTCCATCTTGCCCGAACACTTCGGACAACGCGTCACGAAATTGCCTGACAGGCTCGAAATCGCGCTCATCACAGCCCAGAAGATGCTCATGTTCCCTCCACCGCAGGTCCTCAAAGGTCGAGTTTTCCCTGTATCTACTCGACGGTGTACAGCGTAGCAGACCAAACGGCCTACAGCTTCCACTGAGTTCGTTGTGCCCGCCTATTCTGCCTTCTCCCTAAGGCCGAAGGTTAACGAAATCCCTGTGACAAGACCTACAGCCACGCCAAGGAACACGAAGGAACTCACCCACATCAGAGGAGGCCCAGAGAGTCCCCAGATCCCCACGTACCCACTGTTTTCAAGAACAAGAGGGACGGCCACTCTCCAGAAGAAGACCATGCTAACGAGGCCGCCGACAGGCCACGCAACAACACTGGCAACTAGCCACAAGCCAGCTCGCTGCTGGCTTCTTGCCAACAGAACCCACTGAAGACATCCGACGGCCAGTCCCCACAACGTCCACAGAAGGTAGACGCAGTTCGCGTTGAACGAGTTGCCTGATGCGAACATCGCTACGTAGATACTTCCGCCGACAAGAACTCCTGCTGAAGTAAGGACAGGCCACCATCCTGAGATCGCCCGCCTCGATCGGAGGAAGATCCATTGTGCCAGGCCAACCGCCACCCCAATGGCCAGCCAATACACTAGGTTCTCAGCCTTGGGGCTCACGCTCTCCAATAGAGCCGCGCCAACGCCTACGGCGCCTTTTGATCCATGCAAAAGATAGGCAAGCCCGTAGATTGCCGCCCCACCGATTCCAAAACCAGTTGCGTTGCATCGCAGCCACTTCGCCCACGCGAAGCGATCCCTTCCAACATCGTTCATTGCCCCCTCCTTTCCCTCCACTCGAGAACCTCTCACCTTGCTGCCCCCCTCTTCACCAGCAGGCACCTGTATTTTCGTCACAATCCGGCTGTGGAAGCCAGAGATATCCTGTGTGAGGATATCCACGCTTCAACGCATCGCCAAATCAAGCCACATCAGATGATGATGACGTACGCGCCCACAGCGAGGGGATTGTCGCAACACCAATCCCGGCCCGGTTTGGCCTTCAAGAGGCTGCGCTTGCTTGGATGGCTTCGTGCTGGTCTTCTTCATGACCTCTTCCGTTGGCGAAAGAGTGGCCCATGTACTCTTCTGGCCAAGGGAATCTGCTACTCACGGTTCTGACTTCGAACTGCGGGAAGAGAGTAGAAGAATCATGCCAATCCGCAAGAACCCCTTCCGCACAGAGGCCAAAGGGGTTCAGACTGCCGATTGGTGGACCTGCCTGGACGAGCTTCGAACTTTCGAGGCACAATCCTCGATCTCCGTCACGCCCGTAGTCCCGGAGGATTCCGACTGAAATGGACCCCTGACAGGCCTGCGCTCATACCTGCCTGGGGGCACTACAAACCAAGAACCACCCAGTTCAAAGGTTCCTGGAGTCTGTGTCCTCATCTGCTTCTTGGGTTCGCCTTTTCTAGGTTGCTGCTTTTCTGGTATCGTCTCCCCCAGGAGGGCACGTGAAGAGAACCTATAGCCTGCTGATAGCCGTGTCGATGTTCCTATGCTACTTGGCTGCGGCAGATACAACTGAGCGAAGACTTCTTGAGTTGGATGAATGGATAGTCTCAGCCGCGGAAACCGTAGTAATCGAGGGTGTTTCTTGTGAAACTCCGACGGATTTCGTGGTTCAGGCAGGTGGAACCCTGGTAATCCGCGACAGCCGACTACGGATGACCGCTGCACACCATCACGACAACTACTTCCAGGTAGCCGGAACCCTGCTGATAGAGAATTCCGCAATCAGTGCGGTTGACCCCGGTGCCGTGCCTTTCATTGCATCAAACTCCTCTGGCGCTGACATCGAAATACGCGATTCGACTCTTGAGCTGTTCACTGTGCAACTGTTCAGCGGACGCGTTGTACTTGAGGACACCGAACTGGGTGGAGTTGACTGCTGGTTTACACAGGAGGCACAGCTAGGGAAAGCGGAGATTCTCATTCGCCGATGCACTCTTACTGAAGCATGGGAGCTGCGGTACGAGTTCCCGGGTGAACAGGTTGTGATCGAAGGATTAGGGCACAGTATGAGAGAATTCGAGTGGAGGAGAGATGGTGCGTCAATCTCCATATACAACTCAACAATGGTACTCCCCAGTGTGAGCAATATTGGCACTTCGATGGGTGCCAGTACCGATACAACTCTGCATATTCGCGATAGCGTTCTGGGTGAAGTGTCATCCTGGGAAGGAGGACACTTTCTCATTGAGGGATCAACAATCTGCGGACTGAATTTGCGGAACACAACCTATCATGAGTATCTCAATCTACACCCGGGCTATTTTGCAGATGAACTGCTCGTTGACCACACAGACCGCCAGATTCGTCTGATGAACAGCCGCATTCTAAGCTGCTGGGACGACGCAGCACACTCCAATTATGCAACAGGCGGCTCCAGTTTCGGAATCTGCGTTCTGGGGATTTCCGCGGATGTTTCGGTTATCGACTCAGAGATTTGTGAATTGCGCGTAGGTCGGAATGTTCACGCACTAGACTCACAGATCGGAGTACTCCAGATCTACGCAAGCTCAGGAACACTTCAGATGGACGGATGCCATGTTGGCAGCGTGGATATTGTCAAGTGGGCTGACACTAACCTGTACGGCTCAGTGACCTTTGAGGGCAGTGAGAGCAGCATCCGCACGTGGGGTGGTTGGACACACATGAATCTCACAAGACACATGCCCGTCATTGTCCTCGACACTCAAGGTTCCGGAATTCCAAACACTTCCCTATTGCTACGAAGCCCTGAAGGCCAGGTCATTGGAGAATATCGTACAGACGGATCAGGTCAAACGGAAGTCTCCATACCGTTCTCCGAAGACACTTACCTTGACAATTGGGAATTAGAGGTACCAGACGTATCTGCAGTCGTGGTGGTTCGCATGTTGTCTGATACCCCGATCCAGGTAGTGCCATCAATGGGACAAGCCAGAAGCCTCGAATGGGGACAGACAACTCTCCTTTCTAATCGCTCGGAATCAACTCCCTCCGATCCAAATCGTGACATAGTTGCTCTGCTTGCCGCAACGGGTGGTGGATACCTGTATGTGCGAGTGGAATTCCGGGGAGATGAACTAGACGTACATGGCCGCGAATCACGCTATGAGATCACTCTCTCCAGCACGGAGTGGGACAGCGAAACGTACACATTCATTCTTGACAAAGGGGAACTGGAGAAAGAGATCGACTGGGAACAGGTCGCGACGTACTCGATTCCCTACAAAGTGGATAGCGGACTTGAGATCGCAGTCCCGCTTGATCTGATACCGGAATTCGGATCACTCCTGATACAAGCGCAATCAAGGGATTTCCCTGATCGCGTTGAGGACTACATCGAGTCATCGTTCCCATAGCCATGATAGCCTTCGTCAATCCCGGTGGTGGAGGTGATCGGATTCGAACCGACAGCCTCCCGCGTGCAAGGCGGGCGCTCTCCCGGTTAGAGCTACACCCCCAAACTTTCGAGATGACTATTATAGTCTGCCCGCTCGATCGTTCAAGGCAACAAGTACCGTCCCAGTATCCATTTG
>Ga0272441_10013131_pt1 | contig 11965 bp, 3 predicted proteins | sample SSMProp6N_FD_193582 | JGI IMG/M metagenome (GOLD analysis project Ga0272441, IMG submission 193582) | Marine sediment archaeal communities from Little Sippewissett salt marsh, Falmouth, MA, United States - SSM-Prop-6N | ecosystem: Environmental > Aquatic > Marine > Wetlands > Sediment ...
TGGTGATGCTGACGGGCACCCGCCGCGGCGCCCGGACCGGCCTCGGCGGCCGTATCCCATACGACGCCACGCCCTGGTCCACGGCCGTCAGCCCTGACGGCAAGTGGATGTACTGCACCGGCTACAAGTGCGGCGTCCTGCACAGTTACTACGGCGGCGATTCCTGGCTCAATGGCGTGCTCAGGGTGGCCCTGGACGACCGACGCGATTCGGCGCCGTTCCTCGGCGTCATGAAATCCGACCGACACGGCGGTGAGCGAAAGGACAACACGGGCTTCAACGTCCCGATCGCCGTCGCCTGCGACGCCAAAGGCCGCGTCTACGTGGCCGATCACTTCAATGACCGTGTCCAGGTGTTCGCCCCCGACGGCAAGTACCTGAAGACCATCAAGGTCAGGCGGCCGGCCGAGATCAACATCGATCCGAAGACGGGCGGGATCTGGGTCTTCTCGTGGGGCGTGTCGCACTACACGGTCGGCTTCGCGGACGGCAGTGGCCAGGTCCAGCCGAGGCTGACGCGGCTCGGCCCGTTCGATGACCCTCGGCCTCTCGGTGCGTGGCCGTTGCCGCTCATCAGGAAGAGCCGGCGCCGCATCGCCAACGCGGCCATCGATTTTCACACCGACCCACCCACGCTCTGGCTTGTCCGCGACCCCGGCGGGTACGGCGTTGACTGGCAGCGCGACGAGGGCATCAAACTGTACCGCATCGACGGTCGAAAACTCGTCCTCAAGAGATCGTTCCAGGGGGATGCGCGGCGGGCGGTGGTCCGCACGCGACCGCCCGGACACAGCCGATGGCGGCTCCACGTGGACCCCACGACCGGCACGCTCTACGTTGCCGAGGACCACTTCCCGGCGGTCATCATCGTTAAGGGCTCGTCGGACCTCGTCGCGATCGACCCGGATACCGGCCGAATCCGGATCGTGCCATTGCCCTTCGACTGCGAGGACCTGGCCTTCGACCTCAACGGCTACGCCCACCTCCGCACGCTCGACATGATCGCCCGATACGATGCGCGCACGTGGAAGGAGGTGCCCTTCGACTACGGCACCGAGACCACGATCAGTTACCAGGGCCTGAAGGGCGGACGCGCACGGTCCGCGATCCTCTTCCCCGGCGGCGGGAACGCCTCCAGCCAGATGGGCGGGATGTGGGTCTCGCCCAGGGGCCATATCGTCGTGACCACGTGCAACCCCGCCCGCTGGAGCGGCGCCGACGAGCGCAAGCGAACGCGATCCGTGGCCCCCGGTGTGAAGAAGTACCGGCCGCGCCTCTTCCCCGGCCGCGCCGACGTCGGCATCATCCACATCTTCGACCGGTACGGCCGGCTTCTCCACGACGACGCCGTACCGGGGGTCGGATTCACCGAGGGCGTCGCCATGGACAAAAACGACGCCCTGTACCTCATGGCCGTCTCGCCGGGGAACATCGGCGGCGTGCCGTACCCGGACCCATCCGCCTGCACGCTCGTGAAACTGAAGCCCAGGACCAAGGTCCTCACGAACCGGGCGCGCATCGGGCTTTCGGAACAGACTCGCCCGAAGCGGCCGGTCGATCTACTGGCGTGGCGCGACACCGGCAACGCGTGGATCGAGGGGGTGCAATGGACGTTCACCGGCGTGGGGCTCGACACGCAGAACATGTTCGCCGGCTCCGGCAAGTGCCACTGCACGGGCAACAGCCGGTTCGCGCTGGACCTCTACGGACGCTGCATCGCGCCTGAACTGCCCAGGTGCGACGTGGCTGTGATCGATTCAGCGGGCAACCTGGTGCTCCGCGTCGGACGGTACGGCAACGTGGACGACGGCGTGCCGCTGGTGACGGAGGGCGGCCCGCCCGCACCGAGATCGATCGGCCCTTCGGCAGGCTCAGGGCAGGCGGGCGACGAGGTCGCCCTGCTGAACCCGCGCTTCGTCGCGGTCCACACCGACCATCGCCTCTTCATCGCCGACCGCGGCAACGAGCGCGTCGTGAGCGTCCGCCTCGACTACCACGCTACCGAATGCGTGGCGCTGAAGGACGTTAAGGGAGGAAGGTAGGCTACCGGCCAAAGGGACCAGGAGAGAACCGTGAGCATGCGTGCGAGAATCCTGACAGGCGGCGCGATGGCGCTCATGACCGTGGCGCTGGCAGAGGGCGCTCAAGCGGCGGACGACGCATCGGCGGCGCCCGCCGAGGAAAGGACGCCGGTCCTCGACCTGAGGACCGGGCCGTGGCGGACGTTCATCACCTACGGCACGCCCGACCTGGTGGATTCGGCCGGGAAGCGCGTCGTCCTGATGACGCGCGGCCGCGCGCCGAAGCCGGTGCCCGTGACCACGACCGAAGCGCCGGCCGACGGCTGGACGGTGCCGGCGTACGACGATTCCGCGTGGCGACGAGAGCGGTCCCCGGTCGGGCGGGGCCAACGGCTCCGCGATTCGATATGGAACGAGAACGGCGCGGCCTGGCCGAAGGTCATCTTCGCTCGGGGCAAGTTCGAGGTAACTGATCCCGCAACGGTCGGCGACATGAGGCTGAGCCTGCGGTACCAGGGCGGCGCCGTCGTCTCCGTCAACGGCAAGGAGGTGAAGCGGACCCACCTGCCCGCCGGGCCAATCAACGCGGATACGCGCGCCGACCGCTACCCGAGGGAGGCGTATATCCGGCCGGACGGCAAGCAACTGACGCCGGGCAACAACAAGGAGTTCGGCCACGACAGCCGCGACTTCGCCGACCGTTTCGCCATGCGCGTGCGAACGCTCGAGGCGACCGTACCGGCGTCGCTCCTGCGCAAGGGCGTGAACGTGCTGGCCGTGGCGATCCACCGGGCGCCGTACGACGAACTCGTGGTGAAGACGCCGTTCTCGAAACGCAACTGGCGCGGCTCGAACGGCCCGTGGGCGCACGCGCGGTTGCTGGATGCCCGTCTGACGGCGGCGCCCGGCGCGGGGGTTGTGCCGAACGTGGGTCGGCCGGCGGGGCTCCAGGTCTGGACCGCGTTGCCCTTCGAGACGATCACCCGCGGGTCCTACGCGGACCCGTGCGAATCGCTCCGGCCGCTCCGCATCGCCGCGGCGCGCAACGGCGCCTACACTGGGCAGATCGTCGTGGGCGGCCACGAGACCATCGAGGGGCTGAAGGTGACCGCCGGCGACCTCGTATCGAAGGCCGGCGGCCGTATCGCCGCCGCGCAGGTTCACATCCGTTACCCGCTCATCGCGGGGCGCACGTACGATCCCCTGGCAACCACCGCGCCGGAGAAGGTACAGGCTGGTACCTACCGCATCGGCCGCAAGGGGCCGGTCGAGAAAGCAGCCGTCCAGCCGCTCTGGGTGACGGTCGCCGTGCCCGCCGATGCCAAGCCCGGCGAATACGGCGGCGCCGTCTCCGTCGAGGCCAAGGGGCTCTCTCCGGTGTCCGTGCCGGTCGCGGTGACGGTCCACGACTGGCGCCTGCCCGACCCAAAGGACTACCTCACCGTCACGAACATCTGGCAGTCCTGGGATTCGGTGGCGCTGCGCTACAAGGTGCCGCTCTGGTCGGACCGCCATTGGGCGTTGATGGGCAAATCGGTGGCCCTGACGAAACCGCTGGCCAACAAGTTCTGCGAGGCCCATCTCATCACGAGGGGTATGGACATCGGCAACAGCGAATCGCTCGTGCGCTGGATCGACAAGGGCGGCCCTTCGACAGGCGCAGGGCGGGCGGCCTACGAATACGACTTCACCAACTTCGACCGCTACCTCGACCTCTACGCGAAGCACGTGGGGAAGCCGCTCGTCCTCCTGATCGACGTCTGGCGGTGGGCCGCCGACCGCGACAACAAGGCCCCCGGCGGCTTCAGGACGACGGGGGCCAACCCGGCGAAGGTGAGCCGACTGGATCCGAAGACCGGCGCCGTCGAGGAAATGGACCAGCCGCTCTACGGGTCGCCGGCAAGCCTGGCATTCTGGAAGCCGGTTCTCACGGAGGTGCGGAAACGGCTCGAGGCGCGGGGCTGGATGGACGTCGCCTGTCTGGGCACCGGCTCGGACGACCACCCGCGGCCGCCGACGCTCGCCGTCTTCCGCGAAATCTGGCCCGACGTGCCGTGGTTCAGCACCGGCCACGTGCGGCCGTCGTCGTACAAGGCGGGGAAGGACGCGCGCGTCCGCGTCCGTTGCCGCGAGTGGGTCTGGGGCGCGGGCCGGCTCTGGTCGCCCGGCAGCCGGCCCTACCCGCAGCCCTGGACGAGCCTGCCGGGGAACATCTCCATGGCCTTCCCCCGCGAGGGGTCGGGCGCGGCACTGGTGAAACAGGGATCGAGCCTCGCCGTCTACCGGTTCAACCCGGAGCGGACCTTGCAGAGCGGGCTTCACGGGATCGGCCGCGTCGGCGCCGACTGGTGGTACGTCCCCGGGCGGCGCCGCCCGCTGTGCGGACTCGGCGGCCAGTACAACTTCTCCGCGTCAATCATGTGGTTCTTCCACCCCGGCCCCGACGGCGCCGAACCGACCGTCCGGTCCGAGATGTTCCGCGAGGGCGTCCAGACGCGGGAGGCCATGCAGTTCCTGCAGAAGGCCGTGACCGAGGGCAGGGCGACGGGCGACCTCGCCAAACGCTGCGACGCGCTGATCCGCGACCGCGGCCGGAACCAGGTCAGCCCCATCGGCCGACGACACTGGCTCCGCGACGAGAACCGCCTCCTCGCGCTCTGCGCCGAGGTGGCCGGTGAAACGGCGCCGGCCGAGTCGCGGGGCGGGTGAATCCGGACTTCGTACGCGACGGAGGGAGACGGCGAATGATACGACGGGCGATTATTGGCGCCGGCGCGGTGTTGCTGCTCGTCAGCGCGGCCCCCGGCGTCGAGATGGATCGGCTCAAGGTCCAGCGCAAGGAGGTCTTCGCGTTCACGCAGAAGCCTTCGTTTGCGCGCTCGGGCGACCGGACGACGATCACCTTCGCCGTGGAGGACTACTGCGATGCAACGGTGGCGATCGAGGACGCCGACGGCGGCATCCTGCGGCACCTGGCGTCGGGTGTGCTCGGCCCCAACGCACCGGAACCGTTCCGGCGGAACAGCCTGAAGCAGAGCCTCGTCTGGGACGGCAAGAACGACAAGGGCGAGTACATCGACGAGCGGGAACAGGCGCTTGTGCGCGTCTCGCTGGGCCTGAAGCCGCAGTTCGAGCGGACGCTGTTCTGGTCGCCGAAGAAGAAGGAACCCGGCACGCCGTTCCTGCCGGTGTCCGCGGCGCCGGAGGGCGTGTACGTGCTGGACGGCGGCACGGAGGGGTACCAGATCCGCCTCTTCGACCACGCGGGGAACTACGTGCGGACGGTGCATCCGCCGCCGGCCGGTCAGGCCGCGGGGGTCCAGGGACTGAAGTGGGGAACCTTCCCGCCGGATGACCTTCGGGTCCCTCTTCGGCCCGCCGTCGGCGGGTTCCTGACCACCGATCTCGACGCGACCACCGGCCTGCCGCCGACCCGCTTCTCGGCTACCGGCATCCGGGCGATGGTGGTCCAGGGGAAACGGCTCTACGTCGCCTGCCAGCAGGTGAACCGCCTCGCGACCGACGGCACGACAGGGGGCGCGCCGCTCAGCGGGCCGAACGTGAACTTCCCCGCCTACCTGCCCGGCGCCCACGGGACCGGCGGGTATGTGGCCCCGGTCGTCCCCGAGAGCGCGGCCCTTAGCCCCGACGGCAAGTGGCTCTACTTCGCCGGCTACCTCTGGCGAACGGCCTACTTCGAGGGCTGTCTCAACGGCGTGGCCCGCCTCGCGACCGATTCCGACACCGACGCGCGCGTGTTTCTCGGCGTGATGGACAAGAAGGCGGGCAACGACAATGCCCACTTCAACGCGCCGTCATCCGTGGCGTGCGACAACCAGGGCCGCGTTTACGTCAGCGACTACTCGAACGACCGAATCCAGGTCTATTCGCCGGAGGGCAAGCACCTCAAGACCATCCCGGTGACGCGGCCCGCGGTCGTTCGTATCGATCGGCGGACCGGCGACATGTGGGTCTTCACCTGGTCGCTTCAGCGGAGTTACGCCCAGGACCTGATGTATCGCGGCCCGGCGAAGGTGACCCATTTCGGGCCGTTCGACAATCCTGCCGTGATCGCGGCCTACCCGATCTCGGTCACCAGCGCATGGGGCGGCCACACTGCCGAGGTCGACCCGTGGACCGATCCGCCCACCATCTGGCTCACGGATCCCGAGGTCAGCCTGATGCGCCTGTACGTCCCGCAGGGGCGGAAATTGGAGGAAAAGCGGGACTTCACGCGCGAGGCCGCCAAGGGACTCGCGCGCCTCCGACCGCCGGGCCACAGCCGCTGGCGGCTCCATGTCAATCCGAAGAACGGCAGGTGCTACGTCGCCGAGGACCATTTTCCCGCCGCCATCGTCGTGAAGGGCTCGTCGACCCTCATCGAACTCGACCCCGAGACCGGCAGGTCGAGGATCATCAACCTGGCTTTCGACTGCGAGGACCTGGCCTTCGACCTGGACGGTCAGGCGCACCTCCGAGCCTTCGGGTACATCGGCCGCTATGACGGCCAGACCTGGATCGAGCGCCCCTTCGACTATGGCGAGAACCGGCGGGTCAGTTATCAGGGGCTGAAGGGAACCGAGGCGGCGTCAGCGGCGCCCTTCCCGGACGCCGGAAACGCCTCAAGCCAGATGGGCGGATTCTGGGTCTCGCCCAAGGGCCACATCGTCATCACCAGTCACAACCCGAAGCACTACGACCCGAAGGGCGACAAGAAGCGTCGCACACAAGTCGCCAGCGGCTTCGGAGGTACGAAGGAAGTGAGGGGTCTCCAACTGATGCCCGGCCGGGCCGACACGTGCGTCATCCGCGTGCTCGACAAGTTCGGCCGCGTTCTCTACGAGGACGCCGCGCCGGGCGTGGGCTTCAGCGAAGGCGTGGCGATGGACAAGGACGACAACCTCTACGTGATGGCCGTCACGCCGGGGAACATCGGCGGCAGGCCCTATCCGGTGTCCTACGCCTGCACACTCATGAAGTTCCGCCCGAGGACGAAGATCCTCACGCCCGGCGCGCCGATCGCGATCGGGAAGGCGCCGGACCGGCCGCCGGACGTGCTCGCCTGGCGCGACGCCGGAAACTCCTGGGTCGAGGGCCTCGAATGGGCCTTCCCCGGCGTCGGGATGGACACGCAGAACGGCAAAGCCGGCAGCGGCAAGTGCCACTGCGTCGGGAACAGCCGCTTCACGCTCGATCTGTTCGGCCGGTCCTTCGCGCCGGAACTCTCCCGGTATGACGTCGTGGTCATCGATTCCGCCGGAAACGCGATCTGCCGCATCGGGCGCTACGGCAACGTCGACGACGGCACGCCCCTCGTGAAGACCGGCGGCCCCCCGAACCCGCAGTCCATCGGCGGTGACGAAGTGGCCCTCATGGCCGGACGCTTTGTCGCCACACACACCGACCGCCGTCTCTTCATCGGTGACCGCGGCAACGGGCGCATCCTGAGCGTCCGCCTCGCCTATCACGTGGACGAACGGATTCCGCTTCACGATGACGCCGACGGCGGGCCGTGAACCGCCGCCACGCCGGCGTCTGGACCGATTGACGAATGGAGGACGTGCCGTGAATCACGCGAGGGCGCAGAAGGCAATCCTGCTGCTGGTGGTCGTGTCTTCGCCGTCGTTCGCACTTGCCATCGAGGTCGAGGCGCTGAAGGTCCAGCGCAGGGAGGTCTTCGAGTTCACGAGAAAGCCCACCGTGGCGCGCGCGGGCGATCGGGTGACCATCACCTTCGAGGCGAAGGACTTCTGCGATGCAACGGTGGCGATCGAGGACGCCGACGGCGGCATCCTGCGGCATCTGGCGTCGGGCGTGCTCGGCCCAAACGCGCCGGACCCGTTCCGGCGGAGCAGCCTGAAGCAGTCCATCGTCTGGGACGGCAAGGACGATCAGGAACGCTACGTCGATGACGCGAGCCGGTGCGTCGTCCGCGTCTCGCTGGGGCTGAAGCCGCGGTTCGAGCGGACCCTCTATTGGTCGCCCAAGAAGAAGGCGCCGGGGCTCGCGTTCCCGGTGGTGCGGGCGGCGCCGGAGGGGGTGTACGTCCTCGACGGCGGCACCGAGACGCCCCATATTCGGCTCTTCGACCACGAGGGCACTTACGTCCGGACGGTCCACCCCATGCCCGCCGAGAAGGCCCGCGGCGTGAAGGGGCTCGGCTGGGGCACGTTCCCGCCGAACGACATCGAGGTGCCGCTCAAGGCCGGCAGCGGCGGGTACAGGGGCGCGTTTCTCACCGTCAACGGCTGGCAGGAACGCGATGACCTGAAGAAGCCGAAGAGCGTGTCGAGCGGCGTCCGGGCGATGGCCGTTCACGGCAAGCGGCTGTTCGTCGCCTCGCAACGACTGAACCGGCTTGCCACTGACGGCACGACCGGCGGTGCGCCGCTGTCCGGCCCCAACACGCTGATCCAGGCGGTGGTGGGCGGCGTCCACGAGTGGCGCGGCGGCATCGTCAACCTCCCGCCGCGCGACATGGCTCTCAGCCCCGACGGGAAATGGATCTACTTGGCCGGCTACGTCTGGACGCGGTCGTGGAACCAGGGCGGCATCTGCGGTGTCGGCCGCATCCCCGCCGACGGCGACGGCCGGCTCGAACCGTTCGTCGGCACGCTCGTTCCGTACAAGAAGGGCTCCGCCGACGGCGAGTTCGTCATCGCCATGAGCGTCGATACCGACGCGAAAGGCCGCGTGTACGTCGCCGACTGGGGCAACGATCGCGTCCAGGTGTTCGACGCGGCCGGCAAACACTTGAAAAACATCGCCACCACCCGGCCGGCGCTCGTCCGCGTCAACCGCAAGACCGGCGCCATCTGGGTCTTCAGTTGGCGGGTCCCGTATGGGCGGGGGTTTGCTGACGGCGAGTATCATCACGCACCGACGCCGAAGGTCACGCGGTTCGCGTCGTTCGAGAATCCGAAGGTCGAGGCGGCCTGGCCGTTGCCCAAGGTGGCGAACTGGGCCAGCGACGACCCCGCCTGCCGGGCCGACGTCGATTTCCGGACTGATCCGCCCACGATCTGGCTGACCGCCCGGCCCGACGGCTATCGTGTGGACTGGCGCCGGACGAGCCTGATGCGGCTCCTCGTGCCGGACGGCCGGCAGTTGAAAGTCAAGCGCGACTTCACGCAGGATGCGACGCGCGCCGTGGCCCGACTCCGACCGCCGGGGCACAGCCGATGGCGGCTCCACGTCAACCCGAAGAGCGGCCGCCTCTACGTCGCCGAGGACCACTATCCGGCGGTCATCATCGTCAAGGGGTCGTCCGACCTCGTGGAGATCGACCCGAAGACGGGGCGGTCGCGGATCGTCTCGTTGGCCTTCGACTTCGAGGACATGGCCTTCGACCTGAACGGCGACGCCCACCTGCGCGGGTTCGGCCAGGTGGCGCGCTACGACGGCCGGACCTGGCGCGAACGGCCCTTCGACTACGGCGAGAATCGGCGCATCAGTTACCAGGGGCTCAAGGCCGCCACCGCCGTCGGCGCGCTCCAGTTCCCCGACGCCGGCAACGCCTCCAGCCAGATGGGCGGGTTCTGGGTCTCGCCCAGGGGGCACGTCGTCATCACCTCGCACAACCCCAAGCACTACGACCCCACGAAGGACTCGAAGCGCGTCGCCGGGGGCGTCTCGCCCGCCATGAAGGTGGCCGGCCTGCAACTCATGCCCGGGCGGATGGACCGGTGCGTGGTGCGCGTCTTCGACCGTTTCGGCCGCGTGCTCATCGCCGACGCCGTGCCGGGCGTCGGGTTCAACGAGGGCGTGGCCATGGACCGCGACGACAACATCTACCTCATGGCCGTCACGCCCGGCTCCGTCGACGGCAAGCGCTACCCGGAGCCCTATGCCTGCACGCTCATGAAGGTGCGCCCGCGGACGAAGGTGCTGACCCCGAAGGCGCGGATCCCGCTGCTGAAGTCCGAGCAGCCGAAACGCCCCTACGACGTCCTCGCCTGGCGCGACACCGGTAACGCCTGGGTCGAGGGGCTGGAGTGGGCGTTCCCCGGCGTCGGCGTGGACACGCAGAACATGTTTGCCGGCTCCGGCAAGTGCCATTGCGTGGGCAACAGCCGATTCTGTCTCGACCTCTACGCGCGCTCCTTCGCGCCGGAGTTCGCGCGGTACGATGTGGTGGTGATCGACACGGCGGGCAACGCGATCTGCCGCATCGGCCGATACGGCAACGTGGACGACGGGATGCCGCTCGTGAAGGCGGGCGGGCCGCCGCACCCGCGGTCCATTGGCGGCGACGAGGTCGCCCTCATGAACGCCCGCTTCACCGCCGTCCACACCGACCGTCGCCTCTTCATCGGGGACCGCGGCAACGAACGCATCGTGAGCGTCAAACTCGACTACCACGCCACCGAACGCGTGCCCCTGAAGGATGTGTCGGACTGACTTGGGGAAGGAGCATTGCAGATGGCTGTGACTCGTGTGAACGGCGTGGCGTGTCTGATCGTGGCGGGCGTTGCGCTGATGGTGCGGTCGGCGACGGCGGCGCCCGCGGCCGGGCCGGCGGAATCGCCGTTCCGGAAGCAGGCGCTGGAGGAATCGGCTCGGCCGATCCGGCCGGGCGTGCCGGGCGAACGGCCGTTCTGGAATGTCGCCGCCCGGCGGTTCATATACGCCCCGGCGTTCGACTTTGAGGAGGTCGAGGGCGCGGCCGTGTATCGCTTCACGCTCAAGGCGGCCGGGAAGACGCTCACGTTCCAGGCCGAGAGGCCCTGGGCGCCGCTCTCGCCCGTGTGGCGCGACGTGCCGGTCGCGATCGTCAGCCTGACCGTGGAGGGCCTTGATACCGACGGCAAAGTCGTCGGCCGGGCCGGAACAAGAAAGTTCTACCGCGCCGCCGTCTACGCCGGCCCCTACCGGAAACCGAAACGGCCGTACCGGGAGGCCGCCCGCCTGGCCATGCGGTGGTTGTACCGGCAGAAGCACGTCCAGGCGTGGAAGACCACCGGCAAGCCCGACCACGGATACGCGCTCTACTGCTACCCGTCGAAGATCGTCGGCGCGGTGATCCGGGGCATGACGCTGTACGCGAAACTGGCGCCCGAGCACAAGGCCGACGCGCTGGCCATCGCGAACAAGGCCGTGGACTACCTGATCGCCAAGGCCCAGCCTGCCGACGGCGCGCTGCCGTTCTTTCCGCCGACGTACGAAGGCACCGCGCATACGGCAGGCAAGTTCCGCGGTCAGATCATGACCTCCTATCCCGCCGCGCTCGCCGACGCCTACCTGACGCTCTACGATGAGACGAAGGACGGACGGCTCCTGGCCCAGGCGCGCGGGATCGCCGAGACCTATCGCAAGACCCAACTGCCGAGCGGGACATGGTACTTGAAGGCGTGGGCCAAGTCGGGTAAGCCGGTCGCCAAGAACCTGCTGATCCCGGTCGGCGTTGTCAGGCTGATGGAACGCCTCCAGAAGGACTACGGCGCCGCCGGATACGACGCCTGCATCGAGAAGGCCTGGCAGTGGATCCTCGACAACACGCTGAAGGACTACTACTGGGAGGGCCAGTTCGAGGACGTGCCGCTCAAGGGCAAGTACCGGAACCTGACCCGGGGATACCCCGCGGCCATCGCGAAGCACATTCTCGACCGCCATCCCGACGACGCCAGGTGGGTGGCCGAGGCCGAGGATTGCATCCGCTTCTGCGAGGACCAGTTCGTGGTCTGGGAGAAGCCGGGGTCCATCCTTCGCAGGAGGGGCGGATGGTTCCTGCCGTGCGCCCTGGAGCAGTACCACTACTACGAGGCCATCGATTCGAGCGTGTGCTCGATGATCAATGCCTACGGCCGGGCCTACCAGGTGACGGGCAAGACGATCTACCGGGCGAAGGCCGAGGACCTTGCCAACACGCTCACCGCCGCCCAGGACCCCCGCACGGGCGTGATTCCGACGGTCCTCAAAGGCGGGCGGGGCGGGAAGGGCTTGTG
>Ga0272441_10013132_pt1 | contig 11964 bp, 7 predicted proteins | sample SSMProp6N_FD_193582 | JGI IMG/M metagenome (GOLD analysis project Ga0272441, IMG submission 193582) | Marine sediment archaeal communities from Little Sippewissett salt marsh, Falmouth, MA, United States - SSM-Prop-6N | ecosystem: Environmental > Aquatic > Marine > Wetlands > Sediment ...
TGAATGGGACGAGCCGTGGCCCAACGAGTGGCGGGCCGAGCTGCCCGTATGGATGGCCGCAATCGCCGCCTTCCAGGGCTGGAACGGGTTGACGGTATACACGTACCGCCACAGTTCCAGCGTGCCCATTGATCGGCTTTCGGGGGCCTTCGAGACATTCAACGACCCGGCGCGGTTCGGCCTGTTTGCCCACTGTGCGCTGATTTACCGCCGCGGCGACGTCGGCGAGGCGCGCGAGCATGTTGCCGTGCACATCCGGCGGGATGTCGCCATTGGCGCGGGCAGCCCCTCGCCGTGGAGCGCGCCTGCATATCGCGGCCTGTCCGAGGTACGCGGCCTCCGGACCGCGCTATTCGACCGGCCCCGGGGCTATGACCGGGTGGTGGACATCCATGAGACCTCGGATGTCGCCGACGACCTGCGGACCGCCGACACGGGGCAGATACGGCACAGCATCCAGGATAGAGTCGTGTACATCGACTCTCCGCGCAGTCAGGCGCTGATCGGGTACCTGGGTGAGGCGGGGAAGCTGAAGACCGCCGACATGATAGTGGACTGCGACAGCCTGTTCGCCACGGTGGCCCTCAGTTCACTGACCGATGCGCCCATCCGCAACTCGAATCGGTTGCTGCTCACCGCGGTCGGCCGGGCCGAGAACACGGTGTTCACCTACAACCTGCTGCGCAACCGCAAGACGACAGACGGCGTCGGGCCCATCCTCATCGACCCAATCCGCGCGGCCGTCTCGATCCAGACGACCCGGCGGGACCTGCAGGTCCACGCCATCGGCGAGGACGGTGGCGACCTGGGCGAGGTGCCGTCAAGTTGGGCGGCGGGCAAACTGACGTTCCACACCGGCCCGCAGAGCAAGACGATCTACTACAGGATCGCCTCTGAGTAGTAGTCGCCAGGGCACTTCGCAGCAAGGAGACCATCCGCATGAGACATCTGGACGCCGTACGCCGGGCCGGCCTTATCCTGGTGCTGCTGTCGCCGGCGGTGTGTTCCTCGGCGGCCCAGTCACCCCAGCCGCTGGTGCGCCTCAAGGGCGCCCAGTTCGCGGGTGGCGCCAAGGACCGCTATGGGCAAATGCAGTACGGCGAAGGCCGCGTCAACTACGTATACGCCAAGCCCACGGGCGCCCTTTCAACCATGCAGGCGAGCTTTGCCCTTGACGCCACACCACAGGGCCCGCTGTCCGTGCACCTATGTGCGCGCAACAACGACCTGGGCGGGCCGTGCGCAATTGCGGTGCAGCTCAATGGGCAGTTGTTGTTCACCGGCCCCAACCCCTTCTCCTCGGACGCCTTCGAGTGGCGTGCCTTTGATGTGCCGGAGGGGGCGCTGATCGCTGGCGACAACGAGCTTGTCATCAGCAACATCGAGAAAGAGGGCAGCGTGGGCATGCCTCCGTGGTTCATGGTGGCTCACTGCATAATCGGGGCCCCGGATGTGTCGCTGAACACTCTCCCCTCCATTGAGACTCAATTCCAAGTTCGGCTGCCCGCAGAGCTGCAGCCAATGCCTACGCCCCTCGCCGAGGGTCGCGAACCGGGCTTTACGCTGCGGGGCACAAAGGGGTGGCTATGGACCGCGGATCAATACATGGCGGAGCTTCAGGCCATGACCGACTACCAGATGAACTTCCTTCTGGTCTGCTACGGGTCCATGTGGAACATCGAGAAGTATCCCGAATGGCCGGAGCGCAATAGCTGGTGGCTGCCCCTGCCCGAGAAGAAGCGTGAGGCCTACCTGGAGCTTCTGCGTGCCTGTCAGGCCAAGGGGGTCGAACTGTGCCTGAGTATGAACCCGAACCTGAGCTCGAGCCGCATTCTGGACTACGATAGTGCCGAGGATGTCGACGCCCTGTGGCGGCACTACGAGTGGTTTCAGAGCCATGGCATGAAGTGGTTCTGCGTCAGCCTGGACGACATCAGCCAGGGCGTGGACGCCGCCGGGCAGGCGCGTCTGACCAACGAGCTACTCAAGCGCCTGCGCGAGCAGGACCCCGAAGCCCAGTTGGTCCTGTGCCCCACCGTCTACTGGGGGAATGGGTCAGGCCAGTCATCGACCTATGGCGATTACGCGAGCTACCTTGAGACCCTTGGGGAGACTCTCGACCAAGACGTATTCCTGTTCTGGACCGGCGATGCCGTCGTGACGCCCCGGATTACCAGTAGAGCCGCCCGGGCATACCGCGACCTGTGCAAGCACCGGCTCATCATCTGGGACAACTACCCCGTCAACGATGGGAGCGCGACGCTGCACCTGGGGCCGGTGACGGGCCGCGACCCCGGGCTCGCCGACATCTGCTATGGATACATGTCCAACCCCATGCACTCGGAAAGCGAGATCAACCGCATTCCGTTGATGACATGCATGGACTACGCCTACAACCCCTGGGACTACGACCCGTCGCGCTCCATCGGCCAGGCCATCTGGCATGTGGCGAAGGGTCTCCAGCAACGCCTCGTGCTCAAGGACCTGGTGGAGCTGTTCCCCGGGATGCTGCTGCACAGGAGGGGCACGGGCTTCAACCCGGTCATGGACGAGTTCACGGGCATCCTGGGCACCCCCCATTCGAGGTACCACGCCACCCTGTATCTCGAGCATGTGACTGACGTGGCTCGACGGCTGGATGAGCATTTCCCGGACCGCTTCCAGAGCGCGCGCGACACGCTGCACGGCACCCTGGCCAAAATGGTCATGGGCCACAGGGGTGAGTACGGGCCCTGAGGCCGTGGCGCCCCCACGGCCGAGCGGGCGGGACCATTTGGGCAAGTACCATACGTGCCGCGGCGCTTTCCCTCGGGCGAAGGTGGCTTCTACCGGGTGCACCAAGGCATTGCGTCACTGCCCTGCTTCGGGCTTGCTCTGGCCGTCGGAAGGTAGTCCTCTACAAGCCGCGTCCAGCGGCCCTGCGCTGTGCGGAAGGGCCTGTGACGTGGGGCCGGCAGCCCGCCATCTGAACTTGACATGCGGCCTGTCTTTCGACTAAATTGAAGAATACAATTTCCGTGGCTGCCGCGTCCCTTGTAGGAGGCGAGTTCAGTGCGCTTGCTCGGGAACATAAAGTGGTTCGATGCCCAAAAGGGCTACGGCTTCATCGAGCGCGAGGACGAGCCCGACGTCTTCGTCCACTACTCAGCCATCAACATGGAAGGCTTCAAGACGCTGGACGATGGTGAGCAGGTGGAGTTCGAGATCGTCCAGGGCGAGAAGGGCCCGGCAGCGGCGAACGTTGTCCGTCTCGGCACGGAGAAGGTGGCTTCAGATGATGAGGAAGAGGAGGAGGAGGATTCCGAGGCGCTGTGGTAGCATTTTGACGACATGACGTGCCCCGGGCTGACCGCGGGTGGCATGTCACGCCCATGGTGGCCCGGAATCGAGTCACCACTGATTTGGAGTGCAGGAGGTCCGCAAGCTGCATGAACGTAACCTTTCATGGGCGCAACTGCGAGATAACGGAGAAGTTCAGACGCCACACAGAACCCCGCGCCGCCACTCTTGAAAACTTCTTTGATCGCATCGGTGAGGTGCGCGTAACTCTGGCGATGCAGCGGGGATGGAAGACCGTCGAGATCACACTGGAGGCCGATGGGTTGCTGCTCCGCGCCGAGGAGCGCACAAACGACGAACTGGCGAGCTTCGACAAGGCCCTCGACCGGCTTGAGAGACAATTGCGGCGCTACCGCGAGCGGGTGAAAGACCACACGAGACAGCCCTTCCGCAGGATCGCCGGCCAGCAGGAGCAACCAGGGCCCGACGTCGAGGAAGAGCAGGACGTCACCGGGGATGCCGAGGCGATCAAGATCGTTCGCACGAAGACGCACCCCCTCAAGCCGATGACAGCCGAAGAAGCCGCCCTTCAGATGGAACTGCTTGGGCACGATTTCTTTGTCTTCTTCAACGGTAACAGCCGTCAGGTGGAGGTCGTCTACCGGCGCCGCGACGGCGGGTACGGGCTCATCGAGCCTGTAACCGGATAGGCTCAGGCTGCCCCGGCCCCGAAGCCTGCAAAGGACTGCCGTACACTGCTGGCCCCCACCCCGGGGGCCAGCACTCTTACGGGTTGCCGGTGAAGGGGCGCCCGGCCCAGTGGTGGGAGGCATATGACCAGGCAGGAATTGCGCGAGTGGGTGTGGAACCGGTGGGGAGCCCGCCTCGAGCGACCGTCACTGGACGAGTTGCGCGAGGGGATCGTTGAACTGCAGGCCCTGGCTTCGCCCCCGCCGGAAGACAAGGTCTTCGTGCTGGATGACGTTGCGTCCGACTACGAGACGGCCATGCGGGAATTCTTCGGCCAGACCCTCGCCGGCCCTGAGGATGAGGCCCTTGTCCAGTTGTGGATCACCGGGTTGGAGTTGTGGCTGGCGCTGATGACCCGTGAGGAGCGCTCCGGCGGGTAGCTGTGCCGCTCGGCCACCCCTCGGCCCCCAAACCGACATGACATCACACCCCCGGCCGTCTACTGATGGCAGCGACGACAGCCAACTCCCGGCCGAAGCGCCTGTGATTCTCTCGCGCTTGAGCAGACGCCAGGAGTTGCTGTTGATCATCCTGCTGGCCACGGCCGCCCGCTTGATCGACTTCACCGCTCCGTACACGAGCCAGCACTGGATCAAGCAGTTGCAGATCGCTCCCATCGCGCGGAATTTCGCGCTACAGAGCCCGAACATATTGTGGCCTGAGACGGACTACAGCGCGGACCGGCCCTCCTACATCGAGATTGAGTTTCAGCTTGTCACCTGGCTCACAGCGCTGCTTTACAGGGCGGTGGGCATCCACGAGTGGGTTGGGAGACTGGTGACGGTCTCCTTCAGCATCGGGGCGGTGTTGCTGCTATACCAGTTGGTGCTAATGCACCTGGGCAGACCCGCCGCTACCTACGCCTTAGTCTTCTTCAGCTTCGTGCCGTCCAACTGGTACTTCTCTCGCGTGCTGATGTCCGAGCCGCTGATGCTGTTCTTTTCGATAGGCCTGATCTACGCGTTCTGCAAGTACCTGGCGGGGCCCTCGTGGTCGCGGTTCGTATGGACCGGATTGTGCGGCGCCCTATGCTTCCTGGTCAAGCTGCCCACGCTGATGCTGGTCATACCGCTGTACTACCTGGCGCACTTGCGCTATGGCGTCAGAACCCTCAAGCAGGGCAGGCTGTGGCTCCTGGCGGCCATCGCCGTTGCGCCTGCTCTCGCCTATTACTGGCATGCCCACAACAACATCGGCAGCCAGTACTTCACCGTCGGAGTGGGCCTCGGGGGCGGGATGTGGCTGTCTGTGGAGGACTTCCTCAAGCCGGCGAACTACTCCCTCATGGCCATGAGGTTCGTGAGGCAACACCTGACAGCCGTCGGCGTGGTCCTGCTGCCCCTGGGCATACTGGCAAGGCGGGGCGGCAAGCTTCGGCTCAACGTGTTCCACGTGTGGCTGGCCGCCACGGCTCTGTATCTCGTCCTGGTATCGGGGGGCAACCTGCGCCAGAACTACTACCAGCTTCCTATGATCCCACCGGCCGCGGCTCTGATCGGTCTGGGCTGGCAGCAGCTTGTGCAGTCCCGGCGCTTTGATCCGGCCATCAGGCCCGCGCTGCTTATGGTCTTCTTCATCCTGTGCGGCTGGGGCGTGCAGCCTATGTTCGAGCAGTTCACACCCATACTGCAGGCATCGAGGTCGCTGGCGCAGACCGACCCGACCGGCAAGCCCGTCATCATGTTCCCGGCCGGCTACGGCTGCCTTTACTACTTCGACCGGCCGGGCTGGGTGGGCCGCGAAGGTTTCGGCAAGCCGCCCGGCACTGTCGCGCCGGAGGATGTCCCCAGCCCCGAGTACATTGACGCACGCATCAAGCGTGGCGCCGCGTGGGCCGTCTATATCAAACCGGACGATCACACCGCGCAACCCGTGGTGCACAAATACTTGCGCGACACCTTCAGGTCCGTCACGGAGGATGTTGGCTACCACATCTTCGACCTATCCCAGACGCGCCAGGGCAGGCCGTATGTGCCCGCCCCGCCGGATGGACCAACGCGGCGCGAAGGCTCATTCATGCTACAATGGAGTGACTGACCGGGATACGGCATCCCAAGGCCCGGGCCGCAAAACGACCGGCGTACCGCGCGAAACCAAACAACAGAGAGACACCGGATGGCACCAAGCGGTCACATCGCGATTATCGGCGCAGGAGTCAGCGGCCTCACGGTAGCCTACGAGCTGTCCAAGCAGGGCTATGAAGTCAGCGTTTTCGAGGAGCAACAGCAGGTTGGCGGCCTGGCTCGCTCGACCATGCTGGACGGCCACCCCGTTGATCGGTACTACCATTTCATCTGCAGTGGTGATGACCACCTGAAGGGCCTCATCGACGAGTTGGGGCTGGCGGACAAGCTCCATTGGCGCGTGGGCCTCACCAGCTACTACGTTGATGGCAAGTTGTACCCCTTCACTACGCCCCTGGACATCCTGCTCTTCTCCCCCATCAGCATTGTCTCGCGAATCCGGTTCGGCCTGCACGGCGCGCGGGCACGGCGCTTCACTCACTGGGAGAGCCTCGAGGACATCACCGCCGAGGACTGGCTTGTCGACGGGATGGGAAGGCAGGCCTACGAGACCATCTGGCTGCCGCTGCTGCAGATGAAGTTCGGGCAGGATGCGGGGGACGTGTCGGCGCCATGGATGTGGCACCGCATCCACCGCGTCATCACCTCCCGTAAGAGCATACTGCGCCCCGAACAGCTCGGGTACATGGCTGATGGCTCGACCACCTTGCTGTCCGGGCTGGTGGAGGCCCTCCGCCACATGGGCGCAAGCCTTCATCTTGCTCAGCCCGTACGCGAGCTTGTTGCAGGCGCGGATGGCGTGCGCCGCGTCGTGACCGACCAGGCGGACATCCCCGTTGATGCGGTTGTCTCAACGGTGCCCCTGCCCGTATTGCGTGACATCCTGCCCCGGTCGGCTGCAGACTATCGAGCTGAGTTGGCCCGGACGCGCTTCCTCGGGGTCATCTGCCTGCTTGCGAGGCTGCACGAGCCACTGACATCCAGCTTCTGGGTGAACGCTAATGACGCCAGAGCGCCTTTCAGCGGGTTCATCGAGTACGCCAATCTGAATCCATGTCCGGGCTTGGCCGGCGACGCCCTGCTGTATGTCCCGCTGTACATGCCCACCGACGATCCCCGCTTCGGGCTCAGTGACAGCGAGTTCGCCCAAGGCATCATCGAGGGCCTCACGGCCCTGTTCCCCCAGTTTGATGCGTCCGGCGTGCACAGAACAATGGTGACCCGTGACGCCCACGCCCAGGCGTTCTGCCCCCCGGGGTTCAGGCACCGTATCCCCTCGATGCAGTCTCCTCTGCCCGGCCTGTTTCTGACCGACTCGACGCAGTTGTACCCGGCCGACCGCAACATCAGCGGGATGATCGGGCTGGCGCGGCAAGCCGCCCACAGGTGTGCCGCCTGTCTTGACCCATCCCCATCAGGCCGCTGACCCGATGAGGCCCGAACCCGGGCCTGCTGATCCTGCGCACAGTTTTCCGGAGGCGGACTCTCGTGCTCAGCCTGATCGCCGCAATCTGTATCACCACCGGCGCGTGGTGCAACTTGCTTGAAGAGCCGGCCCAGTGGTCAGGCCATATCGGCATTCCCGACGGCCCCGACCAGATCAGCGTCGGGGCACGCGATGAAGGGGGCCTCGCCGTCCACGTCGTCTCCGATGGGCAGGCCGAGAACCACCCCATCATCGGCCGCCGGTTCAACGAGCCGCAGGACTGGAGCCGGTTCGACCGCATCCACCTGAAGGTGAGGCTGACCTGCAAGGAGCCCAGCATTTCCTCCCGGCACTTTGCCCTCGTGCTGTACGATGAAGGCGCACGAACCGGTGATTCTCAGACGAGCCCCATGCGCCAGCAGGTCATCCGACACAATGACATCCCCGAGGGCCGGTGGGTGCAGTTCGACGACTGGCTCACAGGCGTCGAGCGCGCAGCAGTCAGGCAGGTCGAGGTGTACCTGTACGAGTTCTGTGGCCCGCAAGCGCCGCCCTGGCCCCCAGATGAGTACGACTGGGAGCTTGCGGCCCTCGAACTGCAGGCCATCGACGATCACTGCATACTTTGGGATGGCGAGGAGTACCCCGCCGACGCGTTCCGGGCGCAGAGAGGCGCTCCGGCGGCCGCTGTGGCAAGCGAAGGCGGTCTGCGCCTCACGCTGGGCGGCGATGCCCACGCATCGACGATCAGCGACCACGGACAGGTTATTGGCTCCGCGGGCAAATGGCCCACCGGCCTGATGGTCCGCGATGCAGCCCTGCCCGGGCCGCCCAGGACCGTCGGGGGGGCGCTCAGGCAGGTCGGCCGCGGTGAAGATCCGCGCAGGCAGATTCGGCAGCAGGCGCACCTGCGCGACTTGGGCCTCGAGGTGCGAGCCACCTACCGCGGGCGGCAGGACTGCATCGAGGTGGCCGGGTACGTGGCCGACACCACCGGTGCCGACCGGGCGGTCACTGTCTACCTCGCACTGCCCCTTCTGGACGCGCCATGGCTGTGGTGGGATTCGGTGGTGACCGCACGCACTGAGCCCGATGAGAGTCGCGAGCTGGCCTGCCTGGAGGGCGAGCAGGCCTTCGGTCTGAAGGGCAGGCATTCCAAGTACCCCCTGGGGGCGGTGTCGCTACCGGGCCACGGCGGGCTCACCATGGCGGTGAGCATCGGCGAGCCCGTGGTCCACCGCATCGCCTACAACCCGAGCCTGGGGATGCTATATGTAGCCGTTGATCTGGGCCTGGTCCCCGGCCGGTCTGCAAAGGGCCGCCCGATGTCCCAAGCGCCGTTCCGCTTCATCATCTACCCCCACGACCCCGCCTGGGGCTTCCGCTCAGCGCTACAGGGCTATTACGAGTTGTTCCCGGAGGCCTTCACCAAGCGGGTGCGGCGCGAGGGCGCCTGGTGGTGCTGGGGCCAGGCCAAGGACGACCCGGAGGCGGTGCGGGCCGGCGCGACCATCGACTGGGGGCCATACTGGATCGACCAGGGCAAGTACTCCAACGAGCATGATATGTTGACCCTGTTCTACCTGTGCCCTGAGTACTACGAACAGAGCATGGGCGACTATGACAGGCCACCGACGCCCCGAGAAGCCTGGGATAGGGTGCGAGCGCTCGCCCAAGGCAACGCCGCGCAGATGGACATCGCGCAGAAGCTGTACCACGCTCGAATCGGTGGCGGGCACCTGCTGATGGAGGGAATGAAGGTCTGGCAAACTCAGCACACCGTGGCCGATTACCTGCGCCTCATCACCACAGCGACGCTGGCCTCGGTCATACACGACGTCGACGGCCGGCCGGTGGGGACGATCGAGCGCGTCCCGTGGATGGGCGATAGTTGGCGTGCCTGCTCCTACACATGCAATCTGGACCCGGACATCCCCGGCGGCAAGGGATGGTTCAACGACACTGTTGCTCTGGACTGGGGCTTCCGTACCTGGGAGGGCCAGGGCGTCCGTCTGGACGGTGTCGGCCTGGACGTTATCGGCGGCCATGCCGGCGTAGCAGGCATCAACCGCCGCCGAGAGCACTTCCGGTACGCGGACGTTCCGCTAACATTCTGTGCGGCCAACCACGAGCCCGTACAGGTGACCGTGTTCGGCACCCTTGAGTGGCTTGAGCGCCTGGCCTTCAACATGCACGAACGCGGCAGGGCGGTGATGACGAACTCGGGCTCACGAGGTTGGCTTACCTTCGGGGCCCCCCACATCGACGTGTTCGGAGCGGAGCGCCCCATGTTCCGGGACCCGGCTTTCATGCGGGCTATCGCGCGCCACAAGACCCTGGCCGACCTGCCGTACAAGCCACAACCCGAGTGGCAGGTGGCGTCACACCTGCTCTGGTGCGTCTTCCCGGGGCAAGGCAGTGACATGCAGTTGCTGGCCAAGTACACGCCCCTGCTGCGGGAGCTATCAAACGCCGGGTGGGAGCCCGTCACGGCCGCGAGAGCTACACCCGCCACCGTCAGGGTCGAACGCTATGGCACCGGCGCGCCCGTGTATCTGGTGATCCACAACACGACCGACGCGCGGGTGGAGAGCAGGCTTGTTCTCGATGGGGCTCTACTGGCCCGCAACCTCGGCGGGGCCGAGGTGCGCCGACCGATGGCGCCCGACCCGGCCGCGCAGCCGCTGGACTGCGCCGGCGGGGCGCTCGACCTGGCCCTGGAGCCGAGGGAAACCGCCGTCCTGGCGCTGAACCAGTGAAGGGCACTGTGTGCCGCAGGAGCCGCCGGCAGGCGTTGATACGGCAAGCGAGGGCCCGAGACTTCCCGGGCCCTCGCTGATGTCCGACGACCGGGACATATCGGCCGGCTCGGTCGGTGTCACCTACTCCTGTGCCGTCGGGATCTTGACGGTGATCGACTTGGCCGTCTCCGGCTTCTCATTGGCGTCCAGAAGCTGGGCCACAATGTTGAACTCCGTGACCCCCAGCAGGGCCTTCCATCCGCCCAGTCGCAGAGCAAGCTCTTTGGTTTTCCACTTGCCGCGTCCATCGGCCGTCAGCACGTCACGGTCCAGGGTCTTGATCTTGAACAACTCCTGGTACTGCACGAGCACCCGCACCTTCCGGTTCGGTGGCGCCAATCCCTGGACCATGACCGTCTCGGTATTGACGGTCGCTTTGTCTTTGGGCGTCGTGATAGAAAGCTCACTGGGCAGCGCGGTCGAAATGCTTACCCGGGTCGTTGCCACGACCTTGTGCTCACGGGCCTGGTCGTCCACGAACAACCCCGTCACCGTGGCGTTGGTCATCTTGTCGCCCTGGCGGACCGTGTAATACCCGCGGTAGGTGCTGGTGTCCCCCACACGGGCCATCTCGACGCGCTGAACGTTCTGGCCCAGGATGAAGAATGCGCTCAGCCCGGGCTCGGTGGCCTCCAGCGTCACAGTCAGCACATCGCCGGTGATGAGGGTCTGGCGAGCGTCGTGCTGCACCGAGACGATCTTGCCCACCAGACCTTGCGCCACCTGGAACCTGGTTACGCTCCGCACGCGGTTGCCTGCCATGTCTGAGGCCCGTACCTCCAGCGTGTGCGTTCCCCGGGCGAGATTGCGGGCCTGGTAGGACAGACCGAAGTCATCAATCACCGCATTCTCGGAGACGTCTTTCCCGTCAATCCGGACCGATGTAGCCTGTCGGTCGATGCCGCTGCCGCCTTCATCACTGTAGTTCACCAGGATGGTCGGCGAGGGGTTATCCACCGAAGCGTTGTCCTGGGGTGATACGTTCGTGACGGCCGGCTCAGTGGTGTCGATGGTCACAGCCTGCTGGGCGGTGGCATCGGGAGCCCTCCGGCCATCCACGACAAGATGTCCGGTCACCGTGGCCTCAGTGGCGTTGTCACCGGTGCGAGCCACATACGCGCCGTAGTAGTCGCCGGGCTCCTGCTCGGCCAGCGGGATGCCCATGATGGTGTTGCCAACATCGAAGGTGGCAATGCCCCCCGCCGTTCCACGCAGGCGCACCGAGACCCTCTCACCGCGGCCGACCGGCCTGAGGTACTCCAGCGGGGCGACGAGGACGATCTGCGGCGCTGCAGTCTCCGTTGGCTGCTCGGCAGGCTGCTCAGCGGGCTGCTCGGCGACGGCAACGATGATCTCCAGTGCCGTCGGGCCCGAGGGGTTCACGGTAAGAACCACGCTCTGCGCGGGCTTGAGGGAGTTGATATCGTACGGCTGGCCGGCGCTCGTCTTGACCACCACGTCAGGCGCCAGGTTGAAGTGCTGCTTGCCCTCCGCCGTGGCAACCAGGATCAGGCCCTGGCCGACATAATCGATACTGCCGGTCACCTGGTTGCGCATCTGCAGCACTCGCACCACGTGCTCCTGGGCGTCCAGGTTCACCTCAACCTGATCGCCGACCTGGAGCTCAGCCAGCACAGCGGGCTGTTTCGTGCCGTCGGCGCCGGTCTTGAGATACTGGATCTGG
>Ga0272441_10013133_pt1 | contig 11964 bp, 6 predicted proteins | sample SSMProp6N_FD_193582 | JGI IMG/M metagenome (GOLD analysis project Ga0272441, IMG submission 193582) | Marine sediment archaeal communities from Little Sippewissett salt marsh, Falmouth, MA, United States - SSM-Prop-6N | ecosystem: Environmental > Aquatic > Marine > Wetlands > Sediment ...
ACGAAGCCGGAGAAGCAGATCCAGCCGCCGTCCAGAACTTCTTACAGCAATATTTCCAGGATGCCGAGATCAACGTCTTCTGGGGCAATGCACAACAGTTTATCGCCGAACTGCGCGAACAATGGGAAACCGCGAACCATGCATAACCATGTGCGAGCAGCTAAACAACGATCCTTTGGATATGGGGAGAAGACTTCATGAGACATAACCCTTACGTTGGCCCTCGACCCTATGAGCGTGGAGATCAAAAAATTTTTTTCGGGCGCAATCGCGAAGCCCGGGACCTGTTGGCCCTGATCTTAGCTGAACGCGTTGTGCTCTTTTACGCCCCCTCAGGTGCCGGGAAAACATCCCTTCTCAATGCCAAAATCATTCCCGCCCTGGAAGAAGAAGGCTTCCACGTCCTGCCAAAGGCACGGGTTGGGAGTGATATGCCGCCTGCTATCAGACATAAGGACGTCAAAAACGTCTTCACACAGAGCGTGCTGATGACCCTGTCGCAGGAGAAAAGTCCAACCGATCAGCTAAATGGGCACACGCTGCTCTCGTTTCTCAAGAATTACGAAACACACCCCTCCGCCGAAGCAACCTTCGAAGCGTTTCCTCCTTTCCTGCTGATCCTGGATCAATTCGAAGAGCTCTTCACCACGCACCAGGATCGCTGGCAAGAAGCCGAAGCCTTCTTCCAGCAACTCAACGAAGCACTGGAAGCACTGCCGGAGATGGGTGTGCTCTTCACCATGCGTGAGGACTACGTCGCGGAGTTAGACCCTTATGCCCATTACCTGCCGGGCAGATTGCGCGCTCGATTTCGCATGGAGCGGTTGGGCGTAAGAGGTGCGCTGGAATCGGCAAAAAGACCCGCCGAACAAGCAGGCTGTGCCTTTGAACCCGGCGTTGCGGAAAAATTAGTGGACAATTTACGCAGGGTTAAAATCCAACGCTACGGCAAGACAAAATCAGAAGCAAAAGAAGAAACCGATGTGCTGGGCCCTTACGTCGAACCCGTGCAGCTCCAGGTCGTCTGCAACCGTCTGTGGGACAATCTCCCGGAGCAAGAAGACAACGCCATTCAATGGGATGAGGTAGAAAAGTTCGGCGATATTGATCGCGCACTCATCGACTTCTACGAAAATGCGCTGACCCAGACCATGCAAAAAACCGGCGTCAGGGAGCGTGACTTGCGCCACTGGTTTGGGAAACAGCTTATCACCCCGCTTCAAACACGCGGGCTGGTGCTCAGGGGGGAAAACGAGACCAACGGCCTGGCAAACGAAGCCGTCGATCTTCTGGACGACAGCCACCTGATACATGCGGACATACGTGCAGGAGCTCGCTGGTACGAAATCTCCCATGACCGTCTGGTAGAACCCATCCTGCAATCCAACCGAATCTGGGAGGCGGCACGGCAGACCCCACTGCGCATCACCGCGCGCCGCTGGCAGGAGACCAAAAATCCAGGGCTCCTCTATCGAGATGAAGCCCTCCAAGAAGCGCTGACATGGATAAGAGAACATCCCGATGATGCGGAGCCCTACGAACAAGAATTTCTCGAAGTCAGTCAGGAAGCAGCCCGCGTCCGGGCCCGCGTACGCAGGTTGCGCACAGCAGGCACGCTTATAGGCGCCCTGGTGCTGATCACCGTCAGTATCCTGGGCTGGCTTGCAGCCCGCAACGGCCTGCAAGCCTACTCCAGGGAGCTTGCTGCACAATCCCGCTCTGAACGCACAAGCGACCGGCAGGAAAGCATTTTCCTGGCGCGTGAGGGCGTCCTCCCTAGCCTGGAGACATGGTGGGAGAACTCCGAGCGCACCTACTTTGGGAAAGTAGAGACCAGCGACGCCCAAATCGCCCTGCGACAATCGCTGATCGACTTCTACCCTGCAGAAGTTTTCTCCGAGCTGCCAAGCCAACCTAACCAGCTTGCCTACAGTCCCGACGGGCGCTACCTCTACGCGGCCCTTCCCGACTACGGGGTATGGATCAAAGACCTCCGTTTAAACCGCATCACGATGGTCAAAAGCCCGGGGGCGCTGCGGGGAAGTGCCACCTGGAGCATAGCACCCAGCCCGGACGGGCGTCTTCTGGCCGTCTCAGGCGATGATGGCGTGGGAAAATCCGGCGGCCTGGTAGGACTCTTGGACATTCAAAATCAGAGATGGGTTGAGAAGCTTAAAGTCCCCACCCCCAGAGGGACCTACGATGAAATCTACAGCGTCGCCTTCAGTCCCGACGGCCAGTATCTGGCAACCGGAGGGGACTACGACAAGACATGGCGGGATGTGTACGGCGGGCGGGACGGCCTGGTGCGCATCTGGACAGTAAAAGAGTACGCCGGCTACTTAAACAGCACCATGACCATAACGCTGACCGAACCTCAGGCACGCGTATGCAGCGTCGCCTTTGGCCAAAAACGCCCTCCCGAAGAGACACCCGAAACCGGCTTTGTCACCTGTCCCGAAGATGACCCCACCTGCGACGCCCATGCGCTAACAATTGGAGAAAGAGGGCTTAACCTTTACCTCGCAGCAGGATCCCATGACTCCAACGTTTATGTCTGGGAACTTACCAACACACCGGAGAGCGACCTCAAAGCGACCCCGGTATTCACATTAACCGGGCATACAGGCGCGGTCAGGAGTGTCGCCTTCAACCCCAGCGAAAACCTGTTAGCTTCGGCATCCGACGACAGGACAATTCGGTTATGGGATCTGACCACAGGGCAGGAACTCTTCACACTTGTGGGACACACAGGTGAAGTAAACAGCGTCGCCTTCAGCACAGACGGGCAATATTTGATCTCAGGGTCACGGGACCGCACGGTGCGGCTGTGGGATGGCAGCGCGCGCAATCCCAATGCAGCGACCGTCCTAAGCGGCCCGGACAGCATCGTGCTGAGCGTCGCGTACAGCCCCGACGGCAAATCTATCGCTGCCGGCGACGGCCACGAAAGTGTGCACATCTGGGATTTGGATGCCGCCCGCCAAATCGGTCTCTCAACGCTCATCGGTCATCAAGACCGCATCCGCGGCATTGCCTACAACTCCGACGGGAAATTCCTGGCTGTCGGGGATAACACCGGCGCGACCAATATCTGGTCCATGGCCTCCGGGGAAATAGCCCAACAACTGCCAGCCGTGGGGGGCAAGATGTGGGGCCTGGCCTACAGCCCCGACGGCCAGCAGATCGTGACCTGCTCCGAAGATGACAAATCGCGTGTATGGGATGCCGCCACAGGTGATCTGCTCGCCACATTAAGCGGCCATGAAGAAGATGTGGAGAAAGCAGCCTTCAGCCCTGATGGACGATTCGTGGTCACAGTTGGCGACGATCACAAAGTCCTGGTTTGGAACACAGAGAGCTGGACGCTGGAAAAGACCTTGGAGGTCCCTGACAACCCAACACCGGGGCAATCGTGGAGCGTCGCGTACAGCCCTGATGGGCAATGGATCGCTGCAGGACGCACCAAAGGTCCGATCGACCTCTGGGCGGTCCAAGCACCCCCGGAGGGTTTATTTTCAGCGACCTTTAAAACAACGCTCCAGGAACACACCAACCACATCATGAGCCTGGCCTTCAGCCCGGACAGCCAGTATCTAGCCTCGGGGTCATGGGACAACACCGTCGAAATCTGGGACCTCGAGACCTACCAGCCCATCGGAGAGCCCCTCTATCATCCGGGCTACATCTACAGCGTCGCCTTCAGCCCCGATGGGCGTTATCTTGCGACAGGCGCCCGCGACGGGATTGTGCGTCTCTGGGAAATCGAGGACTTTCCTTCAAAAGACCCCAAGCTTATTGGCGTTCTGGAAGGCCACACGGATCTGATCTGGAGTATCGCTTTCAGTCCTGACAGCAAATACCTGGCAAGCGGCTCCTGGGATGGAACCATCCGGCGCTACCTGGTGCAATTTGAAGATGTCCTTGATCTATCCTGGGACTATTTAGAATAACCAGTAAAATATAAGTGAGCTTTGTTAATTCCGACAGGAGGTACAGAATGAGCGAGGAAACCTACCTTTATTTTAACGGCATCAATGGGGCAACGGGTGACTATGAGCTGCCCCCCATGAAAGCTAAAGATCTTTCAGCGGTTGCGCTGGGGGAGACCATCAGCGAGGAGCTTTACCGCGAGCTGAAAAACCGCCATGACAACCAGGAAGCCCATTACGGGATCAACGCCGACACCTCCGATCTGGCGGAAACCGGCTGGGCAGTGATCTTTGCAGCCAAAGACAAACAAGCCCCCGCCATTCGCGAAGCCCTCAAGCCCCTCCTGAACCTCAGAAAAGAACAGGCAACTAAAAAAAACGAAACCTACTACAAGGAGTTTATGGGTGCTGAAGGATACCGTCCCGGTGACTCACACCTCGATTTCCTGGGGCGCGAACCGCGGCAGATGGGCCCGGGCCCGGCAAATCCCGAAAAAGTACCCTATTACCTGCTCATTGTCGGCGATCCAGAGACAATACCCTACCGCTTCCAGTACCAGCTCGACGTGCAGTATGCCGTGGGCCGCATCCACTTCGACACACTCGAGGCATACGCCCAATATGCCCAAAGTGTAGTGGAAGCCGAGACAGGCGGGGAACTCCGTCTGCCCCGCAAAGCCGTCTTCTTCGGGGCGAAGAGCAGCCATGACCAGGCCACCACCCTGAGCGCGGAGCAGCTCATCACCCCCTTGTCCAAAGAAGTAAACACGCTGCAGCCCAATTGGGATGTGCAGACCCTGTTGGCCGAAAAAGCGAAAAAGGCCCAATTAGGCGCGTTGTTAGGCGGGAAAGAGACGCCGGCATTCCTCTTCACCGCCAGCCATGGGATGGGATTCCCCAACGGGCATCCGCGCCAGTTCCCGCATCAAGGCGCGTTGCTCTGTTCCGACTGGCCGGGGCCGCGCGCCTGGAAAGAACCGATCCCCGAAGATTTCTATTTCTCCGCCGATGACGTGAGCAAGGATGCAAACCTGCTGGGATTGATTGCCTTCTTCTTTGCCTGCTACGGGGCAGGAACCCCGCAGCTCGATGAATTTTCCCGCAAGGCGTTGAAAGCGCGTGAAGCCATCGCTCCCCACGCCTTTGTAGCACGATTGCCACAGCGGCTTCTGGCACACCCCAAGGGCAGTGCCCTGGCCGTCGTCGGGCATGTAGAGCGTGCCTGGGGCTATTCGTTCATGTGGCGCGATGCAGGCAGGCAACTGCAGGTCTTCAAAGACACCCTCGACCAGCTAATGGCGGGGGTTCCCGTCGGGGCAGCCGTGGAATGGTTCAACGAACGGCACGCCGAACTCTCCGTAGTCCTCACCAATGAGATCGAAGAGATCAACGAATACGGCAAACGGCGCGACGACGCCAAAATCGCCGGGCTCTGGACGGCCAACAAGGACGCGCGCAGCTACGTGATCATCGGCGACCCCGCCGTCCGCCTCTTCACCGCCCCAGAAGACGAAAAACCGGCCAAACGGCCCACCGTCACGCTGCCGGATGCTACCAAAGCCACATTGGGAGCCCTGAGCGCTGAGAGCGGCGCGGCAGCAGAAAACACAGCCGCACCTCAGGCAGCGGCGGACACCCCCACGGACTACGCCGTGCCGTTCGGGCTAAAAGAGCAGGTCAACGACCTGACCACCTCACTCCGGCAGTTCACCGACCAGCTAGCCCAGTCCCTGAGCAAGGCAGCCAGCGACATCAGCACCCTGGAGGTGACCACCTACACCGCCGGAGACCTGGAAACGCTGGCAAAGGGGGAGGAGACACAGGTTGAACTGCGCGCGCTGACGCGCATCGCCTTCGACGGCGACACGCAGATCTACGTACCCGCCGAGAAGCAAAAGATAGAAGAAGGGCTGTGGCAAATCCACACAGCCATGGTGCAGGAAGCCCAGGCAAACCGGGCAAAATTTCTGCAGACGATGGCCGAAATGGCCACCAACCTGCTCAAGAGCTTAAAACCATAATGGCGCCAGCACAATCTGCTTTTACGCTTTCGGGAATTGCGCTGCCAGAGGAAGAGGACCCGCTGGGCATCTGGCAGCTCTCCCAAACGACAGAAGCGGTCTCCTTCAGCGCAGCAGCCGAAACGCCGGAGGAACCCGCCTGGCGCATCGCGCTTCCCGAATTGCCGGAGACAGCGGAGCATCTGCTCACCGATCACCTGCAGGCGCTCACGCTGAGTGAACAAGACCTGGGGCAAGCCCAGCAAACGCTCCTGGCACTCAGCACACAAGAAGCCGTCTCCTTCAGCGCGACCGAGCCGCTCGCAGGGCCACAAGCCGCCCTTCTGGATGCCGTTGAAGCCCTCAAGCAGCCGGTCTCCTACGATCTGAAGCTGCAGGAAGACGCAGAGACCCAAAAGCTCTACCGGCAGTGGCAGAGCTTCATCGAACAGGTCCGCCGGACGCTCATGCATTACGCGCGCATCGAGACGACCCTTGCAGCGGCGCCCGTTGGCCTCACCGAGGTCGGCTGGACCGGCGACTTCAAAACGACCTGGCCCGCCAAAACCACCGGCTTCTCACCGCACCGGCAGTACCATCTGCAAGCGGTCCACCTGGCCCTGGGATCGAGAATCGCCCTGCTGCGCGTCGTCTCCATCGTCAGCACCGGCGCAGCCGGTCTGGCGCTCAAAGCCGCCATGCCGGGCGCACAAGTCTTGTTGTTACCCGCAACCTGGAAATTCGTGCGGGATGTTCTAAAAGAGCTGCGCAAGTCGTGGCCCCAAATCCAATCTCTCATCTAAGTATAAGGAGGAACAAAATGGCTGAAGTTACCTTACAAGAAGCAGTGAAGAAGTTCGCCAATGATCTGGCTGCACGCGTACAGAATTTCGTCAACGATGTATCGGTGCTAGAAGTACGCACCTACACAACCCCGCACGACCAGGTGAAAATTCTCATCAACGACCGCCCCGATGTCACGGAGATCGCCAACGAAGGCAACGTCTCGCTGCGCGCATACACCCAGGTCTCGTTTGATGGTGACACCGCGATCTGCGTGCCCGTCGAAGAGGACGGCAGCGTCGACAAAGGGGTATGGGAAATCCACAATCAAACCGTTGAGCAAGCCATGGATAACCGTGCCAAGATGTTGAAATCCATCGGAGAAGCAGCCGCCTCAGCGCTCACCGCACTCCAAAAGACCAAAGAGTAGCAGACGGGCATACGAGATGCAGCGGGCTTTCCTGAGCTGACCAAGCCCTTTGGAAAAGCCCCTTGAGAAAACATAAGGAGGGTGCTCATGAGTTTCAGCATACATTGGCCGACACAATTCGGCGTCATCACCCAAGAATTTGGGAAACGCCCCGAATTTTACAAGAAGTTCGGGCTGCCTGGACACGAAGGCATCGACTTCCAGGCAACAGAAGGGAGCGAAATCTATGCCGCGGCCGACGGTTTTGTATCCCAGGTGCGGCTTGATGGAAATACCGATCCCTCTCACAAGCCTTACGGGAATCAGGTCCGCATTCAACACGAAGAGGGATACACCAGCGTCTACGCTCACCTATCCCAGGTCGTCGTCACCCAAGGACAGGGGATCAAAGCCGGGCAGTTGATCGGCCTGGGGGGCAACACGGGCAACTCCTTTGGCGCACACCTGCACTTTACCTTGAAGAAAAGTGGCGCTACGGAGCGCGGCGAGACGAACTTTCCCTACGACATCGTCGACCCCACCCCATATCTTAAACCATTCTCCGGCAACGAACCCACCAAACCGCAGCCGCCGGACGAGGCCACCATACAGGTCAAGGTTCACAGCCCCGAGGTAGGCTACCTCAACATGCGAAAAGCGCCCTACGTGGGGAGCGACCTGGTCAAGCAGCTCAAAGACGGCACACTCCTGGGCTCCCTGGAAGAAGAGGACATCACGCGCAACAAGATCGGACAGGACGATCAGTGGCTCTGGGTTCGCACAGCCGATAAAAAAGCCGGCTATGTAGCAGCCTGGTACCTGCGTCTCCCCGGGGCCGAACCCAAACCGGAACCCACCCCCATGATGTTCGTCATCGTCGACAGCCCCGATGAAGCACTCAAGCTTCGCAGCGGGCCCGGGATTCAACATGCGATCGTCACCCGGATGCCGCACGAAACGGTGCTCAAGGCACTGGAACCGGAAGCCACGGTGCGGAGCAAGATCGGCAAGCAGGGACAGTGGCTCCAGGTTCAAACGCCCACAGGAGAAACCGGCCACACCGCCGCCTGGTACCTGACGCTCCAGACCACACCGGTCGTGAAGCCGGAGCCCATCACATCTACCGGCCCGGCCCAATACATCCAGGTCGAAAGCCCCGAATTTGGCCTGAAGGTCCGTTCCGGCCCGGGGATCAACCACAAGCAGGTCTGGTGGATCCCCCACGGCACGTATCTGGAGTCGCTGGAAGACCCCAAGACTACCGGGAAAAAGATCGGCGAGCAAGGCCAGTGGATTCAAGTACGCACGCCCTCCCGCAAAGAGGGCTTCATCGCAGCCTGGTATGTCAAACGCCCGGACCACGAGGACACCCGCAAACCGGCAGAGGCATCCGACATGCCCTTGACGATCTCCCCGCACATCTTCGGCATGCACGCAGCGCAGTTATCCGATGACCACAAGACCAAAGATCCCATCCGCGGCCTGTTCAACGGCAAGCACAAAAAAGGCTGGACCTTCTTCACCGAGCTGGTCGCCCGCCGCCCGCAGGATGTCCAGCTCAACCAGGATTCCCGCAACCGGCTCTGGGACTGGGCCAACGCCGGCTACGGCGTCATCGTGCGGCTGAACTACGGCTACCATCCCACCGGCACGCTGCCGGAATCGCAGTATTATGATGAGTTTGCCGCGGCCTGCGCCCGCTGGGTCGAGCTCTATCTGAAAGAGCCCAACCTCTCACGGGAACAATACACCTGGACCATCCAGATCGCCAACGAACAGAACAACCCCAACGAGCACCCCGGCGGCTACCAGCACACGAAGGAACACATCACCGCCGAACGCTACGCGGAAGCGTTCAACAAGATCTACGCGCGGATCAAAGCGGTCCTCCCCAACGCCATCGTCTGTCCCGGCGCGGTGGACCCCTACAACTCGGTGCCCATGAAGCTCCTGGGGGGTGAACGCTGGCGCCCGCTGGATTACTTCCAAACAATGATGGAAAATATCACCGCTTTGGATGGCATCATCCTGCACGCCTACACGCACGGCCCCTTCCTCCCAGCCATCGACCACCTGCTCACCTTTGGAGATGCTTTGCTGAACGACCACTACTTCGACTTCCAAACCTACCGCCAGTTCATGGAGCGCATCCCCTACAAATGGCGGGATGCACCCGTCTACATCACCGAGAGCAACCACGTCTGCCGCGCGGACAACGCGCCGGCCTGCGACAACGCGGCCTCCCAGGGCTGGACGAAAGATAACATCGGCTGGGTCCGCAAGGCCTACGAGGAGATCAACCGCTGGAACAACACACCCTACGCCCAGCAGATCCGTGCCTTGCTGCTCTACCGCTGGTTGGGCGATCAGTGGGAAATCTACAACAAGCCCGGTGTGCAGGAAGACTTCCGCCAGGCGCTGGACCATGACTACCGCTGGCGCGCCCCCAAGGTGACCGCCACAGCCGACATCGCGTTTGGGCTGCCCACCATGGCTGCAGTCACAGCGCCGGAAATCGCGGAACGCGCCCTGGTGAAACCCGATAACCTCAAGCTCATCTGGGGACTAGGGACCAAGAGCGAGACGCTGCTCAACGCAGCCGGCATCCACATCCTCGAACAACTGGCAGCGCTGGAACCCGGAGAGGTCAAAGCCATGCTTGGCGAATCTGGTATCCAGGTGCGCTATGTAGAGACATGGCCTGAGCAAGCCCGCCTGGCTGCGCAGGGCCGTTGGGACGACTTACAGAAGCTCCAGGAAAGTCTGGGGAAGAAGTAATAACGACATCACGTTAGTACAAACAACCCCGAGGCTCCTTCTTGTAAGAGAGAGGAGCCTCGGTGCGTTAGTAATCCGTAATCCGTGATTCGTAATTCTCAACTGTAGCCGCGATATCCATATCGCGCGACTAGCAGCACCGCGCTACGCGCAGCTATGAAAAGCCTCATAATAGGTTTGAATCAAATTCCCGTAGGTCTGAGCCTGCCCGGAGCCGTTATAATACCGGGCAAACCCCTCAAAATCCAGCGCCCGCAGCGCCGCAATACGCGGTGACTCCAAGGAGCGCCCCTGGATAAAGTCAAAAAGTCCGAGCACCTGCGCGCGTTCGCTTTCAGCAAACGCATCAAACATCGCCTGCACAGAAGCATACCCCAGGGAAGCATAGTTGAACCCCATAATCTGCGGCCCACCCATGCTGATGGACATCTTGGCCGCCGTGTCATCGAGCGCGCAGGCGAAATCCAGAACCTCCCACTCAGCCACCTGATCCCCATGGAAGGGCTGCCAGGGCTGGTCGGAAGAGCGCCGCCAATGGTGATCCTGCCAATTGCGGTCGGGATCGAACTTAAAGTGCTGCTCGTACACATCCGCATGCTTCTCGCCCCAGCGACGATAGAAGATGTGGTTCTCGAAGCGGATGATCATGCGCCCATCATCGCCAAAGGCACGTCCACCCGACTCCACCGCCAGCACGGCCACCGCGACGGCCGGATCGATCTCGAGCTGCGCAGCCAGCGGCTTAAGGAGCCCGCCCAGCCGGTTCCAGATACCGGCGGCCCGGCGCGCAGCCTGGCCGGCATCGGGGCCGGGATGCAGCTTCTCGGCATCGGGCGGCTCGAGCGCGACGTCCTGGAACGCATCGCTCTTGCGCCCTGAGATTCCGGCATCACGCGGCTTATCCTGCGCAAGCGCCACGAAGTCCTCGTGCAAATACCCCGACATCGTCGTATCAGCGACGTAATACCAATCGTCGTGCTTCTGCCAGACATGAACCTGGACACCCGGCGGCACCATTTCCAGGATACGGTGATCGGTGCCCGGCCCGGTACGGAGGTTCACATGCCCGCAGGTCTCCGCGACGCGCGGAAAGGCCACCGTATCCGCAGGAATATACCCCGGTTCGCCCAAAGCGATCACCGGCAGCCACCCCGCGTCCTCCTGAAAAACAAGCACCTGGGTATCTTCGAACAGCGCGTTCACGATAGCCGCATGCTGGCCAGGTTCCGTGTGCACGCCCACCTGCACGACCGTCTTAGCTGCCAGCGGGAGCTGCACATAATCGCTGTGCACATACCCGTGATACCCCAACGCCGTCACCTGAAACCAGGGTGCAGCCTCGCCCTCAATCGTCAGCAGGGCGCCATCCGGCAAGCGCGTGATAATCGCGTGGTCCAGGCCCGGTCCCTCGCGTAAATTCAGCTCCGTCGTCGTCATGCCATACCGCTCAAACATAGGCCCACCTCCATCACCAGTTTTTAACTTGACCGCAGCTTTACCTTTCCCTTTAACAGCTTCATTGTACTTGGACACGGGTCAAAAAGCAAGATTGTATGTAAAAATGACCCTCTCCAAGCAGTTTTATACTTTACAAACGCGCATTTTTAGGTTAAAATAAAGTATAGTTTCACCATAACAAGCAGCAAGACACGCTGACACACAGCTTGTAACTAAGTTTATACCATACTTGAACTATAACAAAATTTGCGTATCATTGAGAATAAAGGCACTAAAACGACACAAGCAAGACCTGAAGCCTTTGCTGTTCCAATCGATTGTGAGGAACGAACGGGGGAGGTGGGCACAAAACCTACAAGACGACAAAGCATCTCAGAGACAGTCATGCACGTGTCCTGTCAAGCATATACACACCACAATTCCATGCTTAAGCTAAAATAAGGAGACCATAATGGCAAACCTGTTGAAGAACCCTGATTTTGAAGGAAAGAGCTCGCACAAAACATACTCCGGTCAGGCATTTGGAGAGATCAGCGTCCCGGAACATTGGGTAGCTTTCTGGACAGAGGGCGGGAGCATCCCTCATGACCCCGACAACAAAGAC
>Ga0272441_10013134_pt1 | contig 11963 bp, 3 predicted proteins | sample SSMProp6N_FD_193582 | JGI IMG/M metagenome (GOLD analysis project Ga0272441, IMG submission 193582) | Marine sediment archaeal communities from Little Sippewissett salt marsh, Falmouth, MA, United States - SSM-Prop-6N | ecosystem: Environmental > Aquatic > Marine > Wetlands > Sediment ...
AGGGGTTTTAAAAATCCGTCAAACCTTATTTTAACCCTTTTTTTAACAATATTTCACTCGAATTTTTTTAAAAATCCCTTGACAAACCTTCACTGCCGCTTTATTTTCCACTTGGTAAAAATCTGGAGCGAATCTCGAATTCGGAGGAACTTCAATTGAGTTCCGATAAGTTTGTTGTGATGCAAACGAAGTATAACAAAGGACTTACAATCCCTTCGCGCTCTCTACCCAAACAATTTTTCAGCTCGGCAGCTGAATACATATTTCTTAAAACCACATTTTTTTAAGGAGGTCAAATTATGTCTTGGAGAAAATCCATTTTGTTAACGGCCTGTCTACTAACACTCTCAATTGCCGCAACTACTGTCACTGCCGCTGTTTACCACATCGACCCCGTAAACGGCAATGACAGTTCCGGTGACGGCAGTTCAGGCAGCCCGTGGAAATCGTTTGCTAACATAATTACCTATTACACAAGCAGTTACAGACCTTCCGGATGGGTCGATATCGCACCGGGTGACACTATCTACCTTATGAACGGTACTCACAATACAATAGTGCATCCCGGCGACGGCGGCGGACCAACCGGCGGCGGTTCACACATTGCATATTTCCGGCATGAGGACGGAAACACCAGTAACTGGATTTATATTAAGGCATATCCCGGCCACAGCCCCGTTATGGACCCTCAGTACAACGGCAAGGGAATAAACATATACCAATGCAGTTACTGGGACGTATCCGGTATTGAGATTAAAAACGCATACGGCCGCGGTGTCGACCTTGGAGACTCAGACTACATAAAGGTTCACGACATGGAAATTCACGACACCGACGGAAGAAACGATGACAACGTAACCGGGCTGGAAGTTGGAAATACCGGGGATGTAGAGATTTACAACTGTGTCTTCTATGACAATTTTGACCGAACCGGCGCTCAGGGTGCTGCGCATAACAGCACCGGTATGGTATGTTTTAACGGGTTTGATACAACCAGGGGAGACGTAACTGTTCACGACTGTGTGTTTTATCAAACCCGCCCCACCTCACAGATTTCAGGTGCCGGCCTCAAATATAAGCACGCAAATCAGAACCCTAATGCCGGTTTTTACGTCTATAACAACACTTTTACAAATAACAAATTCCTGGCTTTCAGCTCAAGTTGCTCAAATACGAATTTTCATCACAACCTTATAGAAGATGGAGCTTCCATACGCAGTGTAGACGAGGGTGGAATTACTCATCAAACCAATTTGCTGTTTGAGTATAACACCATTTATGGGTCGAAGGCATATAATTTTAATCCTTCAATAAATTACAGAAACACCGATTTTCCAAATGACCCGACGAACGTAGTATTTCAAAATAACATCATTTATGACGATGACGGCGCTTATGACAAATATGGCGGAATGGTCGATGTCGGAACTTACATGGAGGATGACATCTATAATATTTGTGCTGCGGCGTTAACCTTCAGTAACAACTGCTATTACAATCCAAATACCGCCTGTAAGTTTAACTTCGCAGGCGGCGGCTGGGCCAGTTGGGGAGGCTCTTTCACTTTCTCAGGCTGGCAATCAGAATACGGATATGACACCGATTCGGTCGAAGCAAACCCATTGTTTGTCGATGCGCCAAATGGCGACTTCCACTTACAGGGCGGCTCTCCGGCTCAGGGGATGGGTATGTATGCAGGCACAGGCCCGCAGCCACCGGGACAGGCCTCCAATCCAAGCCCAGGCAGCGGAGCCACCAGCGTAAGTGTAGATACCGATTTAAGCTGGAGCGGCGGCTCAGGAGCTACTTCAAGCGATGTGTATTTCGGCACCGACTCGACGCCCGATTCTGGCGAGTTCCAGGGCAATCAGACCGCAACAACCTTCGACCCTGGAACAATGGCAAATGATACGACGTACTACTGGCGTATTGACGAAATCAACGCCGAGGGCACGACAACCGGTAATGTTTGGAATTTCACAACCGAAGCGGCGCCTCAACCGCCCGGACAGGCTAACAATCCAAGCCCGGCCAACAGCGCTGCGGATGTAAGTACAACCGCCGACCTCAGCTGGACCGCCGGCTCAGGCGCCACAAGTCACGATGTTTACTTCGGCACTGATTCAACTCCGGATTCAGGCGAGTTCCAGGGCAACCAGGCGGCGATTACTTATGACCCCGGAACTATGTCTGAAAGCACGACATACTACTGGCGCATCGACGAAGTCAACGCCGCCGGAACAACTACCGGAAATGTCTGGAGTTTCACCACCGGCACTGCACCGGCAGCATTCCAGCAGGACAGCGGCACCGACGGTATCGTATCTATGGAAGCTGAAAACTATGACGTCTATACCCAGCAGGGAACTCATAGCTGGATTTCGGTTACAACTCCGTCAGGTTACTCCGGCAGTGCTGCAATGAACACAACGCCCAACGACGGTACTAATATCAATACAGGATATGCAGCCAACAGCCCGCGGCTGGACTTCCAGGTGGACTTCGTCAAGACAGGGACACACTATGTATGGATACGCGGCTACGGCGCCACCGGCTCCGACGACTCGATACACGCCGGCCTTGACGGGGCAGAGATAAGCACTTGTGACAGGATTAGTACTTTCTCAACCTCCTATACCTGGTCGAAAGCAACTATGGATGGTGCTGATGCGACCTTTAATGTAGCTTCTACTGGTGTCCATACTGTTAATGCCTGGATGCGTGAGGACGGCTTTGTTTTTGATAAGATAGTTTTAACTACTAATGCAGGTTACACCCCGACAGGTGACGGCCCTGCCGAAAGTCCGCGAGGCGGCGGTTCAACTCCGGGACAGGCTTCCAGTCCGAGTCCGGCTGACAGCGCCACGGATGTGAGCATAACCACCGACCTTAGCTGGACAGCAGGTGCCGATTCCACAAGTCACGATGTGTACTTCGGCACTTCCAGCCCCGGCGCATTCCAGGGCAATCAGACAGCTACTACTTATGACACCGGAACAATGTCCAACGATACGACCTATTACTGGCGGATTGACGAAGTCAATGCCAACGATACAACGACCGGCGCTGTATGGAGCTTTACGACAATAGTCGCCGCACCCGGCCAAGCTTCCAGTCCGAGCCCGGCTGATAGTGCCACCGAGGTTAGCGTTGCCGCCGATTTGAGCTGGACCGCTGGTTCTGATGCGACTAGCCACGATGTCTATTTCGGCACGACCAGTCCCGGTACATTCCGGGGCAATCAGACCGCAACTACGTTTGACGCTGGCACAATGGATTACGATACAACTTATTACTGGCGCATTGACGAAATCAACACCGCCGATACAACGACCGGCGCAGTCTGGAGCTTTACAACAACAGCTACCGCCCCGACAAACGAGTGTGATAACTGGCAGACGCTCCATCCGGAATGGATATTCTGTGATGATTTCGAGAGCACCGACCCGATGGTCGGAACAGGCAGATATTACGAATACAACAGCGACGGAGGTGATTTTGCACCAACCGCAGGTGTTGGACTCGATAATTCAAAGGGTATGAGAGTAATATATCAGTCCAGCGAGGTAGATGCCGGTAGTATTAAACTTGGATTCGGCAGGGTTCCGAGCAGCTATTTTGACAAAGGAATTCGCAACACCGAAGACTTCAGTGAGATTTATTACAGAATTTACCTGAAGACCCAGGACGGCTGGCAAGGTCAGCCGCAGAAACTCTCAAGAGCGACAGTTTTTGCAGCTTCCGACTGGTCACAGGCGATGATTGCACATCACTGGGGCAGCGGCAATTATTATCTAAAAGTTGACCCGGTAAGCTGCGTGGATGCAAGCAGCCAGGTCGTCTGTGTTGGCTATAACGACTTTGCAAATATGGATTGGCTTGGAGGCCAGGCAGGTACCACACCGATATTCGACTCCGACAATGATGGCATCTGGCATTACGTAGAAGTCCACGTCAAACTCAACAACCCGGGACAGGCCAATGGTATCCATGAATTCTGGGTAGATGGGGTACTTGATGCAAGAGCGGAAAATCTCGATTTTGTAACATCTTACACAGATTACGCCATAAATGCTGTCCTGGTTGAAAATTACTGGGACGACGGCGCTCCCGCTCTATTGGAGCGTTACATAGATAATTTCGTTGTGTCAACCCAACCAATCGGCCAATGGACCGGCGGAGGCCCGACACCCCCGGGACAGGCTGCCAATCCAAGCCCCGCAGACAGCGCAACCGACGTCAGCATTACGGCTGATTTGAGCTGGACGGCAGGATCAGGTTCCACATCAAGCGATGTGTACTTTGGAACAACCAGCCCAGGAACATTCCAGGGCAACCAGACTGCTTCAACATTCGACCCGGGTACTATGGCAAACGGCACGACATACTACTGGCGTATCGATGAAATAAATGCCGAAGGCACGACCACCGGAGTAGTCTGGAATTTCACAACAATAGTTGCCGCACCCGGCCAGGCATCAAGTCCCAGCCCTGCCCACAGTGCTTCAAACATAAGTATAAACGCAGATTTAAGCTGGAACGCGGGCTCAGGCGCGACAAGCCACGATGTATATTTCGGAACTTCCAGCCCGGGAGCTTTCCAGGGCAACCAGACTGCTGCGACCTTCGATACAGGCACAATGAGTAACAATACGACCTACTACTGGCGCATCGATGAACTCAACGCCGGTGGAACAACCAATGGTACCGTCTGGAGCTTTACTACAATAGTTGCAGCTCCCGGCCAGGCAAGCAGTCCGAGTCCGGCTGACAGCGCTACAGGTGTAAGTACCACAACCGATTTGAGTTGGAATGCCGGCTCCGGCGCCACGAGCCATGATGTGTATTTCGGCACTTCCAGCCCAGGCGCCTTCCAAGGCAACCAGGCAGCTGCTACCTTCGACCCGGGTGCTATGTCCAACAATACGACTTATTACTGGCGTATAGATGAACTCAATGCCGGCGGTACGACAACAGGTACGGTCTGGAGCTTTACAACAATTGTTGGCGCCCCGGCTCAGGCAACAAATCCGAGTCCTGCCAACACCGCTACTGATGTAAGTACAACTTCAGATTTAAGCTGGACAGCCGGCTCCGGTGCCACAAGCCACGATGTCTACTTCGGCACTTCAAGCCCGGGCAGTTATCAGGGCAACCAGACCGCTGCTACTTTCGATACCGGCTCGATGGCCAACGATACTACCTACTACTGGCGAATCGATGAAGTCAATGCCGGCGGCACAACTGCAGGAAATGTATGGAGCTTTACAACAATAGTTGCCCCGCCCGGACAAGCCGCCAGTCCAAGTCCGGCCAATGCTGCTGGTGATATAGATATTAACGCCAACCTTAGCTGGACAGCTGGCTCAGGCGCGGCAAGTCACGATGTGTATTTCGGCACTTCAAGCCCAGGCAGTTACCAGGGCAATCAGGCCGCAACAACCTTCGACCCGGGTACAATGAACAATGATACGACTTATTACTGGCGCATCGACGAGGTCAATGCCGGCGGCACAACTGCAGGAACCGTATGGAGCTTTACAACAATAATCGCTCCTCCGGCTCAGGCCACCGGTCCGAGCCCGGCTGACACCGCTACCGACGTTGACGCCGATGCCGACCTTAGTTGGAGTGCCGGTTCGGGTGCTGCATCTCACGATGTGTACTTCGGAACCACCAGCCCCGGAAGTTTCCAGGGCAACCAGGCCGCTGCTACCTTTGACCCCGGCACAATGGCTAACAATACGACCTACTATTGGCGTATCGATGAAATCAATGCCGGAGGAACAACAACAGGCAACGTCTGGAGCTTTACTACCGTCGACGAGGAACCACCGCCATCACAATACGAGTGTGATGACTGGCAAACCCTCCATCCGGAATGGATTTTCTGTGATGATTTTGAAACTACTGACCCCATGGTAGGAACTGGCAGATACTTCGAATACAACAACAATAGCGGTGATTTCGTCGTTGTTGACGGTGTCGGCTTTAACAGCTCCAGGGGCGTCAGAACAATATGGCAGACCAGCGAGGTAAGTGCCGGCAACTTCAAACTTGCATTCGGAAGAAACCCAAGCGCCTATATGGACAAGGGCATCCGCAATACCGAGGACTTCAGGGAGATTTATTACAGACTCTATCTGAAGACCCAGGACGGATGGCAGGGACAACCGCAGAAGCTCTCAAGGGCCACTGTAATCGCAGCTTCAGACTGGTCACAGGCCATGATTGCCCATCACTGGGGCAGCGGCGGCGGCCAATACTATATTGCCGTTGACCCGGTAAGCTGTGTGGATGCAAGCAGCCAGGTCGTTTGTGTCGGCTATAATGACTTTGCCAATTTTGAATGGCTCGGCAGCCAAAGCGGAATTACACCAATCTTTGACTCCGACCACGACGACATCTGGCACTGCATAGAGGTCCACGTCAAGCTAAACGACCCCGGACAGGCAAATGGTATCGAGGAATCCTGGATAAACGGTACCCTTGATGCAAGACGCGAAAACCTTGATTTTGTAACGTCCTACACAGATTATGCCATAAATGCCGTCTTCGTCGAGAATTACTGGGACACCGGCTCTCCACAGCTGCAGGAGCGTTACTTTGATAATTTCGTGGTTTCAACCCAGCCGATTGGCACAAGGGCAATCGTAGTTGCAACCAACCCCGAACCTGCTGATGATGCTGCGGACATCTCCATTAATACTACTCTAAACTGGACCCCCGGAGATTATGCCGACACGCACGATGTATATCTTGGCACCGATGTAAATGCTGTCTCCGATGCCAATCACAGTTCCGCTGAGTTTATGGGCAACGTCGATGTCAACAATTACGACCCTTGCACCCTTGATTATAGCACCACATACTACTGGGCTATTGATGAGGTCAACGATACTATCACCTGGACAGGTACCGTCTGGAGCTTTACCACCGAGGCGATGCCGCTTCCCGGCCAGGCGAGCAATCCAAGTCCCGCAGACAGCGAAACAGATGTAAGTATAACAGCCGACCTTAGTTGGACCGCAGGTTCCGGTTCGACCTCAAGCGACGTTTACTTCGGCACTACCAGTCCCGGCGCCTTCCAGGGCAACCAGACCGCTACCACATTTGACCCGGGCACAATGGATAATGACACCACCTACTACTGGCGTATAGATGAGGTTAATGCCGCCGGTTCTACAACCGGCAGCGTCTGGAGCTTTACTACGATTGTCGCCCAGCCCGGACAGGCAACCAATCCAGACCCCGCCGATACTGCCACAAATGTTAGCACCGACGCCGACTTGAGTTGGACGGCAGGGGCAGGCTCCACTTCGAGCGATGTTTATTTCGGAACCACCAGCCCCGGCACTTTTCAGGGCAACCAGACCGCTACTACCTTTGACCCCGGCGCAATGGCCAATGATACGACATATTACTGGCGTATTGATGAAGTCAATACATCCGGTTCTACCACCGGCGTCGTCTGGAGCTTTACTACGATTGTTGCAGCGCCAGGCCAGGCGACCAATCCCAGTCCCGCCAGCGGTGCTACTAATGTAAACGTCGATGCCGACCTTAGCTGGACAGCCGGTTCAGGTGCGACAAGCCACGATGTGTACTTCGGCACAACCAGCCCCGGCACTTTCCAGGGCAACCAGACTGCAACTACATTCGAACCTGGCACAATGGCCAATGATACGACCTATTACTGGCGCATCGATGAAATAAGTACAGGCGGCACAACCACCGGAAACGTCTGGAGCTTTACAACAATCGTCAGCACCGGCGACGAGATTATCGGCTGGTGGGAGCTTAATGACGCCTCCGGCGGTACCGCGACTGATTCGACTGTCTACGCCCATAATGGCACGCTTAATGGCCCGGCCTGGCTCAATGACGCCGAGCAGGGCTGGTGCCTCGACTTTAACAGCAGTAGAAACGACTACGTCTCAATCGGCGATGAGTCTTTCTTCGACCAAACCGGCAATATCACCGTAATGGCATGGATAAATGCCGGCTACCTCGACTGGTCCAACTTCTCGACCGTTATTGCAAAGGGCAGAGACGGACAAGGAGCATGGGCCCTCCAAAAAGCCAGCAGGGCAAATGCTATGAGCTTCTTCGTTGATGTTACAGGAATGCCATGGGATGGAATAAAAACGAACTTAGCTGTTTTCGATAGCGACTGGCATCACATAGCAGGCGTCTATGACGGCTCGAATGCATACATCTATGTCGATGGCGGCCTCGACTCAAATTCCGTCGCCTGTTCAGGCAGCATAGTCACTAATAACTGGCCGGTATATATTGGTCAAAATCCCGTAACATGGGCCGAGCCCACAAATGCTCGGGGCTGGATTGGCCTGATTGACGACGTAAGGGTTTACAACTATGCCCTCACACAGAGCGAGATTAATGATATCTATACCGGCGGCCCGACACCGCCCGGACAGGCTTCCAATCCAAGCCCCACCGACAGTGCTACTGATGTAAGTATTGATGCCGACCTAAGCTGGACTGCCGGAACTGACTCGACCTCAAGTGACGTGTACTTCGGCACAACAAGTCCCGGAACGTTCCAGGGCAACCAGACCGCAACCACCTTTGACCCAGGCACAATGTCAAACGATACGACTTACTACTGGCGCATCGATGAAATCAACACCGCCGGAACCACAACCGGCGTCGTCTGGAGCTTTACAACTGAATCGGCCGGCCTCTTACCCTGGACAGATGGCTTCGAAAGCGGCGACCTCGTAACCGGCGGTTGGAATGTTTCAGGTGATGCAACTGTCGCTGAGAGGTCGGCTTATACCGGTTCCTATGGCGCCGAAGTCGCTTCTACCTCGTGGATGGAAAAGGCTATCAGCACCGCGGGCTTCACCTCTATCCACGTCAAGTATGTACGCAAGACCAAGGGACTCGATAGCGGTGAATACCTCTATGTGGAGTGGTATGACGGCGGCGGATGGAATCTGCTTGAGTCCACACAGGACACCTCCTGGGTCTCTAAGGACATAACCTGCCCGGCAGGAGCGGACAACAATGCCGGCTTCAAGGTAAGATTCCGCACAGATGCCGACAAGGGTAATGAATACGCCGCGATAGATGATGTCGAGATTACCGGCACCTCTCAGTAGCAGCAGTGACATCTAAAGTGCTTTAAGCAAAGTTTCTTATGCGTGGCGGCTCAAAAAACCGCCACGCTTTTTTTGTTACAATGGGCTCATGGACAACCTGAAACTATAACTTTTTCAAAAGTTTCAGACTGTACTCCAATTATACGGATTTCCAATCGAAATAACGACAGGGGTTTTCAAAAAAAGAAACAGGGCTGGGCTGCGGAGGGAGAGGAGAGAGCGAAATTACCCAGCCCTGTCTTAAAGCCTCTATTAGCCATATACCGCTATAGGCAAAAAAGGTTCGCTTGTTAAAAATAAAAATTTCTACAAAATTTTTTGCCTTCCAAAATCGCTGATTTTCCAGTCAAAAAAGCGGTTCCGCAAAGTCCTTTTCCATTCCTCTCAAAGTGTAAGAAGTTTTTTACCGTTCTGAAAATAAAAATAAAAAAAAAGTCGACAAACCCTCAAAAAACCCACCTTCGGCCTTATCAAATTGTTATTCTTAAAAAGAAGAGGCCATTTCTCTGGCGTTACTGATGGCCTCCTCGCACTTGGCCGCTGCAACTTCCGCCCCGCCCTGCAGCGTCGGCTCAACCACAACCGCCCGCATATTCTTAATCCCGATAAAGCCGAATATCAGCTCAATATACCGCCTCTGCAAGTCAAACGCCTCAGCCTCATTCCCCCGAGCATATTCACCCCCGCGGGCATATACAACCACCATCGGCCTGCCCGCAACAAGCCCCTGGTAACCCTTTTCTTCGCTATAACTGAACGTATAGCCCGGCTGAACCAAAACGTCGATATACTGCTTGAGACGATAAGGAATACTGAAATTCCACATCGCAACGGCAAGCAGATACTTATCTGCCGACGTAAACTGCTCGATAACCTTCTCTATCTTCTTCCACGCCTGTAATTGCTCTTGTGAATGTTCCTTACCGTGCAGAATCGCATACTTGGCCTCTACCGCCGCCCCATCAAATTCCACAATCGCATCGCTGAATACATTCAAAGTTTCAATCTCGTCCTCCGGATGCCTCCGTTTGTACGTCTCTACAAAGGCATCGCCTACGCTGATGGACCTGGACCTTTTACCTCTTGGAGACGCCTGAATGTATAGAAGTTTGCTCATAATTGTTCCCCTTTCAAAAATCTTCTCCGAACAATTTTAATTTTAGCTGGCCTAAATCCCCACTTGCCGGCCGCCGCTTCACATCATAACTTTAATCTAACTCTTACCCCCCCCACGAATGGTCCATATCCCTTTCGAACCCTTCTGCCTCGAATTCAAAATCAAACCCTATAACAACATACCCTTCTCACTACCATAACAATAATCTTACCAGATTCTAACTCAACTTTCGAGAATTTTCTGTGGTTCCCCGCCCCTCCCCGCCGTGCAGGCTATTTTCATAGTAAGCCTTCACAGAAAAAAACTGAAAATATTAAAATAGGCAACTTGTGCTTTCGTCTGCACCATGTTAAAAAGGGTGCATACAAGACAGAAACGCTATTATCAAACAACTAACAGAAGAAAACAAACAGCTGCGAAAGCACATAAAACTTCTCGAAGAAAAGATCGCTCAACTTGAGAGAAATTCTTCAAATTCATCCAAGCCGCCTTCGAGCAATATTATAAATCAAAAGTCTTCTAATAAGAAAAAAAGAAACACAAACGCCACGGCCAGCTTGGCCATAAAAAGCACAACCGTCAGCCATTTGCTCCGGAACAGATTGGTAAAACAATTATACATTGAATTGCCAGATCAAGAAGTCAAACGCAGGAATTTAACACCATTGGACGAAACCAAATCTGCATTAAGGATATGGACGATAGTTGCAAGTTGTATCTGTCAGGGCAAAAATATCTTCAAGTTCCTCACTCAGTCTCTGCATATTACGCAGACACTCAAATTCTCTCAGTTATACCCATTATATAGACAAATCGCAAAGCAAATTCTGTAAAGGCTTACAAATAGTTTTACAAGATAATCTGACGATCTTTTCACTCAGAGTAGAAAGTCTTAAGAATCCCACCGGGGAAAAATGTAAAACCATTCGATGGTAACCTTCAATGAGCGATGACAGTCGAAATCCTGAAAACCGGCATCAACAGCCCTATTGCAATTGTTCCTATGATGGCGCCCAGGATTGTTATCATTATCGGTTCGATAAGCGAGGTGACATGTTTGATGGAAGCTTCGAGCTTCTTTTCATAAAAGGTCGATATCTTGTCGCAGACCTCTCCCAGTTTGCCGCCTTTTTCCCCGGCTCGAAGCATCTGGATAATACCCTGTTCTATCAATTCTGTTTGCGTTCCCTCGGTTCCCTGCGAGATTATTATTGATTCGGACAACTGGTAGCCATCACGGATTTTCTTGTCGGTTCCGGCCCACAAACACTGGAAATAATAATTATTCGATGCGCCGCGGATGACTTCTATTGAGTCGAGAAGGCTCACGCCGGTATTGACCATAGTCGACATAATTCGCATACTGCGGGTCACTATCATATCCACGAACATCGTGCCGAGGACAGGGGTGCGTATTTTGATAAAATCGATAATTCGCCGCCCGCCGACGGTGCCAGCCCAATAATACAAGCCCATCGCCGCAAAAATCAATACTGTCATGACGGTCGTCATTGTCTGCAAATCACCAAGCATCTTACTAAACCCGACCAGTATCTGTGTAAGCTTCGGCAGGGCCGCTCCCTTTGCTTCGTAAATACCCATAAATCTCGGCAGAACAAAGAACATAAGCGTCCCCGTCGCCGCCACAGCCATCAGCGCCATTATAATCGGATATGTCAGCGCACCCTTCACACGTTTACGTGTCTCAGCTTCAAAAT
>Ga0272441_10013135_pt1 | contig 11963 bp, 14 predicted proteins | sample SSMProp6N_FD_193582 | JGI IMG/M metagenome (GOLD analysis project Ga0272441, IMG submission 193582) | Marine sediment archaeal communities from Little Sippewissett salt marsh, Falmouth, MA, United States - SSM-Prop-6N | ecosystem: Environmental > Aquatic > Marine > Wetlands > Sediment ...
GCTTCTGCCTGTGTAGAAGACGGAAACAAAATAAACGCTTTGGTGGAAAATGCTATTTTTGCGACGGTTCAACCGATTTGCCGAAACTGACTTCTCCATTGTCAATACGGATATTGAACCCGCATTCAGGATTGGTACAAACCCAGGCTTTATAACGGATAGAAGCACCTTCCCGGCCGTAATCTGAGAGGGGAACCAGAACACCGGTGCTGCATTTCTGACATTCAGGATATGGATTTTCCATTCGACCTCCAACAGGTTGCATTTTATTCTTTAACGACCCAAACTCGTATTTTTGCTTCAACTTCTGAATGAAGTTTTATCGGTACTGTATAGACGCCCAACGCTTTGATCGGCTCATCCAGAACGACTTTTCTCTTATCAATCTCATACCCTTTTTTATTCAACAATTCGGCAATGGTCTGAGAAGTGACTGATCCGAAAACACGATCTTCTTCACCCACGGCAACAGTTGCGGTAATGGATATCTTTTCCAGCTCCTGTGCAAGAATTTCCGCCTGCCGCTGGTCTTTCTGTTCGCGGCGGGAACTCATCTTCAGTTCTTCCTCAAGCATACGCATATTTTTTTGAGTTGCTTCAACAGCAATGCCCTGGGGTATCAAATAATTACGAGCAAATCCGTTTTTCACATTGAGTATATCACCGATGTTTCCCAGATTTTCATGGGACTGTCTTAAAATTACTTTCATAGCCACCTCACCTCCCGTTATTATTGTGCAAGATCTGAAACATAGGACATCAGAGCCAGGTGGCGGGCACGTTTAATTGCCCGTGTCAATTGGCGTTGATGATGCGCGCAAGTACCTGAAGTTCTCCTTGGAATGATTTTTCCAACTTCAGTGGTAAATTTCATCAGCCGTTTCGGATCTTTATAATCCACATATGTGACTTTATTCTCACAAAAACGGCAGATGCGTTTTTTCTTCGGTTTAATCAAAACATCCTCCTTGAAATTTCATTGAACAAATTGACAAAGGAAAAACCTCCCTGAACCTGAATGTCCGGTACGATACCGGAAAATGAGCTGTTTCCTTTTTACTTATTCAATATCCTGATATCCAAAATCGAATTTCCCCTTCATCGGATTGTCCTGTTCAGGAGGGGGAGAATTCTGAGCCTCGTCTTTTTGAGGGACGCTCTGTTCCTCAGTGGATTTATCCGGCTCGGATGATTCTGTAGATTCGTCCGAATCCGAAGTTTCCGCTTCTTCAGCATATTGTGATATTTTCTTTACTTCGGTCTTTGTCTCTTCTTCATCATCCGGTTCAGTCTCGTCGTTTTCCACATTGTGATGAGAATGAAAATCATCCCCTTCACTTTCGTCTCTTTTATTGAGGAACTGAACCCGTCTGGCTTTTATCTCAACAATATTACGATTTCTGCCGTCATCTGAACGAAGGCTTCGACTCTGCAGTTCCCCTTCGATCATGACGGCTGACCCTCTGTGCAAATTTTCCGCACATGTTTCTGCCAGTTTATACCAGGCCACAACACCCACATAGCATACACTTTCTCGCCACTGACCGGTATTGTCTTTAAACTTCCGGTTTGATGCAATCCAGAAGTTGGCTACGGGAGTCCCGTTGGTTGTGCGTCTAAAACTGGGATCACGGGTGAGATTGCCCGCAATAAGCACAGTATTCACATCGGGCATACGGAGATCATTCATTATATTCACTCCTCCATATTCATATTGTCATCAATGCCCATATCACCAAAAAATCATTCTTTTTCCTGGTCGGACTCCTTTTTATCCCCTTCTGTTTCTTTGTCCGGGTCACTGTCTTCAGCAGGTTTTTCCGATTCTTTTTCGACTTCTTTCTCCTGCGTCGGCTCTGTTTTCTCAGTCTTTTCCGGTTCAGATCCCGACTCCGGTTTCTCTTCCTTCTCCCGGTCTTCTGCTTCTTTTTCCTGAGCAATCACTGAAGAATGCACGGTCACTGTCAAATACCGGATAACACGGTCATCAAGCTTATACTCCCGTTCAAGGACTTTTATAAGAGAGCCTTCAGCATCGAAACGGATGTAAACATAATATCCATACTGTTTCTTTGCAATTTCATAGGCCAGACGTCTCTTGCCCCAACGGTCGACCTGTACAACCACGCCACCGTTTTTCTCAATCAGTTCCGAGTATTTTTTGATTGTGGATTCAATCTGTTCGGTGGAAAGATGGGCGTCCACAATAAATGTGGATTCGTATGGTTTACTCAAGGTGTCACCTACCTTCGGTCATAAGGTCCATTCACTGTTATCAGGAATGAACAGGGTTAAATTGATGTATTCACAGCATTCATCGTTGTATGAATGCCGTTTTCAATAAAACTTAAAATCGTCTGTACGGCTCTGTCAATCATCTCTTCGACAATAATTCTTTGGTTCGCAGGGAATTCTGACAATACATACTGAACGGCATTGCCCTGTTGATCGGATCCGATTCCCAGCCTTAACCGCGGTACCTGCCTTGAATGAAGGTAGTTTAAGACGGATTCCAGTCCATGATGTCCGCCATCGCTTCCTCCGGCCCTCAGGCGCAGCTTTCCGAGCGGCAAAGCCAGATCATCAAGAATAATAAGACACCGGCTCAAGGGAATGTTCAACCGGCTTCGTGCATCGGCTACTGCAATACCGCTTCGGTTCATATATGTCAGTGGTTTTAAAAGAACAATCCGCGATTTGTCAACCTTCAAATGCACCCAGTGATAATCCCCGGGCCCCTGACTGAACTGCTGATTTAATTTTTCAGCACATGCATCCGCCACGAGGAATCCCAAATTGTGCTTTGTGTTCTGATATCGTGTTCCAGGATTCCCCAGACCCGCAATCAAAAAACCGGACATCTGTTTTATTCTTCAGACTCTTCTTCCGGCGTTCCTTCTTCGCCCTCAGCTTCTTCACCTTCCAACAATTCCTCTTCAACTTCTTCTTCAACCTGGACAACCTTGGCCTGTGCCACAATAGCCACCGGATGACTGAGTTCTGTCACAAAACGAAATTTGTCACCCGCAGAGATGTCTTCCAATGTCTTCACATCTCCAATCTCCATTTCGGACACATCAATTTCAATGTGCTCCGGAATATCAAGCGGCAGGCCTTCGACTTCAACCTCACGTGTCGGATGTTCCAGGATACCTCCCTGGACCTTGACTCCCATCGGAGTTCCAGTCAATATCACGGGAATAGTCATCTTGATTTTCTCATCCAGCTTAATCCCCATAAAATCGACATGAAGCAACTCGTCCGTTACAGGATCCCGCTGTAATTCCCGGACAATCGACTTCTTACTCTTTCCGTCCGGGAAAACAATATCCAGAATATTCACTTCTTTGTGAAGCAGTCTTTTTAAAGAATAGGTGTCCACACTTAACGAAAGTGTCTTCTGATCATGTGCGTAATATGTTGCGGGCGTACGGCCGCTTCTCCTCAGCGTTTTGGTCTGTTGTTTGCCCGTATCATTTCTTAATTCAATTTGCAGTTCAGCTTCTGACATGTTTATCCTCACTTCATAATAAAAAATATCCTAGGTGTCAAATAAAGAACTAATAGATTTCTCGTTGTGAATTCTGAGAATCGCCTCACCAAACAGTGCGGCTGTGGTTACAACCTGAATTTTATCGATTCGCTTTTCTTCAGGCAAAAAAACCGTGTCTGAAACGTACAATTTGGAAATCGACGATTCTGAAATACGTTCAATGGCATTCCCTGACAAAATGGGATGTGTGCATGCCGCAAGAATACTGTGGGCGCCCTCATTCTTCACCAGGTCTGCGGCTGCGCATAAAGTGCCGGCCGTATCGATTATATCATCAAATAAAATGACGTCTCTGTCCTTGACATTCCCTATCAATGTGACTGACTGTATATGATTGGGACCTGTCCGCCGCTTATCCACAAGCGCCAGATCCGTATTCAGACGATTGGCGTAGGCTCTCGCCCGTTTTACACTGCCGATATCCGGGGCGACGACAACCGGATCAACCGCAACCTCCTTCTTTATAAAATCAGCAAAAGTAACGAAGGAGTACAGATGGTCGAAGGGGATGTCGAAAAAACCCTGAATGGACGGCGAATGCAAATCCAGCGTAAGTATCCGATTGGCCCCGGCCGTAGAAATGAGATTGGCAACCAGTTTCGCAGAAAGGGAAACACGGGGCTGATCTTTACGATCCTGACGCGCATACCCGAAATAGGGGATCACTGCTGTCACCCGTTTCGCGGAAGCCCTGCTGGCTGCATCAACCATCATGAGAAATTCTATAAGATTATCCGACGGCGGATTTGTGGACTGAATGATAAACACATCCGCACCCCGGATGCTCTCGTTGATTCTGGCACTGATTTCGCCATCACTGAAACGACGGATCTCCGATTCACCCAAGGGATGATTCATATATTCCGCAATTTTCTGAGCCAGCGGCTGATTCGATGTACCAGAGAACAATTTCATAAAAAATTGAAAATCCTTCTTTCTGACCAAATGCTATTTATACAAAAAAATGCTGGGGCGGAAGGATTCGAACCTTCGAATGCGGGGACCAAAACCCCGTGCCTTGCCACTTGGCTACGCCCCAGTATCTCCAACAGAAGTAAATATTCAGTCTGTTTTAACTCTCGGTCCCCACATCATTAAACAAGCCTTTGACCCGTAAACCTCAATATGAAAAATGGATTTGGCAAATCAATAGCCAGCGACTTCAACCTGTTCTGCCTGCTTTGCCTCTTTCCAATAGGCATCCAGAACTGCCTTTTCCATTTTATTCCGGAACTCCACGGTAATGGGATGGGCGATATCCGCAAAAGAGCCATCGCGTTTTCGCCGGCTTGGCATGGCCACAAAATATCGATCCATACCGCGAATGATTTTCAGGCCCCTTACAACAAATGTGTCATCCAGAATAATATTGGCGAAACCACACAATTTCTCGTCATCTCGCAGACTGATTCTAATTTCAGTGATTTCCATGATTGTCCTCCGATATATCAATACGGTTCGATTGTTGTCTTCCGGAAATCTGGTTTGAAATCGGTCGTGCGAGTAGAACATGCATTTTGTATTTGGAAAAGAACGTCACTGCCGACTCTGCTGCAGTACGATTATGAAACAAACCATACATGGTCGAGCCACTGCCGGACATGCTGGCATAAAAGGCATCCTTCTCATAAAACTGCGTCTTGATTCTCTGCAGTTCAGGATGCCTTGTAAAAACCACACTCTCCAGCTCATTTACCGCGCTCTCACGCCACGTGTGGACTTTAGTTTCGTTAAAAAGCGCCCTTAATGTACCTATTTTTTGAGTATTTGTCAAGCCAATTTTGGATTGCGAGTACGCCCATTTTGTGGAGACTGAAAATCCGGGGCATACCAGAACAATCCAGAATTCATCAGCAAGAATCAAGGGCGTCAGGTCCTCACCGCGTCCTTTTCCTAAAGCAGTACCTCCTGATAAAAAAAACGGCACATCCGATCCGATTTCAAATGCCATTCGATGTAAAACATGTTTTGGTGTGCTTTTATTCCAAAGCAGCTCACACGCTTGCAGTGTTGCTGCCGCATTACTGCTTCCACCACCCAATCCTCCTCCGGCCGGGATTCTTTTTTCTATAGCAACATTCACCCCCCCTTCTATTTGCATCATTTTTCTGTAATAAATAAAGGCTTGATAAACCAGGTTGGCTTTATCCAGCGGGATGGAAGAATCTGAACATGAGAGTTGGACAGAGTCCGATTGAAGTCTTTTGAAGACAAGCGTATCGTTTAAATCGATCAGTTGAAAAATGGTTTCAATATCATGATAGCCGTCTTTTCGTTTCCCCAGCAGACGTAATCCGATATTGATTTTTGCATATGAATGAAGTGTTACTTCCATAGGATGCAGCCCCGATGTATGAAATTTTGTTTATATACTGATGTCCAGGCATTATAAATTCAGATTAATAACGATTTAATTCATGGCAACCGTTCATTTAATCCATACGAAGAATCCATACGTTTTTCAAAGAATAGCAACATGATATTACGGATTTTTTATTATTATAACAAATACTATTCCATAAATACAATGCTTTCTGTAAGTGATTATTTTTAAAGCAAATTGATAATACGCGACAACAATGAATATAAGCAAACGTGTATCATTTTTGATACATCATAGTCAATTTTTTTTAACAGTCGGCACGCATTTTAATGAGAGAAAGGCCGGTTCATTTTGAAATTTGTTTTTTCAATAAAATAATTGTAAATTTACATATGAAAAAAATCTATTTCCTATCGGATGCTCACCTGGGCATCGAATCTCAGGAACATGAGTCCCATAAAGAAAAACAGCTTCTGTCATTTTTCCGGCACCTGGAAAATCATGCGGACACCCTGTATATTCTGGGGGATCTGTTTGATTTCTGGTTCGACTATCGCTGGGTGATCCCTAGACATTATCTGAACATTATCTCTGCACTGAAACGATTAACCGAGCATGGCGTTAAAGTAATATACTGTATCGGAAATCATGATTTCTGGCTTGGGAATTTTTTCAACGACGATTTGAATATCGAAGTACACCGTGAACCGATTCAGATGGAGATGGATGGTCATCGCTTTTATATCGGTCACGGAGACGGCATCAATAAAAAGGATATCGGATATCTGTTTTTAAAGGCCATTCTAAGAAGCCCGATAACCGCCCTGGCCTGCCGGCTGATGCATCCGGATCTTACATTTTCTCTGGCCCGATGGTTTTCTTCAATAAGCAGAAAACATCGTGCGGACCTTGACCATCGTGAGCCTTATATAAATTTTGCAAAAGAACTGTTTCAGGAAGGCTGCCAATTTGTTGTATTCGGGCATACGCATGATCCCATGACATTGCATCTGAACGGATGCACATACATCAATACCGGCGACTGGATCAATCATTTCACGTATGCGGTGTACAGTAAAGACAGTCTGAAATTAGAAAAGTGGACCTAACGCGTTTGAAGGAATTTTGTAATGAAACGAAAAAAACGACCCATTCAGCAGCCGTTCAGCCAGCCCGTCCCGGAGAATGAACAGACACCGCTTCCCTGGTGGAAATATACGATATTTTTCATCTCAGGTCTGTTGATTCTCAGTATTTTAATCCTGGTTCTGCTCAGCAGAAATCTCCCCTCTCTGATCGAGCTTGAAGAAGCAAGCGATCCGGTACTTGTATCGAAAATCATCTCGGCCGATGATGTTGTGCTGAAAGAGATGTTTCAGAAAAAACGCGTTCATGTCGACTTTGATCGCATTCCCGATCCGCTGAAGGATGCCGTGTTGTCGATTGAGGACAGACGGTTTTATCACCATTGGGGACTGGATCTGCGCCGGATATTTTATCTGGGCTTTCGAAATATCATTTCCATGGATATCGTCGGAGGCGCAAGTACGATCACTGCCCAGCTGGCAAAAAAATTGTACTTCACTCCACGGCGCTCAATTATTCGAAAAATCCGTGAAGGGATCACCTCGCTGCAGATAGAACGTACCTACTCCAAAGACGAAATTTTTGAAATGTATTTAAACTATATGGAACTGGGCCGGGGCGCCCACGGCGTTCAGTCCGCTGCGCTGGCCTATTTTAACAAATCCGTGGACACCCTGCAGATTCAGGAATGCGCTTTTATTGCGGGCATGTTCCAGCTGCCCTATGGGTACTACAACCCGGATCATGATACCGTTGAAGCACTGAAACGCCGGAATGTGGTGCTCCTCAGCATGCTGAACTTCAACAAGTTGTCAAGAAGTGAATATGACAGTCTGGCTCAGCTGCCGCTGGGTGTCATCCCCCGCGAAGACAAGGCCGAGGATGCCATTGCCCCTTATTTTTGTGAATATGTCCGCCGGCAGATGGAACGCAAATACGGAATGGGCACCTACACGGAAGGATATCAGATTTATACCACACTGAACACGAAGGTACAGGCCTGTGCGGACAGTGCGGTGAATTCATTTATGCCGCGGCTGGATAAAAATATCCGGGATCGTTTCATGCGTAAAAAAGAGTATCTGAAGTGGTTTGATCCGCCGCTTCAAACCCAGGAAGAAATAGATGCCTTCCTTGCCGACTCAGCCAGAGTGGATTCTATGTTTCAAAAGTACGCCACTGTGCAATGTGCACTGACCGCAATAGAGCCCGGCACTGGGCAAATACTGGCGATGATTGGCGGACGTGACTTTAATAAATGGAAATTTAACCGGGCTGTACAGGCCACACGGCAGCCGGGGTCCGCTTTCAAGCCGATCGTATTTACCGCAGCCGTTGATAACGGATGGCCCACAACCAAAGAATTTCTGAATCAGCCTGTCGTGATTAAAATGGTCGATGGCACGGAATGGAGGCCCACCAATTATGAGGAAGATGTTGAAGGCGGACCCACCACAATGCGCAGGGGTCTGGCCAGCTCCATCAATCTGGTATCCGTTCGACTGGTTCAGGAACTGGAATTGCAGGAAAAAGCGGCCAGCTATGCAAAACGATTCGGATTTACCACGCAAATCAACCCATATGACGCGATTGTCCTGGGCGTCGATGTGGTTTATCCTATCGAACTGACATCCGCTTACGGTGTCTTTGCCAACAAAGGCATCTGGACGGAACCGATCGCGATATTGAGGGTTGAGGACAAGAATGGAAATATCCTGGAGGAAGCGGGTCCCAATTCCAGAGAAGTGCTTACCGAAGCGACAGCATACATAATGACCGATTTATTGCAGACCGTAATAAAAGCGGGCACCGGACGATCGACCGGATCGCTTTATCACTTTTACCGGCCATGTGCCGGCAAAACAGGCACAACAAACGATTACCGGAACGCGTGGTTTGTTGGATTTACACCGCAGATTGTAACAGGGGTATGGGTGGGCATGGATGATCAGACCGTCAGTCTGGGAGAAGGCCGGTCAGGAGCAACCACCGCTCTTCCGATCTGGGCGCCTTTCATGCGGATGGCGCACGACACCCTGAAATTGCCGGTGGCCCGCTTCACTCAGCCGGCAGGTGTGATCCGGATGAATGTATGCGCAGACAGTAAACTGAAAGCCACGCCGCAATGCCCGAAAATTCTGAACGAAGTGTTTCTGGCCGGAACGGAACCCATAGAAACATGCAATTTGCACGGCAAATCCGCAAAGGACAACAGCAAACGAAGCAATCAGCTGGTTTATTGATCCTCATATGGGAACTGTACTTCATCGTCGGCTGAAATGATCTTTTCAATCAAAGGCAGTTTATCAGGCGGCCGGCGGCTAATTTCGATGGCCTGATTGACTCTGGATTGAACCGCATCCGGTATCGTGGACAGGTCCGTAAACAGGGTCATCAGCGTCTCCCCCGTCTCTACATCATCGCCCCGCTTCTTATAAAGCCGAATGCCGGCTTTATAATCCAGAGCCTCTTCTTTCTTCAATCTTCCTGCTCCCAGAGCCATGGCAGCCAGTCCCAGTTGACGCGCATCGATATTTCCGATAAAACCGCTCTCTGTTGCTGCAATGTCCAGTTGATGTTTTGAGGACGGATACCGATCCGGGTTGTTCAACACGGAGATGTCTCCTCCCTGCAGTTCCGCCATGCGGACAAACCGATGCCATGCTTCGCCCGACGCAATGCTGTGCTGAAGAATTTGTACTCCCTCCTGATAATGACCGGCTTTTCCCGCAGTTACCAGCATGATACTGCCTAACGCAAGGGTGACGTCCATTAAATCACCAGGTCCTCCTCCCTGCAGTGCCTCGGCAGCTTCCATGGTTTCAAGCCAGTTACCGATGGTATTGCCCAACGGCTGATCCATATTGGTAATCAGGGCCACGGTTTCAATCCCGATGCGATTTCCCAGGCGCACCAATGTTCTTGCCAGTTCATAAGTGGCCTCCGTGCCGGCCAAAAAGGCGCCGGCTCCGATCTTTACATCCAACACGAGCGCATCGGTTCCTTCCGCTTTTTTCTTGCTGAGAATACTGCTGCAGATTAAGGGAATACTGGGCACCGTCCCTGTTACATCCCGCAATGCATATAACAATCGATCCGCCGGAGCAATCTTGTCTGTTTGTCCTATTATCGCGCAGCCGATTTCCTGAAGCTGAGAAATAAAATCCGTCTCTGACAACCGGACACGAAAGCCTGGAATGGATTCCAGTTTATCCAGTGTACCGCCGGTATGCCCCAATCCTCTTCCTGCCATCATCGGAACGGGTACACCGGCCGAAGCAACCAACGGAGCCAATATCAGCGACACTTTGTCACCGACACCTCCGGTAGAATGTTTGTCGACTTTCATCGGTTGAATGGAAGACAAATCCACGGTGTCGCCGGAATCAATCATGACTTGGGTCAGGCATGCCATCTCTTCCTGATCCATCCCCTGAAAATAGACAGCCATCAGCATGGCACTCATCTGATAATCCGGGATATCCCCTTTGATATACGCACGAATCATCCACTCCATTTCCGACTCGGTGAGGCTGCCGCCATCCCGCTTTTTCTCTATCAAGACAACCGGATTCATCATCTGCACCTTTATTCTGATATGGTTAGAATTAAAAACCTGTTCTCTGAGCTGCCAACCCGATCCACTCTCCGCGCTGCCGGATCTCCAGCACTTCCATTCCTTCATGCCTCACTGCCTTGATGATGATATTTCTCTCTTCATCAAGAATACCTGAAAGAATTAGTTTTGTCTGATTGTGGCAATAATCGGCTATATCCGGAAGCATGCCGGTTAAAACGAGACGGTTGATGTTGGCGAGAATCAGATCGTAGTTCTTGCGGGGTGCTGTTTCCAGGCTGCCGTGCAGAATCTCCATTCTGTCGCTGACACGGTTAAGCGCTGCATTTTCCCGCGTATTTTCAAGTGCGTCTCCGTCCACTTCCACAGCCGTGCAACCGGCGCCCATTTTAACGGCGGCAATTGCAAGAATGCCGCTGCCGGTTCCCACATCCAGAACATGAAAACCGGGCTGTATATATTTCTCAAGTAATTCGAGACAAATCCGGGTGGTTTCATGCGAACCGGTACCGAATGCCATCCTCGGCATAATATCGATGACAATGGAATGGGAACCCTGCCAGGTTTCCCAGGGCGGTTTAATGACCATGTGATTTGAAACAGGAATCGCATGGAAATGCTCACGCCAGTTCACCGACCAATCTTCATCGGGCAATTCACTGATTTCCGCATTGCCAACAGAGAACCCCAATTCTTTCAAACTGTCAATATGGGAGGCAATGCGGAAATCAAATGCCTGAATGTCAAGACTTTCATTAAAATATCCGACAATTTGATTCTCCTGTTCTTCGACACCGACCGCTCCCTGTTCGAACATATGGTTGGAAACCGCCTCAAAAGCGGAAATTTCACAAGGCACCGTGACCTGAATCCATCTTTTAATTTTCATACCGGACATTGTTTGAAATCCTGTCTGTATTTTCTTTATGCATAATTAAAAAAGGACATGAACGCAGGACAGATCGTTTACATGCGGATGGGATAAACATCAGGAAATCCGGCCGGAAATCTCTCCGGGTTGGATATGATAACAAAATGAAAGTCAGGTGATCGGACCGGAATTTTTTAAGGATCATAAATCAGATGCACCAGCAATGTCCCGACAGCACCCAGACTTTCCGGGCTGCATTTATCCGGCGTGTCTTCTATTGTGTGCCAGTAGACATAATCAAAATCGATAATGTCAACGGTTGGAATCCCCGCACGCAACAAATTTAAATGATCATCAATGACCGCAGGCCCCTCTGAACGGTTAAAGGCGGTCAATCCAAGATCTTCAGCCCGGTTCCAGATCATGTCTACGTATTGAGGTGCGTACTGATTGGAATAATACTCAACAGGCAGAGACAGATCCCGGTCACCGACCAGATCCAGGAGAATGGCATATTCCGGCATTTTTTTCAAAATACCGGATTCGGCAAAAT
>Ga0272441_10013136_pt1 | contig 11962 bp, 13 predicted proteins | sample SSMProp6N_FD_193582 | JGI IMG/M metagenome (GOLD analysis project Ga0272441, IMG submission 193582) | Marine sediment archaeal communities from Little Sippewissett salt marsh, Falmouth, MA, United States - SSM-Prop-6N | ecosystem: Environmental > Aquatic > Marine > Wetlands > Sediment ...
TCAAATCCGGCGTCCCGGCCCAATAGTCCGAAAACTTCGGATCCGGATGAACGATCGTGTCTTGTGAAGTCATGGACCATTCCAATCCAAGTTTTTGGAACAAACGGTGTTCCATGTAATTTCCCCAACGGATCGATTGTGAATCGGCGCCACCATCCAAGGATCGTCCCAATCTTTTTTCCATCTTGATTTCGTCGATATAAGTCAACGCCGGTTTCAAGAATTTACCGTTTTTGTAATTTTTAGCGATTCTGTAAATTTGGGACGACGTCGCGCGTCCCGTTCTTTTTTGTGACAACATTGTTTGTTTGTTTTAAAGATTAATTATTTGATTTTGGCAATCGTGATTCCAACAACACGATCACTTTTTTGAATGATTCCACTTCGTTTTGGTCCAAGATCCGATCGATGTTCATTCGTTCGTCTTCGCTGATCATGATTCCTTCGGTTTCCAAAAGTAATTCAATTTTTTTTCTTTGTTCTTGATAGTACGATTCAAGATCAATTGGTTCGTTCTTCGGATTGTCCAAATATTTCATGTTTCCGTCTTGATCGAAGACACCTTGATCATTGGTGATGGCCTTTTGCATTTCAACCGATTTTGGCGCGTATTTGTCAATCAACAATTTCAACACGGTTTTTTTTCCCATCCCGACGAAATCATTGGTCCATTGCGAAAATCCTTGGCCATACGTCTTGGAATATTTTTTCGCGTGTGCGTTCATCTTCTTGTTGGTCATATAAAACGACTTTTCAAATCCATTGGTCAATTTGAAGTATGCAAGGAAACCAATGATCGGAAGTTCTTCGCGTTCGTCATCGTCTTGGATCCATTCGAAATCCATTTTCCCGGTCATCCGGTCAACACCTTTGAATTCGCCTTCACGGACTTCCGTGGCGTTCAATCCAAGGAATTGTCTTGACCGGTGACCAAGTTGGATCAATCCTTTATATCCGATTTGAAATTGCGCCCGGGTTTCCCATCGATCCGGTTGTCCTTTTTCTTTGATCTTTACGTTGTACGGTATTATGTACGCTTGGCCCAAATTTGGATCAATCGGAAGATTCAATGTTCCGGCCACGGCCGACGCCATTAAAATTGACTGTGGTTCCGCTTGTGCCAACCTTTCGTTGTTCTGAACACAATTCAAAACGGACATCAAAAATGACGTCGCGTTGTCGCCCAACATTTTTTCGAAACGTTCTTGAACCTTTGGATCACCGATCAAGTCTTTGAACGGTCTTTGTTTACTGACATTATTGTTTTCCATTGAAATTTTGATTTTTTGGGTTTGAATATGTTTGTTCCCACAATTGTCGGTTCAAATATGATTCAACCATGTTGTTGACTTCATTGTCTTTTGTCTTTGTGTAGGTTTGAATTTTAAAAAACATTGATTTGGGTTTTTGGTTTAACTTGGTTTGATCACGAAGTCTTCGAAATCACATGATCCGATTTCCTTCAATTTAAGGATCCGGAAAATCAATTTCGGTGTCCTTCCATTCTTCCAATCCGAAAACACTTGTGGATTGACGCCAAGTTCTTTGGCCAAGGTCTTCCGATCCATCGGTTTCAATTCCGGATTGTTCTTGTTGTACTTTTCAATGACGACGTCCACGTCAATGATTCTTTGATCTTTTTCACTCATGATGTTTTGGTTTTAGGTGGAAATAAAAAAATTGTTGTTTTTCCGTTTTGCAGTTTCAAAACGTTTCGATTGTTGAATTCCTTCAACTTGAACCCGGATTCATTGATCAAACCCGTGGCCAATTTCACTTGTTTACTTGATAAAATCGCCATTTTTGATTTTAGTTTAATGACAAACCAACAATCATGGACACATCTTTGTTCACGAATTGAACCACGAAATGAAGATCACCCGTTTCGTCCATCCAATAAATTTTTCGGACCGGACGAAGAATGTTCCCGTCTTGGCTGATTTCAAAATGATTCAAAGTTTTTTCCACGTTGTGATTTGTTGTTTGTTATATTGCAAATATACATTTTTTTATGTATTTGAAAAATATTTTTTTATGTAAAAAAGAAACGCCACCGTGGTGGTGGCGAATCAAACAAACAAATGTTGCGAAGATTTCGTGGAAAAATCTTATTGCAAATATAAAACTTTATTTCATGATTTCACGAACAATGTTGGCCGTCATTTGTGGTGCGTTCTTTTGAATTCTTGACATATAGATCCCAATCACCAACAAACCAACCACCAAGATCCCGGCCAAACCGGCGATGGACCAAATCAATGGCGTCAAATCAAATTCATGTTTTGTTTCGCGATCGGTCTTGATGTCGTTTTTGATTTCTTCACGGATTTTTTCAATTTGAACCATGAATTCTTCCGGAATACATTCGGCGCGTCGATTTCCTTGTGAATCATATATTTCACGAAGGATCGTCCGGGTGTCATAAGACGTTGTCACGATTGTGGTGTCCTTGTATTTTATATTGTATTTTGTTTCGGACACAACTTTGTCACTTGGACGACTTATTGTTTCACGGTCAATTTGCGTGGTTGTCTTCGTTTTGTCGTCGGTTTGGGTTCGTTTCTGTATTCCACAACCGGTCAACACCCAAAACGCCGTTAAAACGATTAAAATGGCTTTTTTCATTAGTACAAAGTTTTTATCGACTGAAAAAGTGACGACACGATTCGGTCAATGAATATTGGATCCCATAAACGTTCATAATCTTTTGGATGGTCCATGAATCCACATTCAACCAACACGGCCGGACATTTGGTGTCCGTCAATATCGTGAATTTTGATTCTTTGTCGCGATCACCATCGGTTTGGTCAAATCTCATTGGTATTTCCGGGAAATTACGTTCAAGATCCTTCAAGATTAAATCAGCGACATTGTCCGAATTTGTGTGTCCCGGGCTTGTGAACGCTTCCATTCCTTCACCACCACCGGCGTTGGCGTGAACGCTGATGACATAGGTGTTCGGATCTTTTCCGTGAATCTTGTTGGCCCGTTCGGCTCTTTGCCACAATGGAATGTCACGAAGTTCCGGTGAAATATGGTAATATTTGAAACCTTCACGATCCATCAATTCGATCAATCGGTTGATCACCCAACGATTGAACATTCCTTCATATAAAACGCCACAATCCCATTCCGGTGATCTTTTTCCCTTTGTTTGGTATTTGCCACCGATCATTCCACCGTGGCCATTGTCAAAAATTGGTGTCATTATTTTTTGTTTTGGTTATTATTCCCGAATTCATTCGGATTCAAGTTTGATTGGAATTTTTTCAGTTTGACCAACCATGCGGACGGTGGAAATTTACCACCGGAAATGATCGATGAATTTGAAAACGCGGATCCGGCCGGATATAAAAACACGATCAATCTTGTGATGGTCTTCAAATATTCCGTGACAAACGTTTCTTCGTGAATTATTATTTGCAACGCTTCGAAAAGAAAACCACACGCCGTGACCAATCCGATTTTGGTCATCAATCCGGTGATGTTCTTTTTCCAAACGAAATCACGCAAAACAAACGCGTGTTTGAAGGATCCCAACACATGATCCACAATGATGGCGCCAAGGACGACCAAAATGAATTCTTTGTTTGCTATGGACCACGCGGAAATCAATTCGGTGATGAAGGCAAACGGACTTAAAAGGATTGACAATTTCACGGTCGATTTCATCTTCAATTCAAGATCGGCCACGTTCAATCCGTTGACGGCTGATAAAATATTGATCAAATATTTCAAAATCATTTTTTTAATAAGCATTTTTTAAAATTAATAATTAACGGCCAACACCCGTCGCGATCGCTAATCCCCCCAAAAATCGATCACGGTTTCCGCCTTTGGTTCAACAATACATTTTTGAATCATGAAAAATTCCGTTTTATATTGTTTTCAAACTTATCATTGAAAGTCAAATTCAATCGCGCTTTTCGTGTGTTCGGCGAATAGTCCGTCCCATCGTTTGACGCGAATTTCGCGCCGAATTTAATGAAATCATACGAATGATTGTTCAAATTGTAATCGTTGAAATAAATGTCGTTTGATAGCAATATAAAATCCCAAATTTCATTGGTCAAACAGTCCGGAATCAAATTCGTTTGGAATTTATATTCGTTCGTTTGTCGCGCTGAAATCTGCTTTTTCTCATAAGTTCTTTTGATCAAGTTGTCTTCTTCGATCCCGGGTTCGCGCCTTCCGAAGAATCCCGGAACACGAATCGAATGTTTCCATCCGGTCCCCGTGAAGTCAACGCCGGTTTTGATCAACCTTCCATTCATCACAACGTCGATCCGAACGGTGTGATCCGCTTTTCGGCTTGTAAATTGTGACAAAGTGAAGACGATCGAATTCATTTCAACATCAACACCGGCTATGTTGACGCGTTTGATCACCTTAAATGATCCCGGGCCGATTTCGGCCAAAACCTTTTTCCATTCCACCAAATATCCGGTCAAATTGATGTTTTCGGAAAATGATCCAAAACCAAAAAATTGACCAAACGTTCCATCGTTCAATTGATATTCCGTGTCAAATTCCATGTGAAGAAGGACAAACGAAACCGATTCGTTGTTCAATTGCTTTTGGTGATAAAAAGACGAATAGTCGTTTTTGAAATCTTGTGATGAATTCGCGTCCGCGAAAACGTTGTGAATGTAGCAACATTCTTTGAAGATTTCTTCCGGATCCAATACCGGTTCCGGGATCACCACGCCGGTCGCATAACTGACCGACCGTTCTTTGTATGGACACGGATCAACTTGATTACAACTGATCGATGGAAGATCAATTTTGACAATGTCCAAAAGTTCTTGTGTGTTGTTCATAGTTTAGCAATTTGCGTCCTGATGTTGTCGTGTTAAATTAATTTGTGAAACAGTTATTGGCCCGTCGTTAACACTTAAAACGATCACCGATGTTCCAAGTGTTCCGGAAACATTGTTCGCGCCATCAATACCAAACAAAAATGTCGTGGTTTCGTTTATCACCACCGAAGAATCCGTGAACGGTTCAATGGAACCGACCGGACCAATACATTGTCCGTTTGTATATCTTCCGGATGGCGCAAAACTTGACAACCAAACAACTTCGCGTGTTTCACCTTCCGGAACGTTAATTTGGACTGTCCAACACGTTTGACACGGAAGATTTGAAACACTTAAAATTTCAATTGGATCCGATGGTTGTGGATTGATTTGACAACTTTGAACATTCGAAATCACACCCGTGGCGCTGACATCAAATTGAACGTTGAATTGATTAAAATTTCCGTTGTCGTTTATTCGCATCAAATACGTGTTTCCGCTTCCATTAAACGGTGTGATCAACTGATCGTCAACAAAAAGTTGATCACCGTTTTGTGGGTTATAAAACAACGGATTTGGCGTGTCCACAAAAACATCCGACCACACCCGTGGCGAATCGCCACAAACGCCCGGCGCGACTTCAAGAACAATTGACGGATTTGGATTCCCGGTTCCCGGACAAATTCCGTTAATGTTCCACCCCGTGTTTGACAATGGCGCCGTCACACGAACAATCGCCGTTTGTGGATCCGCTTGATTTTTATCAAACAACAATTCCCCGGTTCCGTTTGGTGGTTGGGCCGTGTTTATCTCACTTGGAAGGATCCCAAGGTTGATCAATTGTTGATCAAATATGTTCGAACCAACATACCCGGTCGAAAAAACTTGATTGTTCCATTCAATTTCAAATTTGTCCGGAACGTTGAACGCTTCATAGCTAATACCGGCCAATCCAACGTCGGATCCAAAGTTGATTTCAAATTCGTATGTTCCGGATTCACCGTTGAATTCAAATGATTCATCACAATCAATCACATTGTCATCTATAAACGCGCCCGTGATTCCCGACAAAAAACCATCTTCGTCAACGTTTCTTGTTTCGCCCTTTAATTGGTCAACATAACTGAAAGACGTTTCACACTTTGTTGGATCAAATAAAATCGTGTATCTTTTAAAAACCGCCGGTGATTGAAACACGTTTGGACTTGTGTTGTTGATCACGACATCAAAAACGACACGAAGTGATTTTGTGAAGTCAATATCAATGAAAAACGCGCCATCTTTTATATTCAACAATTCATTCAGAATTGACGGTTCTTCAAAACCAACGTTCAAGATCCCGGATCCATAATTGTTCCCGGTCGTGGTTCCAATGGCTTTTCCACCATGGAAATTTCCGGCCACGTTTTCAAAATCCAAGTTCCAATGAAATCGGAACGGATTGAAAGTGTTTGGATTCACCGTGTTCGATTCCCTGTTTTGTCCGTCGATCCTTGCTTTGGCTAAAAACCAATCATTTGACGGATCCGCGCCAATAACTTGATCATTAAAAAAATCCGGCGTCAAAGTTTCAACACCGTCAATGTTCCATTCTTGAAGTTGGATTGTTGATGACACGGAATTGATCGCGTCTTCCAATAAATTGTTAATGACAAAAAATGTTCGAACATTATCGTCACAAAACGTCAAGTCCGACGCTTTTAAATAAGTTAACGCGATTTGATTGTTCCATCCTTCCGGGAAACGAAACCGGATTGACGCCGTTCCAACCAAGTTTTCAAATTTATAGGACCTTTCAAAATAATATTCAACCGAAGATCCGGGATCCAAATTGTCAAGATATATCGTGAAGGTGTCAACGACTGATCCATCGACCAAGACATCAACATCAACACAAATGGTCGTGTCGGTTGAAGATTGTGGCCGGACCAAATCCAACAACATTTCAATTTTTATTCGATTGTTTGCCGGATCGATGGCGCCAAGTGATCTTGAAATTATTGAATTCGGTCCATCGGGACGAATCAAAAGTTTTCCACCAACCGTTTCGATTGTGTTTTGGGTGTTGTTGATCCAATTAAATTCGTCCGAAATGGATGAAAAATCAAGATCAACAATTGAATTGATATTTGAATCACACATGGTGTTTTGTTTTATTCTTTTTTAGTATCAACAATTGATGACAATCCGATCCCCAACGTCAAGAAGGAAACCAATTGTGTTCCGACATCAAGGGCCGTCAACGCCTTGATGGATTCGGCCGATTCCGGAAGGACCTTGATCGTGACGGAAATCAAAATCAACATGACCACCGTCCACGCGAATTTGAATTTGTATTTGTCCCACAACGACGCCCAAAAAACTTTTGTCATGTGTTGTTTTTCCTTAAAAAATGATGAAAACTTGAAAACGTTATATATTAACATCCCAAGAATTCCAATTCCGATTTGTTCTAAAATTAGTGTCATATTTTGATTTTTACGATTTCAACAAGTTCCGAAGGCGTCAACCTTTTGTGGATTGGTTTTTTAAATTGATTCAACACCAATTCGTTCAAAACGATTTTTTGTGATTCTGAAAATTTAATTCCACACCACGGATCGTTTGGATCCAATGTTTTTTTTATTGATTTACTCATTTTTTCAAAATCTTTAAATTTTTAAATGACCAATTGGATCCCCAATTTTGTGTCCGAATCGCAAAACGATTTCGATTGACGTGTTCAATTGTGTATTTAAACGAAAACGGTCCGGCATTGGCCGGGATCGCATACGCTGAAATTCTTGGATCTTGATATTCCGTCGGAAATTCGGTTCCTTCCGGTGCATACATCCAAAGATCGAAACGCGCTTCACCTTCCGTGAAAACATCCATTGTGATTTCGTATGTTTCGCCGACTTCAACTTCATTCATGTCGAAAACCAAATATTTGTGATTTCCGGCGCCACTAAAAAACCATTCATTGCCAATCAATTCCCAAGATCCGGAATCCGAACGATATTCACCCAACACATCAACTTCCGGCCCTTCATAAGAAACAACGGATTCAACACATTTCATCACAATCAATGAATCCACAATGGCGTCCATCAACGTGATTTGACGCCCTTCGTTCAATAGTTTGTTCTTAATCTTCCAATCAACATTTCGAAGAACAACCGGTTCGTTGTTGAATTCAAAATCGGCCGTTGAAACCATCAACAATGGTTTTGTCAACGAATCACATTTGTTTCCGAATTCATATCCGTTCCAAGGTTGATTCAAAATCATTCTTTTTGTGCTTTCAAACTGAATGACCGCGATCCGCGCTTCAACCGAAGAAGGAACATCCAATGACGTCACGGGTTCCAACCTTGGTTGTTGAACCCAAATATCACGATCCGGATTCAATATCTTCAACGTCATAGCCTTCGCCGACGCCTTCATTGGCTTTGTGTGATTTGAAATGGCGATTGAATCCATAAAAACAGTATAAAACCCCTTTTCAACGACGTCCAATTCTATTTTCAAAGAATCTTGGCCGTGGATCCAACCGCCAATCACCAACCCAAAAACCAAAAATATTTTTTTCATCTTAATACTTTAAAATTCCCCACATTCGTTTTTATTATAAGAATTTGAGATTTAAACGCGCTTAAATCAACTTTTTTTGATCCTTGAATTAATTCCCTTCCGGACAAATCAAAAACGAAAATTTGATCCGCTTCCGTCAACTTCCAAACGTTTGTGACGCGATCATAAGATGGAACCGACAATGTTTCGTTGGGTATCCTGAAAAGATCCGATATTCCATACCATCCCGAAACATCATTTGGAAGATTCACACATTTATTCGCTTCAAATGAACTTGGATATTCAATCCCGGGATCCGAAAAAGGATCACCGCCGGGATCCGGTGGATCCGAATTGAAGACGGTTCCGTTTATACACAACACCGAATCACAATATCCGCGAAAAGATCCACCAAATTCAACATCGCCATCAACAATCAATTGAACACCGTTCAAAATTATTTGATATCCATTGAAGTCAATGTCACCAACGTTGAAGACTTCAAGTTCGTCCGAACATATTGGTTCAAAACCAATTTCATCACCAAACAAAACATTTCCGGTCATTTCTGACAAATCAATTTGATTTTGAGCAAAAACAAAAAACGGAATAATTAAAAAAATGTACTTCATGACTTTTTTATTTAATTCTTAATAACATAAACAACAACGGCAACATCACCATCACCGCCACCAAAACGTCTTTTACTGAAAACGCTTTGTTCTTTTTTTTCATCCAATAAAATTCCCATCCAACAAATGACAAGATAAAAAGGATCCCGGATATAATTCCGGCCGTTTTTCCGGCAAATCCTGAAATCAAAAGGACGATCCATGAACAATAAACCGCGCCAACGATATGTTTTGACGTGTCTTTTGAAACGGTTGTAATTCGATTTAATACATCAAAAATTTTCATGATAATTAGTTTTTTTAAATTAATATAATGACAACAATATAGGCAAAATCCTATCACTCATTAATTCGTTTGACGCCGAATCCAAGTGTGTTCCATCAAAAAAAACAGTTCCGGCCGAATCAATTAAAATATAATTATCCAAACCGCCTTGGGCTTCTGAATTTACCGATAAAAAGTTTTGTAAATCAATTGCAAATTGAGCCACGCCAAGTTGGTTTGAACTCAATTCCCGATGAATTATAGGCAAATTCGGATCATTAACCAATGAACGGATCTCTGATATAAAATTTTTAAAATCTTGCGTTAACGTCGCTGTGTCACTTAAATCCGAATCTGTTTCAAAAATATCGACAACCATTGCCAATGGCTTGAAATATTTGTTTTTAGATTTTGCGTAATTTTTTAAAGACAAAATTCGTCTTCTAAATTCACGAAAATGATCTTCCGGCGCCACACTTGAAACATTCCAATCGCCTTTGACATTATCGGTTTGAAAAAAAGATGAACCACCGTGACATTTTTTCGCAAAATAAATAGTATCACCAACGGTTTCCGACAATCTTTGCAACCAAACCGCGTCGTGTGCAAACGCTTGATTATTTGGGATTTCTGTCATTGGCTCACCACCAACAATATCAAAAGGACTTGTGATTCCGTTTTCGTAATATCGCGCCAAGTTGAATGGATTTTCAATATCTGCCGGTAAAGTTGATATGTTCGCCCGTCCTGATATGTTTGATTGGCCCATTATCAAAACCGCTTTAAGCGTGTCTGTAAAAACGGTTGATGGTGGCGTCAAGTTTGGTTCCGACGGTACATAAACACCGGGACGTGTAATATTTCCAATTTGACCAATTGAATAGTTCGTTGAAACAACATTCAACAACAAAAATAAATATATGATTCTTTTTTTCATTTAATTTAATGGATATAAGGTTTGAAAATAGTCCAAAATCGTTTCCGCTTCGGCTGAACTCATTACCCGATCATATACGACGCCCACTTTGAATTTAAACTCAAAACCGGTTTCGGCCGAAATTAACGCGTCAACTTCAAAACTATCGACAACGGAACTTGCGTTTGTGTTTTGTTGTCTTACTGCCGTGACCAAATCTTCTTCCGTTCTTCGATATAAATTTGACGTTGTATTTGGAACGTCAACGGATAAAACAATAATAAATTTCCCAAGAAACGTTCCGGTCGGAAAAGCACCCGTCAACGGGTATTGAATTGAAACATTAACACTTTGTTGGTTAAACGCCCGAACCGCGTTCCACAATCCCGAATTATTTAAAAAATCGAAATAGAAACGTTCAAGTCCCGTTGACGATCTGTCAAAACCAAATGAAAAATCATTTGTTCCCGAAATGGTTTCACCCACTAAAACAAGTGTGTGTGTTCCCCTTGTGATTGGAATTGATGGTTGTTGAAGATACACGGAATCACCGGCAAAGACTAATTGTTCTGTTATTGCGTCATACGTTGGTTGCTTTGTTCCGGTTAAATTTTCAAGAACGCCACCGCCGTTTGCCCGATTTGGTATTGATTCAACGTTTATTCCGTTTAGTGTTGGCGTGTCTTTGAATAAATCAACATACAAGACCGCGTCATCAAAAAACGGAAGGTCATCAACAACCGGTGTTTCCGGAACATAGTCCACCACCGGATTCAACGAAAACGCATTTCCGTTTGGCGTTTTCCACGCATAAAATGAATAATCACCTTCGGCCAATATGTTGTCAACCGGAAGGCCCGATGGTTGTTCATTAAAGATACTGTCCAAACTTGTCGTCGAAGGGATCCACTTTGTGACGCCGTCACTTTTTATTTTCAAATATGCTTGACCAAACAATGTTGAATCAACGACGGAAAAAGTTATTGGCCCGTTGACGCTTAGGTCATAATCTGTATAGTAATTATAGTACATATTTGACAAATCCAATTGACCGTTAAACGGCCCAATCAATGATGGCGATTGTGAAGTCCCACCGGAAGACACAACCCACGATCCGTTGTTTCTAACATAGTCATTTGAATCGCTTGGCGCGTCGGTCAAATATGAATTTGAATCAACGGTTCCGTCGGCTTTAAGAAACTGACTTGAAGTTCCACCGTTCACGGTATATCCATTCGAAAATATTTCGTTGTTTGTTCTGATTGTCCCGTCCGAATCCCGGAATTCAAGTTCTTGTGTTCCGTTAACATTTAAAAACGCGCTATCATTTGCGCTTCCATCCGTTGTCAAACTTAGTGTTTTTGAAGTGTCGTCATACGTAAACCCTGAAAAACCAACAATTGAAGTTCCGTTCCCAACACCAATTTGATTCAATGGCAAAGAACCGGAACCACCGCCCGTTGGATCTTGCCAAACCGCCGTTCCATTTGCGTCAACTGCCGTCAAAACTTGACCGGCAACGGACGGCGTGATAAGACCACCAACCCCCGGACGAATTTGAACACCGTTTGTTCCTATTAATTCAACTGATCTTGATGAACTCCAATTAAAACCATTTGATCCGGCCGATAAATTAATTTCATTAAAAACCAAGTCAAAACCATAACCGCCGACATCCGGATAAATATTCATTGAACTTCCGTCGTTTGTTTCAATCGTAAAATCCGCGTCAATACCTAATTGCATTAATCTGTTTACGGATGGTGGAATGACACCATTTGAAGTATAAATGTTTGC
>Ga0272441_10013137_pt1 | contig 11962 bp, 11 predicted proteins | sample SSMProp6N_FD_193582 | JGI IMG/M metagenome (GOLD analysis project Ga0272441, IMG submission 193582) | Marine sediment archaeal communities from Little Sippewissett salt marsh, Falmouth, MA, United States - SSM-Prop-6N | ecosystem: Environmental > Aquatic > Marine > Wetlands > Sediment ...
GATATTTGAGCTGAAGCTACTATATTTTCAATTGTTATCTCCGTCATATAAAATCAGCCTTCCCTCCCTGGAGTATATAAAGGGTTTTTATAAAGATTTCGTATAGAATTAGAAAAAAATATTTATCACCAAATTTTGTCTATTTCTAAATCTTCATCAATATCTTTTTTTCTTTTCTCCTTCCTATTGTTCTTATTAATTTTATCAAAGATTCCACGGAACTCATCTGTTCTATATTCTATTCGTCTTTCACAGCTTGCGACAGCTAGTTCTCCACGAGTTTTTTCAATTAAATTTCTTACCATATCTTGTTTCTTTTTAATTGGGATTAAACCAGAAGGATAATCAAATCTAATGATTACATCATATATATCTTCCATCATATTTAGACAACTATCTGCTTTTTTGGGTTTTCCTTCTCTTATATTATCCAAAGATCTTCTTCTTAGTTCTCCAACAAGATCGCAAAGACCTAGTAAATATGAACTGTATGTTGTTTTGATATCGTCTGGATCTGGTAGATCTTTTCCTTTCATGACGTTATAAAAACAATGTGCCTCTACTAGTTCCTGTGCAGCATTTTCTACAAAACCTGAATGAAAAAGATCTGGATGTTCTTTTGTAATGTCATATAACGTCTGTAATTTCTTAGATGATTTATTGATAAGGACTTTTGCATCTTTGAACTTTTTTTGATGAATGTTTTGTATTGATTTCCTACATCCAATTATTATTTCTCTAGATGTTTTAAGTGATTTTTCCCTAACTTTATCTTTATCATCTATGCTTTTTTCAATTTTATCAACTATTTTATCAAGGTTTTTCATCAAAATCAGAAAGAATATCTCATATAGTTATAGTTTTTGTTTCTATAATAGATTTTTATTAACACAAAAATCTGGTTTTTCTCCTCTTAAAACTTTATTTATTTGCTCAGCACAAACAGTTCCAGCTTTTATTTGCCCTTCTTTTGTATTTGCCCCTATATGAGGTGATAAAATTACATTATCAAATTCAATGAATGGATTGTTTTCTGGCGGCTCTTTTTCAAAAACATCTATTCCTGCACCTGCAATTTTATTATCTTTTAATGCTTTATATAAAGCTTTTTGATTAACAACTCCGCCACGAGAAACATCTATTAAATAAGCACTATTTTTCATTAAAGAAAGCGCTTTTTCATCAATTAAATAATGAGAGTTATCTGTATGAGGAACATGCAGCGAGACAAAATCAGATTTTTTTAATAAATCTTCAAAAGTTGCCAATTTAGCTCCCATCTTTCTTGCTTTTTCTTCTGTACAATGAGGTGAATAAACTAAAACATTCATGCCAAAACCTTTTCCGATTTTAGCAGTATGCTGAGCTATGCCTCCAGACCCGATTAAACCTAATGTTTTACTCAATAACTCATTTCCTTTGAGTTGCTTTTTTATCCATTCTCCTTTTTTCATAGTATTATCTGCTTTAGGGATGAATCTTAACAACCCAAGCATATGAGCAAAAGCTAGCTCTGCTACACTAGCTGTTGCACCAGAAGGACTGTTTACTACAGGAATGCCCTGTTTGCCTGCTGTTTTGATATCAATATTATCAACACCTATTCCAGCACGTCCAATTACCTTTAAATTGCCTTTTGCACCTGCATTTACAACATTTGTTATTACTTTGGTTCTGCTTCTTACCATCAAACCATCATATTTTGGAATTTCTTTCAAAAGCGTCTCTGCATCCATTTCATCATAGATTACTTCATGCCCTGCCTCTTTTAAAACTTGAAGTGCTTCTTCAGCTGATTTATCAGTAACTAATACTTTCATAATTAAAACCCCAATTGTCTGGTATCTTAAATGATTTAAAAATATTTATGCAAGATGATCAAGTCTGAAAAACAAACCAGGGTATTCAGCCTCCTTCCCTAGTTCTTCTTCTATTCTTATAAGCTGATTATATTTTGCATTTCTATCACTACGAGCTGGAGCACCTGTTTTTATTTGACCGCTGCTAGTTCCAACAACAAGATCTGCAATAAAGTTATCCTCTGTTTCCCCGCTTCGATGGCTTACAACAGCTGTCCAACCATTATCATTCGCCATTTTGATAGCGTTTAAAGTCTCGGTTACTGTTCCGATTTGGTTAAGTTTAATTAAAACAGAATTAGCTGCATTCATATCAATTCCTTTCTTTATTCTTTTTGTATTTGTAACAAAAAGATCGTCACCAACGATTTGGACTTTTGTTCCAAGTTTTTTTGTAAGCTCAACCCATGAATTCCAATCATCTTCAGCTAATCCATCTTCAATACTTACAATAGGATATTTTTCACATAAATCAACATAAAAATCAACCATTTCTGCACCAGAATATGATTTACTTCCGATTTTGTAGGTTCCTTCATAAAAAAACTCACTAGATGCAGGATCAAGGGCTATTTTCATCATGTCATTATAACCAGCATTCTCAACTGCTTTTAACATTATATCGAGACGTTCGCCAACTTTTTCTATTTTAACGGGGGCAAAACCACCTTCATCACCAATTAATACTGCCCCTGCACCTAATTTATTTTTTAAAATTTTAGCTAGATGATGATAGCTCTCAGAAACCATGCGTATTCCTTCACTAAAACTTTTAGCACCGGTGGGCATCAACATATGTTCCTGAATTGAATTTTCTTGGCCTGCGTGTTTACCGCCATTTATAACATTACACATAGGTACTGGTAACATATGGGGAATCACGCCAAATAACTCTCCAATATATTGATATAATTGTAGTTTTTTTGCAGCAGCTCCAGCTTTAGTAACTGCCATAGAAACAGGAAGTATTGCATTAGCACCGAATTTATCTTTATTATCAGTTCCATCAAGTTTAAGCATTACATTATCAATCGTTTCCTGATAGATACAATCAAGGCCTTTCAATTTTGGGGCAATTGTCTTATTAACATTATTTACTGCTTTTAAAACTCCTTTTCCCAGGTATCTTTTTTCATCTTTATCCCTAAGTTCAAGTGCTTCGTGCTGTCCAGCACTGGCACCGCTGGGAGTCATGGCTCGAAAAATACCATCTTCCGTTTTTATATCAACTTCAACAGTTGGATTTCCGCGCGAATCTAGAACCTCTCTAGCATGTATTTTAATAATTTCAGACATTGTTTCCTCCCCAAAACCCTACAGCCCAAATAAATTACAACATTATAAAATCATTTATTTCTTTAGAAACAAATCTTTCATTAAGAAACATTTAAGAGACATTCAACATTACCAAAATGGGGAGTGAAAATGGATACAACAATTATAGCAATAATTTTCGTAATAGTGCTATTCTTCATATTTCTATTAGCATCAGCGATCAAAATTATGGCTGAATATCAAAGGATAGTAGTATTTCGACTAGGTAGATTAATAGGAATAAAAGGACCAGGTCTGGTATTCATAATACCAATAATAGATACGTACATAAAACTAGATTTAAGAACACGTGTGGTAGACGTACCAAAACAGAGAGTAATTACTGAAGATAATGTAACCGTGGATGTTGATGCAGTGGTCTATTATAGAATAACTGATCCTAATAAAGCAGTTGTAGAGGTTCAGAGATATGATATGGCAACAAATCTATTGGCTCAAACAACGTTAAGGGATGTGCTTGGTCAAAAAAGTTTAGACGAATTATTAGCAAAAAGAGAAGAGCTAAACAAGTCCTTGCAAACAATTATAGATCAAGGTACAGACCCATGGGGAATCAAAGTATCAGCAGTAACCATAAGGGATGTAGCATTGCCTGAAGAAATGCTAAGAGCAATAGCTAAACAAGCAGAGGCAGAAAGAGAAAAACGATCTAGAATAATCATAGCAGAAGGGGAATTTCAAGCCTCAAAAAAGATGGCTGAAGCAGCGGAATTTTACGGTAAAAACTTAGCCGCTTTAAGACTTAGAGAACTTCAGACTCTTGCTGAAATTGCTCGTGAGAAAAACCTCATTGTTGTACCTGGAGGAGACATGGGTCAAGTAGCAGGTATAGCAAAGGCATTGGATAAGAAAAAATAATGAAAATAAGATTTTTCTTATCTTTCCTATTTTTTATTCTTTTTTTTGTTTCAATAATAGCAGGCTCTCAATCTTCTAATGTATTAGTTGTTGAAATTACAGGTACTATTGATCAATCAACAGTTGAGATTCTACAAGATAGTATTAATTTTGCTGAGTCTGAAAACTCTGAAGCAATAATCTTGTTGCTTGATACACCTGGTGGTGGTTTGCAGCAGACCTTTGATATTGCTGATTTAATAAATGAAAGTAGAATACCTGTTGTTGGATATGTTTATCCTAGTGGCTCAGCTGCCTGGTCAGCTGGGACTTTTATTCTTATGAGTAGCCATATAGCTGCAATGGCAGATCATACAATTATTGGATCTTGTCAACCTGTAGAACTAAGTGTTAGCGGTACTCGTTTGATAAACGATTCTAAAACAATCAATGCTCTTACGAAATGGATTGAAGAACGCACTGGAATGTATGGGCGAAATCAAACCATCGCAAGTAAATTTATAACAGAGAATCTAAACTTAAACGAAACGTTAGCCTATGAATATGGAGTAATTGAATACAGCGCTTCGTCTATTGAACAACTTATACAAGACATTAATGGAACAGTTGTAAAGACGGCAGATGGAAAAATTGTACTAAATACTCACTACGCTAAACAAATCAATTTTTCTCCGTCAATTGGAATACAGTTCATGAGATTTTTATCAAATCCTGTTCTGACATCTATCCTTCTATTGCTTGGGATTTTTGCTTTAATATTTGGAATATCATCACCTGGTTTTGGGGCAGAAGTATTTGGAGTAATCGCCATTCTTTTATCATTGGTAGGTTCTGGTTTTTCACTATCAGTTCTAAGTATAATTTTCATTATAATAGGTTGCATACTTTTAATTATGGAACTATTTGTTACACCGGGTTTTGGTGTAATTGGCATCGGAGGGATAATATCTTTAATAATAGGTTCTATATTCCTAATACCAAATTTCAGTAACAAGGAATGGTTGATATCTGTGGATTATATAAATGACGCAATATTGATAATTATAGTAGTTGTAATTCTTTTAGCAATATTTTTTGTGTTTTTATTGTTTAAGATTTTACAGACTAGAAAAAAGAAAGTAGCGATTGGAAAAATTATTGGAGAAACAGCTAAAACTGTTGATAAATTGGAACCAGGTAAACAAGGTTATGTACGTTTCAAAGGAGAACTTTGGCTTGCTACCTCTGATACAATTATTCCAGAAAAAACCAAGGTGGAAATCATAGATAAAGATGAAACAACTGTAAAGGTTAAACCAAAAAATAGTTGACCAATAAATTAATCAACCTTTTTCTTTTGCAAGGTTTTGTTTAAAATGAATAATGGACTAAAATATCAGTTTCTAGGCGGCGTAGAAGAAGTCGGGCGATTAGCGATGTTACTTGATACAAGTGACCTCAAATTACTTTTTGAATATGGGATGTCGCCAGGCAAACCTCCAAAATATCCAATGCAGCCCCCACCAGTTGATCTATTATTATTAACACATTCTCATCTGGATCACTCTGGAATGATACCACAGTTATACAAAAATATGGACCAAAAAATCCTTACCACAAATCTAACAGGTGAAATAGCAGAAATTTTACACAAGGATTCTATAAATATAGCAAAAAGCGAAGGATACGCAATTCCTTATAGTCGAAACGATATCAAAGAAGCAAAAAACAGTATAGAACCTGTAAAACCTAAACAGACACAAAAAATTGGAGATAACTATGAAATTACTTTTCATGACGCAGGTCATATACCTGGCTCACTTATGTTTGAGTTAATTGGAGATAAAAAAATACTATTCACGGGAGATTTCAATGTAATAGACACAAATATGGTAAAAGGTACTAAACCAGTTAAATGCGATATATTGTTTCTTGAAGGGACTTATGCAGGTCGTGATCACCCAAAAAAACGTGAAGAGATTGAAAGAGATCTCCTCAATAAAATTGATGAAGTAGTATCTAGAGGTGGGATAGCTGTTCTGCCAGCTTTTGCAGTATCAAGATCTCAGGAGCTGGCTATGGTTTTATGCAATTCGGGTTTTAATGTTTGGTTTGATGGTATGGGCAGGAAAGTTGCAAAAATATTCCTAAAATTTCCTCGTTATCTAAGAAACCCTGAAAAACTTAAAAAATCAATCAATAAAGTAAATCTAGTTCATTCTGACCATGGACGAAAACTTGCTTTAAAAAAAGCAGATGTTATTCTTACTTCAAGTGGAATGATGGAGGGTGGGCCTGTTCTTAATTATATGAATAAACTTAAAGATGATAAAAAAAGCGCAGTTTTACTTACTGGTTATCAGGTACCGGATAGTAATGCAAGACTTTTAGTTGACAAGAAAAAACTTAATTTTTATGGTGTTAAAGAAAAAATTGCATGTGAAGTAGAGTATTTTGATTTTAGTGCTCATGCAGGGCATAGTGAACTTATTGATTTTGCAAAAAAATGTGAACCTGAAAAAATTGTACTAATGCATAGTGATAATAGAGAAGCATTAGTTGAACCATTAAAAGGAATTGCTGAAACTTATCTTCCAAAAACAGGTGAAGTAGTAACTTTGTAGCATTTAGGTTAAGCTTATATTCTAGTTATAATTAATAGCTGAAAATTTAAAAGGTGGAAACAATAAAATGGCTGAACTTACGCAACGCCAGAAATACGATCTTAAGCGGAAAATTGAGGAGCTTAAAGAAGCAAAAGGTCGTCATACTGAGCTTATATCTCTTTATATCCCGCCAAATAAACAGATACATGATGTGAACAGCTATCTAAAAAACGAATACTCTCAGTCACAAAATATAAAATCAAAAACTACAATGAAAAATGTTCTTTCTGCAATAGAATCTATAATGAGCAGATTAAAGCAGTTTAAAAATCCCCCTGAAAATGGTATGATTTTTTTCGTTGGCCATAAAAGTGTAGGTGCTGATAAAACAGAAATGGTTACATTCGTGATAGAACCGCCTTTACCAATTACTACATTTCTTTATAGATGTGATTCTTCTTTCTATCTTAAACCACTTTTAGATATGCTTGTTGAAAAGGAGATATATGGACTACTTTTGATAGATAGAAGAGAATGTACAGTTGGTTTATTGAAGGGAAATCGGGTAGAACTTTTAAAATATCTTACATCCCATGTGCCTGGCAAACATGGTCGCGGTGGTCAATCTCAAAGACGTTTTGAAAGACTTACAGAAATTGCAGCCCATGAATGGTTTGTTAAGTGCGGTGAAACGGTTAGCGATATATTTCAGTCAGTCGAAAACATTCAAGGCATTTTTGTTGGCGGCCCAGGTCCTACCAAGCAATATTTTGTAGATGAAAACTATCTTCATTATGAAGTTCAGGATAAAATAGTTGATACATTTGACACAGGATATACAGATGAGTTTGGTTTACGTGAACTCGTAACTGCGGCATCTGAAACAATGACAAATCTAAAAATTTCTAAAGAAAAAAAATTGATGAAAAGATTTCTTAAAGAAATTACTAAAACCAAAGGAAGCTTAGCAGTATATGGAGAATCACAGGTGCGAAAGGCACTTGAGATGGGGGCAGTTGAGACCCTTCTTCTTTCAGAAAATCTTCGTAAATATCGTGTTAAATTAAAATGTAATGGTTGCAATTTTATTAAAACTATCACAATTACAGAAGATGACTTAGAAGATTTTGAACCACCCAAATGTCCGAAATGTAATCACTCTGAAAATATGGAATTAGTAAAAAAAATTGATGTTATTGATGAATATTCCGATTTAGCTGAAAAAATTGGCAGTAATGTAGAAATTATATCTCTCGGAAGCGAGGAAGGGGATTCACTTTATTCTGCCTTTGATGGCATCGCCGGTATCTTAAGGTACCCATTAGATTTATAAAAATTAGAAAATTATAAAAAAGTTATGTAATATCCTAACATATATAATTTTTTCTTATTAATATTACAGTTTAAATCGATAGTTTTATAAATAGTGAGATATATTAATATATTAGGTAGATGTATGACTGATAGAGAACATTTCAAATCATTTATTCCTGCATCTAAAAGTATACCTGAGCTTACTATTAAAGCTATTTTAGTGGGTGCAATTCTTGCAGTTATACTAGGTGCAGCAAACGCTTATCTTGGTTTATATGCTGGTATGACAGTTTCAGCTGTTATCCCAGGTGCTGTAATGGCATTTGCTTTTCTAAGGCCATTTAAAGGAACTATTCTTGAAGTTAATATTGGTATGATGGGTGCAGCAGCTGGTGAGGCTTTAGCTGCTGGCGTAATTTTTACTATTCCTGCTCTTGTTCTTCTAAAAACCTGGACTTCGATTCATTATATCGAGACAACTATTATTGCTCTTCTTGGAGGAATTATAGGTGTTCTATGGATGATACCTTTAAGACGCGCTTTAATCACTAAAACAGATCTACCATTTCCTGAAGGTATTGCAGTTGCTGCAGTTCTTACTACCACTGTAGGAGGAGAAACTGCCGCTGAAGCAGATGCAGACCGTGGCGCTAGTGGTATATGGCTTGTTGTCGGTGTGCTTATAGCAGGTATCTTCAAGTTTGGTCAAGTAGCATTAAAAGCAGTTAGCGGAACAATTCATGGAATCATTGATATTGGAAAATATAACATTGGGGGCGGAGCAAACAAGGGACATCTTTATGGTGGTGTTGCTGCTTCACCTGCACTTCTAGGCGTTGGTTGGATTATTGGTCCAAAAATTGCTTCATTTGTTTTTGTAGGTGGCCTTCTTGGATGGGTAATCCTTGCACCACTTATTGCTCTTGCAACTGGGCTTCCAACACCTAACACTGCAGATCCTCAAGTTCTGGCAGATGTATTAGAACTTGGTGGAGGAAATCTTGAAACAGGTAGCCTAATATGGGGTTTCTTCAAAATATGGGGAGACTATGTACGTTACATTGGCGTCGGTGCAATGGTTGTAGGAGGTTTTTATACCATATTTAAACTACGAGCTAACCTTGCAAGTGGAATAAAAGAAGCCATCACTGGTATAAAAGGTGGACAAGTAGATACAAAAAGTAGAACAGATCAAGATATTAATTTTAAATTTGTATTTCTAGCAATTGGTGCACTTGCATTGCCAGTATTCGTTGTATATGGCATGATATCAAATAACTGGATGGTCTCTGCTTTTATGGCTGTGTTTGCTATATTATTTGCATTTATTGCAAGTGCTATAGCTGGTTATATGGCAGGTTTATTAGGTTCATCAAATAATCCCATATCTGGAGTAACTGTAATAGTACTGTTAACTACTTGTCTAATTTTACTTGGTTTTGGACTTAGCGGAACGGGTGCTTTTGGAGTAGCTATACTGGTAGCAGCTATTATTTGTTGTGCAGCTGCTATTTCTGGAGATGTTCTTCAATCTATGGCTTGCGGACAGATGGTTGGAGCCACACCCCGAAATCAACAGATAGCAGAAATTATAGGTGTTCTTGCTGCCGCACCAATTTTAGCACTTGTTGTACAAGCACTAGATCAAGCATATAAAATAGGGAGCCCTAGTCTTGCCGCTCCTCAAGCATTCTTGATGGCAGGGATTGTTAAAGGTGTTTTAACAGGGGAAATGGTATGGCCATTTGTGCTTGCTGGAATGGTTTTAGCATTTGTACTAATTCTTATTGATTTACCCGTATTGCCTGTTGCTATCGGTATTTATCTACCATTTACTCTAAGCATACCAATATTTGGCGGAGGAATAGTACGTCACTTCACAAACAAACGTATAGAAAAGAAATTTGGTAGCGCAGAGGAGGAAGAAATTAGCGATTGGGAACTTGCTATCAAACAAAAAGATGTAAAACCAAAGGAAAAGATTATAAGATCAGGTTTACTTCTCACAGCTGGGCTTATAGCTGGAGAAGCATTGATGGGGGTCATTGTAGCATTCCTCATAATAGGAGGGATAGACTTATCAATTTATAAATATCCGCCAGTATGGCCTGCACTACTGATATGGCTATTCATTGCAGTTCTCCTAGCATATATCCCGTTGAGGGAAATATTTGCGAAAGAAGAATAAACCAAAACGGCCAACAACAGACGAGTTTCTACAATATATTCCTAACAGGACAGAGTTGGAATGGGCTGTTAATTCCAAAGGACTTGTAGAAATAATGGTTCCAAAATTTAAAAGCAAATTTGGAAAATCTTTTTTAAATTTGATAAAAAAGGAAAATAAGTTTGCTGCTAAGATGGATAAAATAGGATCAACTGTATGGAAAGAATGTGATGGAAAAAAAAGTGTTAAGGATATTTTAGATATTTTAAATAAAAAATTCCCTAAAGAAAAAAATATTGATCAGCGGTTATTTTTATTTTTACAGCAGATGCATTCTCTTAAATATATAGAATTGTTAGTCAAACAAAAATATTGAAGGATTTGTTATGAAAGCATATGAGCTTATTGATCATACTGCAGATATTGGTGTGAAAGCCTATGGTAAAACACTTGAGGAGGCTTTTGAAAATGTAGCAAAAGCAATGTTTGATATTATTACTGATAGTTCTGAAATTGAATCTATTGGTCAATTTGATTTAAATCTTAAGGCTCCTAATATTGAACAATTACTTGTTGATTGGTTATCCGAGCTTCTTTATCTTCATAGCGCTGAGAATCTTGTTTTTGGTTTTTTTAAAATATTAGAATTAGACGATAAAAAGACAAGTTTACAAGGACGTGTTTTTGGTGAGAAATTTAATATTTCTAAGCATAAGATAGGTTCAGAAATAAAAGCAGTTACTTATCATATGCTTGAAATAAAAAATAAAAAACCATATCATGTGCAAGTTCTATTCGATATTTAATTAATAATTTTGAGACGAAGCCACATAATAGTTTCAATCATCTCATATTTTTGTTTAAATACTCTGAATATTTTACTATTATAAAGTTATTCAACCGGGCGGGATGCATAATCTAGTTTTTCCTCTCCTCCTAGGGTCTATCCTCCCGGTTTCTCCTCACGTAAAATTAAAAAATATAGTCATAAATATTATATGGAGTATTTTTATAACCAGTTGGCTAGGTATATTAAAATGTCATGCAATAAAATTACAGAGGATATGAATATCAAAGAAGTAATTGATAAACATCCAGAAGTTATATCTATTTTTATGAGATATAACATGGGATGTGTCGGCTGTATTGCTGCTTCTTTTGAAAAAATTAAAGATATTGCTGCTGTACATGGTGTCGATGTTAAATCCTTTGTCGATGAGTTAAATAAAGCTATTAAAAAATGATTTTTTAAATTGGTTAATGTAAGCGTTAAAATATTAAATTAATCTTTTATTTTTTCTTTTTGTGAGAGATAACTTATCCCAGTTTCTGTAAGCTCAAGTGTGTCAAAATTAATATATTGCAGCATCTCCATCTGCGCCAGTTTTTGAATCATATCGCTTAGCTCTTCACGAGTGATTTTTAGTTTATGCATAGCTGCATCTGCATCCATATCACGCTCAAGTAGTAATTGTAAAAGATCGTATTCTTTTTCATAGATATGAGTTTCTTCTTCTATATCTTTAAAATCAACTTCAGTATAGCCAGACAACTTCTCAACATAGTTTTGTATTATTCTATCAAGATTTAACCTATCTAAAGGGCGACCTTCCTTATTATAGAGAGTGCAAAATTTTGAACCAGGGTCATGTCTCCAATATGAAACATTTCCCCATGTATATCCTATAAGGTTTTGTGGCCTTCTTTTATCAAGCTTCCCAGTTTTTATAGCTTCTGAAATTTGTTTTTTCTGTTCAGCTCTTCTAAGAGAGTGATGCTGTTCTAGTTGTATTTGATCAAAATCTACGTTGTATTCCTGTTGCATATGGCGCATAATTTCTTCA
>Ga0272441_10013138_pt1 | contig 11962 bp, 12 predicted proteins | sample SSMProp6N_FD_193582 | JGI IMG/M metagenome (GOLD analysis project Ga0272441, IMG submission 193582) | Marine sediment archaeal communities from Little Sippewissett salt marsh, Falmouth, MA, United States - SSM-Prop-6N | ecosystem: Environmental > Aquatic > Marine > Wetlands > Sediment ...
TATCATAAAAATATTTAGTTCCATTGATGGCAGCATAATGAAAAACGATATCTGGTTGTTCGTGTTCGACCAGCTCTTTTATTTTATCTGGAAATTTGGCTAAATCAATTTTACTAAATTTGAAGTTGTTGTGTTCAGGTAAGTATTCTTCTTTTCCTCGAAAGAAATTATCTACACCGACTACTTGATAGTCATTATTGAGTAGTTCTTCAGATAGAAAACTACCTAGAAAACCTGCAGCACCAGTTACTAATGCTTTCATCTTATGTCTCCTCGGCCTAGGCCAACATAATTAACATCTTTGACGTTTTCAAGTTTTCCTTCAAAAATATTCCAAAGATCAAGTATTTTTACACCTTTTTTAGTGTTTTTAACTAGATTTTTATGGTTAAACTCTCGATAGTCCTTATGTGCTGTTGAAAAAATTATGGTATCAGCTTTTTTAATTCCTTCCTTAAAGCTCATTTTTTCAACGTTTTTATCAAGATGAGCAGGTAGCCTGGTATATGTTGTAGAATCAAGATATGGATCAGCAACTATTACATCAAATCCTTCGTCGAGAAGTAGATCAATGATTTCCATTGAGTGGCTATTACGATAATCATCGATATCCTGTTTGAAGGAGAGCCCTGAAACAAGGATTTTTTTTCCTTTTACCCTTTTTACAATATTATTGCATAGCCAATCGTTTGCGCGTCGGCCATAGAACCATACTGAGTTGAAACCTCTAACAATTACTTTGTCAAATGCCATTTCTAGTAAATATGGGTCTTTACCTAGACAATAACCGCTGACTGGCCCAGGATAAGGTATTTTATTACGTTCATATCCTTTATTTGCAGCACGGAGCACTTCCATTGCATTTACACTGTTTGCATCTGAGAGAAACGCAATTTCGTTTGCAAAAGAAAAACGCATACTTCTCCAGGAGTTATCAACGAGCTTTACTAATTCTGCTACTTTGGGATTATTGACTCTTACTATTTCTCCACCTACTTTTTCAAAGAATTTTTTTACTTTTTCAAAACTTTTGTCATTATAGCATCCTATTACCTTTGGTAGATGTTTTTCTTCTCGTATTGCTTTTCCTTCCATTAGTCGTTCTGGGACAAAAGCCATAAAGAAGTCTTTTCCCTCTTTGACTCCATCTTTTTCTATTCGTTTTTTTATTTTATCAGTTGTTCCTATTGGTAGTGTTACTCTAAAAATGAGTGTTTTTCCTTTTACACCTATTTTTCTGATGCGATCTACTACTTTGTAAAGATTAGTTAGGGATCCACGTTCCGGGTATTTGTTGAATTTTGTTCCAATGGCTATTACAAAATATTCTGATTCTTTTACATTCCTAGTTATTTCTGTTGTTGGTATGAATTTTTTACCAAGATATTTGTCAAGGAGTTTTTTCATCCCTGGTTCGTAAAATGGGATTTGACCTTTTTTAATTTGATCTACTAGTTCTTCGTTAATGTCAATTCCTATAACTTCAAATCCACTATCTGCACATACCAAGGATAATGGTAGACCTGTTCTCCCCAGCGCAAAGACGCTAACTTTCATCTTATTTTTCTCCACAAATTTATATTTATCCTAATATCTCAATTGTTTCCCAGTAAGAATATATTACTTTTAATTCTTACTATAATTCATTTAGCTTTTGAAGTATTTCTGTGGTAAAATATTTTTGTAAAACATCTATTGAAAAATATTTTTTTGAGTTATTTTTTGCGTTTTGTTTTAGTTTTTCAAGTTTGTTTTTATTTTCAATTGCATCTCTTAAAATTTTTTCAAGTTCATCTTGGTTTTTATAGGTTAAAGTTGAGTTTTTTAATTCATCAATTACATTAAACTTATTTGGAACAATTAGTGGCTTAGTATATTGAATTGCTTCAAATGGTAATGCACTTCCCTCTGTTTTTCCATATATCTCGTTTATCCCTGTTTCTCTTTTTGTAACTGTGTGAAGTGGTGAAAATATTATGTCACATTCTACAAGTTTTTTATTGTATTCTTCTTCAGGTACAAACCCTGTGTAATATACTATGTTGTATCCTTTGTCTTTTAGCTCTTTGCATTTGTTTATTATTTTTTCACCAGATGCACCTACTGGTTTTCCAAGGATGCATAGTTGTATTTTTTTACCATATTTTTCAAAGAGTCTTTCAAATACATTTAGCGCGCCGGTATAATCTCGTCTGTATTCTTCGATTAGGCCGGGCAGAACAATTCTAACTATGTCATCTTTCTTTTTTGATTGTATCTTTTGTTTTTCATCATAGAAATTAAAAGGTAGGACATATACTGGTTTTTGATAATTTGTGTTTTGTTTAATGAAGTCTTTTAATGGTGAGTAAATTACACTTATTGCGTTAAACTTTGGCAGTATTCTTTTAATAAAAAACATGCTAATATTTGCATCTATACATCTTGCAGGATTTTTTATATTGAATGAAAAACGGGTTTTCATCCAATGATTAACCATGTGCACTGTTAGAATTGTTTTACATTTAGGATTGAATTTGAAATAACGTGGGATATCTATCATACTAGTCTGGATAGTGTTTACCAATAGTAGTTCGATTTTTTCATTGCATATTTTTTCTACTCGGGTTAAAAAAGAATTTATGCTTTCATTTTCTTCTTTTAGAATGAATTCATATTTGGATTTGTCATCGATATAAGTCTCAATTCTTTTTAAAATATCTTTTGTTGTAAAAACTGTTACATTTGTCTGAGGTGTTTTACATATTCTCATTGTTGTATGTAAATATTTTATGTGAAAATGAAACTCAAGAATTCCAATATTTGTAACTTTCTTTTGAGTCATATAATCAGTTTTATTTTTTTGTTTTTTCTAAAAACAATCCAAAGCCATGTGTGTTTTCAGGGGGTGTTAGTTCTTTTTCTTTTAAAAATTTGAAGAAATCATCATTTGATTTATCATATACGAATGATTCTTCTTTCATTGGGCCGTGTTCTTTAACAATATGTGTTGGTCTAAAACCGTTGTCAAAGAGCATTTTAATTGGTTTTTTGTAATCAAGTCCTTTTTCTTGCATTTGAAAAGGATGAACCTCGATAAACATTTTACACTGATCGCAATCTTTTAGTGTTTTTTTCATGCCATCTAAGACGTAGTATTCGTATCCTTCAATGTCCATTCTAATCATATCTGGTAGTTTTTTACCAGTGATGAAATCATCAAGTGTTTTAGTTTCAACTTCTACAAAACCTTCACCAACATCGGTATCAAGCATGTTGCACAAATTGTGTTTGTCTTTGATGAATAGTTTGGTCTTACCTGGTTGATTGCTTATTGCTAAGTTATGTAAGTCTACAATTTTGTCATAAGAGTTTATTTCAATATTTTTTTTCAAAAGTTCATAGTTTGGCGGAAACGGCTCAATTGCATAGATTTTACCCTTGTTTCCAATTATTGATGCTTCCATCAATGCATAATATCCAATGTTTGCACCGACTTCTGCTATTGTCATACCTGGTTTTAATTGTTCTTTCATAATGCGGGTGCATTCTGGTTCGCGTATGCCGTTTAAAAATAGTTGTTTTGATAGTCCAAAGTCGTCAAGGTTAAGATGCATTTTTGATCCTTGAACCTCCCTTATTATTAGTTTGTTTTTATGGAGTTTTGAATAAAGCCAGTAATAGAATATTTTTCTAAGTGGAGGGTAGGCTTCATAATATTTTTTAATTGCGATAAAGTATCCTTTCAAACCATCTTTTCTAAATATCTGAATTGAACGTTTTATCAATGTTTTTATTAGGTTTTCATCAGCCATTTACTCTCACCCTAGAACAAATACCCTTTAATTTTGAAATATAGTGATTCCCTGTAGTTAAATTTTATTTAATAAATATATCGTTAAAAAATAAAAAATGAACTACAAACATTTAATAATTTGATTTAATAAAATTAAATATTTTTTCAGCACTTGTCATCCAGGCATTTTTGTTTTTGCAATATTTAAGTATGTTTTCGTATAATTGTAACTTAGAATCTTCCATGCTTGTATTGTGCCATAAAATTGTTATCACACCGTTATTTTTTTCCACAGTATCTATAAGATTTTTAATAAGCTCCCAGGAGTCTTTTATATTGAGGTTCATGTAATCAAATAAAGTTTTATCCATGATATTTAAAGGAACCTCAAGAATATCTATTTCAGTATTTGTGTTTAAATTATATGGATTAAATGGATGACACATTCCATTTCTAAATCCAATCATATCTGGAAATCCAAAAGTTGTATCATATTTAAAACCAGCTTGATTTAATATTATCCAGGAATCTGGTACTTTGAATCGCAGATAATGACTCCTATAACCAATTACTTTTTTTCCAATTATTTTTTCTAGTTTTTCTTTTTCAAATTTTAAATTTTGAATTTTGTTGAAAGAATAATACCCGCCATGTAAACCAATTTCCCAACCTCTTTCAATAACATTTAGTAAATGATTTTTGAATTTTTCCGCATCATATAGTCCATTGGTTGATACATCCTTTTCAGCAGTTAATATGAAAAATGAAGATTTTGCATTATATTTTTCTTCTAAATTCATAATTGAGTTAAAATTTAAAAATAGGTCTTTTTTAAAAGAACGATCATATGCGGATTTGATTTTTCCTTCAGATATTTTTTTAAAAGAGTCAATATATTTGCGTTTCCAGTGTATAGAAACGTTATCAATATCATGGGTTAAACATACAGCAAATTTTTTTTGATCCGGAAAATCAATTTTTAAACCATTTTTTATTAAAAATTCAGACACGATTGGCTGTTGTATATCTTTATACTTGGTAAGACTATAATTAAACCTCTCATGTTCATCTAAAGATGAAGGAAAATATTCTTCTTTTTTTGTAAATAATTCCCATATATCTTTATTTGTTTTTAATAACTCTAACATAACTATTGCTCTTTTTTATTTAATGCATTATTTACTGCATTTTTGAAGAAAAAACCATCTTTTATTTTTTCTCCTAATTTAATGCAATTATTTCTTAATATTTCATATTTTGAGTTTGTTAAACTATTTATTAATGCAGGGATTTCTTCAAGTGAATCAAATGTTAATCCTACTTGGTATTTATCTATTAATTCTGAAAGATATGTAATTTTTGATGGACATAATACAGGTAAAGCTGCTACCATAAATGCTGAAAATTTAGACGTTGATCCATATTCAAGATATTTATAAACTTTAGACTTGTAATTAATGAGTCCAAAATGACTATTTTCTGAGATGTATTTCGGAAGCTTATCTGGTGAGAAAACCCCCTTATATTTTATATTGTTTTGATTTAGTTTGCTAATCCACTGACCATTTTTTCCATAAAATTCAAATATTATATTTTTGGAATCTGGTAAATTCTTTATCCATTGTGATTGATTTTTCGATATTGCCCCTGGAAATGCAATTTTAAATGATTCATTAATTTCCTTTTTAAAATTTGGAGTAAAATCAATACCATAATCCAATATTTCAAATTCAATAAATTTTTCATCCTCAATATCATAATTTGTTTTTATATTGTCCTTCATTTTTTTATTAAATACTAATAATATATCAAAACTTTTTAAGATTCTTTTTTCTGATTCAAATGCTTTTTTATCCTTATTATTTCCAAATGCATTACGTTGTTCTATCGGTAAATCTTTTACATAAAGCATAGAAAATTTGCTTTTATTTAGACGTTTAATTAACTTACTGTCCCACGCTCTAAAGTAATTGTCTTTTATAATTGGAATGCATATATTTGGATAAATTGTTAAAATGATATCTGCTTTTTTCCACCATCCAATCATTTTAAGATAATAAAAAATTGGATTAATCGGAATATTGGCTCTTTTACCAAGTAATACTTTTTTAAATCCTAACTCCGAGGAAAATTTTATTCCATCAAAAATCCTTTTTCTTGATGCAAGTGATAAACCAATTGACAAGGGATGTGGTGCAATATATATTTTCAAATTATCTTGATTATTTTTCATATTTTAACCAATTTTAAGGAACCAATAAACATCCATATTATTTTGAGAGGAACAGAGGGGGTAAACGGAATTAAGGTCAATTTCATGATATCCTTAAACCTATCAGGATGCTTTTTTAAAAGTAATGATGTAAAAATAAATGCTCTGCTATTTTTCAGTTCCTTTTTCAGAGTTGTTTTATCAACTGGATGAAAAACACGAACGTCATCAGCAAATGGAATCGCTCCATATTTTTCAACTCGCCAGGCAATATCTGTATCTCCTCGGTAACCTAGTCTACCACGTGATATTTTAACTTCAAATCTTTCATCAAAACCACTGACTTTTTCTAATATTTCCTTTTTGTAGAACATATTAGCAGTTCTTCCATGAACAATGCCTTTTCTTTTCAAAATTTGTGGCGTTCTATGTGTTGGATCTCCCTTTCTTTCTGAGTAAATTAATCCTTCAATTCCAACTACATTTGTATCTTCAAAATATTTTAAACTACTTTCAAGCCAATTGTCATCTGGGATACAATCATCATCAGTAAAAGCAATAATTGATGCTTCTGCTAGTTCAATTCCTCTGTTTCTTGCTAAGTTACAACCACAGTTAAGTAGTTTTTCAACTCTTATGGGATAGAAATGATCATTATCTTGATAGCCATAATCTATTTCGTTACTATCGACAATAATGACTTCAAAATCTTTAAAAGTCTGTTTGGTTAACTTTTTAAGTAAACCTTTCAGATTATCTGGTCTTCCATATGTTGGAATAATTATTGATATCATCATACTAATCCGCTATTATCAAGATTCGTCTTTTTTTCCATTTTTCTTAATTCTCTTAAAATCTATAGTTTTATAGTTTAATAATCCTCGAATTCCTCCTCTAAATTCATGTAAACCCCATTTTAGATAAAATGTATCTTTGAAATGAAATGATGAACGAAATCCCTCCATTAAAGGATACATTAAAAAACCTATACTATAAGGTTTTATACCAATTGTTTTTAACATTCCTTTTACATTCCATTCTTGTCTGTAATCTCCAAATTTTGCATGTGTATGAGACGTTAAATGAATGCAAGGAACTGGCGCATCTTTTACTAAATAACCTTTTTCAAAAACACTTTGAGTAAGCATCCAATCTTCCCAAGCAGAGAGATTAGATATATCACAATCAATAATTAATTCTCTCCTAATAAATGTATTATGAGTTTTTCCTCTCATTCCTTTTTTTAGTAATTTTGGTTTGTCGTGCAATTCCCTTTTCATTTTCCAAACTAGCATTCTGCCTAATTTGTTATTATTATCAATTGTTCTTCCACATAGCATACCTGTTTTTTCATCCCAAAAATGTTTAATTTTTTCAAACCATCTAGGTGAAAGCATGATATCGCTATCAATAAAGAGAATTAGCTCATTTTTTGCTATTTGAATTCCTTCCATTCTAGATTTTCCTAAAATAGAATCGGACTGATGCAATTTGCAACCATATTTTTGAGCAATTTCAACTGTTTTATCATTACTAAATCTATCAACTACAATTATTTCATTAAGAATATTGTCTGGAATGCTTTTTTTTAGCCATTTTAAGCACATTCCAAATTCTGGCATACTATTCCAGGTGGGTATTATTACTGAAACTGGTTTATCAATCATTTTATACATCCCATATTTGATATTTCCTGACTAAATTAATATAAGATATTTTTCTGCAGTTTCTAAATAGTTATAAACTTTTACTATAAAAACTATATTTAAGAAAAACATTACCCTGTTTGAAAATGAATTTATATAATATAATTAAACAATCTGCAGAATCAAATATCAATCTTCAAAAAGAAGATGGTTCCATGCCTCCAGGTTGGAATGGGCCATATCGCCAAAAAGAAACTTCAGTAAGAAACACCTCGCATTGGTTGATTACTTTTTTAAAAGCATATGAAATAACAAAAGACACAAAATACAAAGAAGCTGCAAATAAATGTGCAGAATATCTTTTATCTGATAAAGCAAGACCTATGAATGCTACATTTTTTCATCGAGAATTAAAAAATAAAGATAAATCAAATGGATTAATCGGTCAAGCTTGGACCATTGAAGCCTTAATTGCAGCATCAGAAAAACTACAAATTTCAGAATGTAAAAATATTGCAAAAGAAGTATTTCTTCTTCACCCCTACGATGAAAAATGTAATCTATGGAAACGGGTAGATGTAGATGGAAAAAAACTTGGGTTTGATTATGTATTTAATCACCAACTTTGGTTTGCAGCTTGCGGATCCATGATAGATAATAAAGAAGTAAGAGAAAATATAACGCAATTTATTGATAACATTGATACTAATCTAAAAATCAATAAAGATGGATTAATCCATCATTTCATTTTTTCCAAAGGACAAATAAAAACAAGAATATTTAATTTAATAATAAAATTGTATCTTATAAAAAAAGGTAAAAGAAATGTCCAACTTTTAGAAGAAGGATACCAATCATTTAACCTATACGCTTTTGCGCTTCTAAAAAATAATTATATTGATCATCCTTTTTGGAAATCTAATAAATTTATCCAAACATTAGACCATATAAAAATTGAAACTTATAGTAATGTTTTAAATAATAACAAATATGGTTTTCCATATAATCCTGTAGGTTTTGAAAACGCTTATGCAATTTACACTTTTCCAGATCAATATACGGATAACACCCAACTTCTCTCTTATTGGGTAACTAGACAAATAAATGAATATTTCGACTTTGAAAAAAAATCTTTATCAAAAAATACTGAAGATTCTGTAACTCTTACAGCTAGAATTTATGAAGCAACCCGATTACCAGATGTTCAACTAAATATTTAATAAAAATTTCTTCTTATGTTTCATATATTTTCTTAGCAGGTATAATTATGTAATAGATTCTATTACCAAATATATAACCTAAAAAAAACAAACCTAAAACGCCAATAAATTTGATGTTATTAATTATATAATCAATAAAACTAATTGAACTATATTCTTTTCCATGTTTGTGATAAATGGCTAATAAACCTTTTATCTTCCTGTTCCAATTTTCAGATATTTGCCCTTCAGTCATATTTTGAATCATTAATACTTTTGGCACACAACGAACTTTATAATTTTGTGATAATCTAATTGCAAGATCATATTCTTGAGCAGAAGGTAATGTGACATCAAAACCATCTGTTTTTTCAATTGCATTTTTCCTAACTAAATATGTTGATGAAGATGACAAATTAAAAGATTTTAATATTGTATCATGCGTGATTGTTTCTGATGGTTTACTAATCCTCTCTCTGCCAAATCTTTTATCGATTGAATAACAGATTACTAATCCAACATCCTTGAATTTCTTCATCACCTTGACTTGTTTTTTTATTTTATCTGGTAACCATTCATCATCGTCATCAAGAAAAGCAATAAATTCTCCTCTAGCTTCTTTGATACCTATGTTTCTTGCTCTTGGCGATCCTTCCTTTTTACCTTTATAAATATATTTAATATAGCTATTTTTTGAATTTTTTAGTATTTTATGAAATTTCTCATCAATGAATTTTTCTTGTGATTTCTTTGAATCGTCTATTATTAAAACTTCAATATTTCCATCATATGTTTGATTAAAAACAGTTTTTAGTGATCTAATCAGTTCTTCTGGTCTATTATATGTAGGTATAACTACAGATACATCAATTTTCAAAGTAAATCACTCTCCTGTTTTTTGTTTTTTTATCTGGTCATTTACTTTTTTTACTGCTTTTAAAAAAACAGGGTTTAGACCATTTTCTTCAAATGATTTGATTAATGCATCCATGTCTTTTGGAAAACAGAATCCTCCATATGGCTCGCCTATCATTGCTGTTCCATAGTTGCTTATTCTTCTGTCCAGGCATGCTGCATTTGCAACCATTTGTGGATTTACTTTGTATTTGTCGCATAATGTTTTGATTTCATTCCAATAAGAAATTTGTGATGCAAGCCAACAATTTGATGCATATTTAATTAGTTCAGATGTGGTTGAATCTGTAAATATGATTTTGACTGTTTCTGAGTGATAGATTTCTTTAAGATTTTGTTTTGTTTTTTCATCTGTTGTTCCTATGATCACTCTGTCTTTGTCAAATATATCAGCAATAGCTGTTTTTTGTTTTAGAAATTCTGGCATATGTGCTATGTGTTTGATCTTGTATTTTTTTGATATTTTTGCTGTTGAGCCTGGTGGCATTGTGCTTCTTATTATTATTGTTGGGTTTTTGTTAAATTCCACTATTTTTTTGATTGCTTCTTCTGTGTTCCATTCAGCTGTGCATATCCAGTAGATGTCTACTTTTTTTTCTTTTAGATCTGATGTTACGTTGAATCCTTTGTTTTTTAATCTTTTCAAGATTTCTGGTTTAATATCACAAAAAGTAGCATTTTCACAATTAGCATTTAGCCATACTCCTGTAGCTGTTCCTACGACTCCTGATCCTACTATTAGGTGTTTCATATATCCCACCTCTTCTTACATTATTGCTATTCTATAGCATGATACTGTCTCTCATTAATCGTATATAAAGCTACCCCGTTAAAATGTCAAAATGAAAAAAATATAAAAATAGAAAATAACAAAAAATAAAAATTATTTATTATTAAACAATTAATGGATCGTTTACCTTTTTATTATTGTTTAAATCGATATCTTGTCTTAATGATGGCATGATCTCATAAATAAGATCAATCATGGCCGCAGAGCGGATCTCTTCATAATCTAAAAGAGGTATATTTTTGTCTTTTTCATATAGTTCATCAAGTTTATTATTTAAGAAAAAACGAAGATCTTTTGCATTTATGCTCTCACCTTTTTCATCAACTAACTTATCAATAGTAATTGACTCCATATTCCTACCTCTTCCAACCTTTTAAATAGACTTATTCTATCCTCACTTTATTATTAAACTACATTATTTTTATGCTTATAAATTTATGCTTATATTTAAATCAAATTTTTAATTATTTTGAGTATTTTTTCACCTTTACCAGGCAGTAAATATATCCTAGTAAACCTAAACTTAGCCTAATCATTCCAAGAAATGAAACTTGTGATTTTACTACATCTTTTGCAGAATGTTTTTCCCATATGTCTCCATGTTTTAAATCCATGAGTTTTCTACCATATCCATACCAGAATGATTGTTTGATAAATGCAAATGGTGTGTTTTTTGGTCTATAATATACCTTTGCGGCTTTATGTTGCTTAATTGTATATCCTGCGTCAACTGCTCTTAGATTAATTTCAAGATCTTCTGCTGATGAAAACCATGGATCAAAACCACCGATTTCATCTAATATTTCTTTTTTATAAATTGTATTTGTCCCTGGATAGGATACATTGATTCCTTTATGGAATAATTTTACACTCTGCAGGTTTTCAAAGGGGTCTTCTTCTCTGGAGATAAGATCACCTACGATAATATGTGAGTCTTTCAGGCCCTTTCGTATTTCACGTATCCAGTTTTTATCAGCGATATCATCTCCACCTATAAATGCAACTGCATCGCCTGTTGCTTTTTTTATGCCATAATTCATGCTTTCTGCTCGTGTTCCAGGGTAGTTGAAAAGTTTTATGTTTTTGTGTTTTCTTGAAAATTTTTTAACAATATCGCGAGTTTTATCAGTACTATCTGAATCTACTACTATTACTTCATAGGGTCCTTCTTGGTCTATGAGGTTTTCTAGTAGATTATGTATGTTATTCTCCTCATTTTTAGTGGTGAGTACCACAGAAATTTTCTCCATAACCTCCATTGGTATATAGTCAATTTATGTATATAAAAATTTGGAAATATTTATGGTTTTTATTATATTGTAATGGTTTTATTTTGATTAAGGGATTTACGTGTGAGTTCAATGAGCTCTACGGTTTTTGCACCCGTCTTTCCATCATTAGTTACAGTTTTTCCTTTCTTAACTT
>Ga0272441_10013139_pt1 | contig 11961 bp, 10 predicted proteins | sample SSMProp6N_FD_193582 | JGI IMG/M metagenome (GOLD analysis project Ga0272441, IMG submission 193582) | Marine sediment archaeal communities from Little Sippewissett salt marsh, Falmouth, MA, United States - SSM-Prop-6N | ecosystem: Environmental > Aquatic > Marine > Wetlands > Sediment ...
TTGAAATAATATTTCCAAAAAAAAACACGGGTATTTCCGTGTTTTATCAGCTATTCTATCACTAGCTTCTAGTCATTGAACCTGTCGGCTTCAGTCATTATTTTTCTAATAATCACATCACCGGGCTCCTGATCTGGCTTCTTAAAACCTGAAATCAATTCCTGCAGGATATAATCATATCCAAATGCATCTGAATAAATATCAACTGCGGAAGTATCGATCTGGTAATAATGTAAGAATCGGGTAAAGTTTTTATCCATAGGCAATTTGTTTCTTAACCAAATAAGAAACGCAGCCCTTTAGCTTTTATTGTTTAAGATTAATTGGTAGTAAGACTAAGACTTTTCTCCTCAATCATTTTTCGCATATTGATAAGGGCATACCGCATTCTACCAAGCGCTGTATTTATGCTTACATCGGTCTGCTCAGCTATTTCCTTGAATGACAGGCCGGCATAATGACGCAGCATAACAACTTCGCGCTGATCATCGGGAAGCTTATCGAGCAATACACGAACGTCTTTTACAATCTGATCCCTGACGAGATCATCCTCAATATTATCTTCTGCAAACTTCTTCTCATTAAGTAAATCCGTTTCATAATCATCATTCGAAAGCATTCGCATTTGTTTCTCCCTTCTGAAATGATCGATTATCAGGTTATGAGCTATTCTCATAACCCACGAAAGGAACTTACCATTATCGGTATATTTTCCAGCCTTCAGCGAATGGATAACCTTAAGAAATGTTTCCTGGAATATGTCTTCTGCAAGGCTCTGCTCGCGTACATAAATAGAGATATAAGTAAATACTTTATTCTTATGACGGTGGATGAGATTTTCTATGCCGGAACGATTACCATTAACGAACTGCCTTACTAACTCCTGGTCAGTACAATTTGATTTCATTCTTACTCGTATTGGTTAAGAGTAGAATTATCCTATAGGCAGTCCTCCTTTTTCTTAATGGTTAATAGAATTATCAGGTGCAATTAAATAAAAAAAAATTAAAATTAAAAATATTACTTTTGTGAGCCCGGGTTTTAAGACCGGATAAGCATGATTTTCTATGGCAAAGAAGATTTCAGACCATATAGAAATAAGGGGAGCCAGAGTACACAATCTCAGGAGTTTAAGTGTATCAATACCTCAGAGAAAACTGGTAATAATAACCGGTGTATCCGGATCGGGCAAATCATCACTGGCATTTGATACTATTTACGCCGAAGGCCAGAGAAGATATGTAGAGAGCTTATCATCATATGCCCGTCAATTTCTTGGCAGGATGAACAAACCGGAGGTTGATTTTATAAGTGGCATACCCCCGGCTATTGCCATTGAGCAAAAGGTAAACACTCGTAACCCAAGGTCAACAGTTGGTACTTCAACAGAGATTTATGATTATCTGCGGCTTCTTTATTCCAGGATTGGTCGCACATATTCTCCTGTTTCGGGAAAAGAAGTCAAACGCCACAGTGTAGAAGATGTAGTGAACTATATTTCCCGTCAGCGGAAGGGTGCCAGGATTTTAATTCTCTCGCCAAACCTGGTTCCGGACAATATTGATCTTTCCGAATACCTGGCATTTTTAAAGAAACAGGGCTTTAACAGGATCAGGGTTAATAATGAGATACTGAGGATTGACGAAGATATTGTCAGTACTGATAAAATAGGAAATAACAGTGCAATAGAGGTAGTTATTGACAGGGTTAATCCTGACAATGATCCTGACAACCTCAGCAGGATTGCTGATTCTGTTGAGACTGCATTTACAACTGGCAAGGGTCATTGCACAGTGGTTTCCGATGATCAGGAGAGAAATATAACTGAGACATTCTCGAACAAATTCGAAGCTGATGGTATAGAGTTTATTGAACCCAATGAACATCTTTTCAGTTTTAATAATCCCCTGGGAGCCTGTCCGGTATGCGAAGGTTACGGTAAGATTATAGGTATTGATGAGGATCTGGTTATTCCCGACCAGAATCTTTCAGTGTATGACGATGCCATAGTATGCTGGAAAGGAGAAAAAATGAAAAAATGGAAAGAAAGACTTATTAGGAACTCTTCCCAGTTTAATTTTCCTATTCACAAACCCTGGTACAGGCTGACCGATGATCAAAAGAATCTCGTATGGGAGGGCAACAGATACTTCTATGGTTTGAACCGTTTCTTCAGCTATCTGGAGAAAAAGAAGTATAAAATACAATACCGGGTAATGCTATCCAGGTACAGGGGAAAGACAAGGTGTCCTGAATGTAAAGGACAGAGACTTCGAAAAGAAAGTACATATGTTAAAATTAAGGGAAAATCGATTAATGAGCTCACTTCAGTGCCTGTTGCCAGGGTGTACGATTTCTTCGATAAATTAAAGCTGACAGGGCACGAAGAAGAAGTTGCAGGTAGAATATTATCAGAAATCAGGTCAAGACTGACCTTCCTTATGAATGTTGGACTTTCCTATCTCTCTCTCAATAGGTTGTCGTCAACTCTTTCAGGCGGTGAATCACAAAGAATAAACCTGGCTACTTCGCTGGGCAGCAGCCTGATAGGGTCGCTATATATACTTGATGAACCGAGTATAGGATTGCATCCGCGCGACACCAATCTTCTTGTGAAGGTATTGAAGAATCTCAGGGATATAGGGAATACGGTTATTGTAGTTGAACATGAAGAAGAAATAATAAACGAATCAGATCAGGTAATTGATATCGGTCCTGAAGCAGGAAGATTTGGTGGCGAGCTCGTTTACCAGGGAACGGTTAATGACATGAAAAAAGCTACAAGTCTTACAGCTGAGTATATAAGCGGCAGAAAACAAATACCTGTACCTGATATCAGGAGACCCTGGAATAATTATATCTTAATTAATGGTGCCAGGGAGCATAATCTGAAAGATATTGATGTAAAATTTCCGCTAAATACCCTGACAGTAGTAACGGGTGTTAGTGGTTCGGGTAAGTCAACACTGGTTAGCGATATTTTATACCCTGCGCTGAGAAACTCCATTGCCGGTTTTTCGCATAAACCGGGTAAATTCGGAGGCCTCGATGGGGATATTTCCCTGCTAAAAGGTGTGGAAATGGTCGACCAGGATCCGATTGGAAAGTCGAGTCGCTCAAATCCCGTTACATATCTTAAGGCCTTTGATGAAATACGAAAACTATTTGCTGATCAACAGGCATCGAAGCAGAATAACTTTAAAGCCTCACACTTTTCTTTCAATATTGACGGTGGTAGATGTGATGAGTGCAAGGGGGAAGGAACCATTAAAGTAGAAATGCAGTTTATGGCCGATGTTGAATTAACATGTGAAGAATGTAAAGGTAAACGATTCAAAAAGGAAGTACTTGAAGTAAGATACAGGAATAAGAATATATATGACGTGTTGGAAATGACTGTAAATGAGTCAATAGAGTTCTTTAGCTCTGAACCTGGAAAAACAGAGCAAAAGATTATCAACCGTTTGAAACCCCTCTCAGACGTTGGTCTGGGATATGTCAAACTGGGTCAATCATCAAGCACGCTTTCAGGTGGTGAGAGCCAGAGAGTTAAACTGGCTTATTACCTTTCACATGAAAAAGAAAACGATCATATTGTTTTTATATTTGATGAACCAACAACAGGCCTTCATTTTCATGATATCAATAAACTTCTCGATTCACTGAATGCCCTGGTTGAAAGGGGGCACACAGTAATCCTTATAGAACATAATATTGAAGTAATAAAAAATTCTGACTGGATAATCGATCTTGGACCCGAAGGTGGAGAAAAAGGCGGTTATATTGTATTCCAGGGTTTACCTGAAGACATAATTAAATGTAAGAAGTCATATACAGGCAAATGGTTAGCAGGTAAGATAAATAAAAAAGGGATCAGTTGATCCCTTTAATACTGTTATATCTGTTTATTCTTTTCAATCGGTTTTAAATCCGAACATGATAGCAACACAGCCATTGGCGGGGTCATCAGAAAGTTGCTCAAAGGTAGTGACCTTAATCAACAGTTTAAGCTGCTGGCTCGATTCAAGTTTAAAATCCCATGTTCTGCTAAAATCATCTTCTGCATTTGAATAAAGGATGTTCTTGTTTGCATCCATTACTTTGAATTCAATTGCTGGCAGGTTTTCTGAACCACAGATTGCTAGCCTGTATTCCTGGTCGCTGTAAAACGTTTTATACAATTCTGCTTCTTCCCCCTCAACCAGTATGGCAGCGTGGTAATTACCATCATGTGTATATGGTCCAAGTTCAGCACGGCAAATTTTCTTGGCAAACCCCTTGCACTGGGCATTTGCATTAAACGCATTAAATGCAAAAAGTAGTGTTGCGATAAGACTTATCTGTACAATTCGTTTCATAATTTACTAATTTACATAAGATGATCTGATTTCTTCAACTTTACCGGCAAGCTCCAAAAATGTTTCCGGGGTCATATCTGTTTCCACCGTTGACTTCAATATGGTAACATTGGTTTCTTCATCAATTTCAGGCTTAATATCAGTTGTCTTGATATTGATCTTATCGAAAATAACTTTTAATCCTTCCATTTGTTCGACGATGGAAGGAATTGAAGGATGCTCATTATTATCCTTTAGAAGATCAAGCATTATACCCACAGATAGCTTCTGATCGATAATCCTGCCAACCAGTTTATCACTGTCAAAATCATCCATATCCACCAGCTGGGTTGCGATATATAGACCCTCTATCCATCCGCCTACAAGTACTATTGATGCAATTGCAGGCTGCTGATTATCCTGGAGATAAGAATTTGAGCTAAGGAATGTTTCGGACACAATGTCAAGAATAACTTCCCTGTTATTAACGTTTTCCTCAAGCCTGTTAATTGTCTCTTCACTTATGGCATCCAGTATACCCAGGCCATCTGCCATTTCTTTGGCTGCAGACATATAGTCAATAACTAGCTGGGTCTGGTCATACAGGCTTGCAAAACTCAGATTACATGTATATATGCCCAGATTCAATGCCATTTGTTTATTTGTTGTATACCTGGTTGTATTCTCCGTGGGATTGAGGAGATTTTCATTAAACTCGGCTCCGGCCGATTTAATGAGCATTGCCGACTCTAGAGGTGAAGGAAGGGAATAAAAAATCTTTTTAGCTTCATTGACATCCTGCAATATATCCTCGTCGATGGTTGCAATCTCTACAGTATCCTCTTCGGCTTCTTTGGCACCCGATTTACAACTGTTTAACAGAAGAGCAAAAGCAAAAACAGATATTAATACATACACTGTTTTCTGTAATATCTTATTCTTCATGATTGATAGTTTAGTTTGCTGGTCTATTTTCGGACTAATTTAGTACTAAATTTTAATATATCAAAGTTATGCCTTACAGCCAGATTTATACGAAACCAGGGCATAAAAGTTTTTATTCATAGGCTGAAAAATATTTCATAAACTGTGCACGTTCATATTTTCTGGCATCATCAAAATTCTTATAATTAAGTAATCCTCTGAACTTGTGGATATTATCGTAACTGTTTGACTCCATCCAGGATTTTACAGAGCCAATAACTTTTTCAAGGTATTTATGCCCTTCCCTGTAGAGCACGGAGCATATCTGCACAGTGTCGGCGCCTGCCAGCAGGTACTTAATAACATCATTACCATCGTGTACTCCCGTAGAGGCAGAAATACTTATTTTGTCATTTATTGCTGATGACATAGCTATCCACCTCAGAACATTTCGCTTATCCTCAGGAGTACTGAAAACTGAAGCAGGGACAATATTCATAGTGTTGATATCTATATCAGGTTCAAAAAACCTGTTAAAGAGGACCACTCCGTTTACCCCCCTGTTGTACAATTGATCAATGAGGTAAAAAAGGTTTGTGAAGCGCTGGCCTAGTTTGATGGCAAATGGTATTTTCAATGTATTGCGCAGTTTTTCTACCATGTTGAAATATAATTTCTCTGCATCTACCGGATTAATGTTTTTATCAAGTGGCATAAAAAACATATTAACCTCCAGAGCGTCAGCGCCGGTCGACTCTATATTCCTTGCAAAATTAATCCAGTCGTCGGCTGTCACACAGTTGATACTGGGTATAACAGGTATATCAACTGCTTCCTTGGCAGATCTGATAAGCTTCAGATAATTATCCAGGGAATGTGTTTTGGTATAATAGGATATATAATCCGATGCTTCAGGGTAATCAGATCCATCAGACAATACACCGGCCTGGTAATTTATTTGTTCCTCAAAAATCGATTTCAGCACCACAGCTCCGGCACCGTAATCCTCGGCAGACTTTATTTTGTCAAGGCTATCGGTAAGGCCACTGCTACTAACGATCAAAGGGTTACGTAAGTTTAGTCCCAGGTAACTAGTTTCCAGGTTCATTTCAATATTTATTTATTATTATCTATACTACAAAATCTCGCTCCAAAAATTGAAGTACCCAGCCTCACCATGGTACTTCCCTCATCCAGGGCCACCGGATAGTCACCGGACATCCCCATTGATATTTCTGAAAAATCATCCTTTTGACTGAAGTACTTATTCTTCAGCTCATCAAAGAAAGATTTAAGTTTAACGAATTCAGATCTCACTTTAACCATATCATCAGTAAAGGTTGCCATACCCATTACTCCCCTTATATTAACATTTTGCATCTCTGATAAAATACCCTCATCAAGCATATCTTTTACCTCATCGAGGCTAAATCCAAACTTTGTCTCTTCTAATGCAATATGAAACTGGAGAAGGCAATCTATGACCCGCCCTGACTTCTCTGCTTCCTTATTGATAGTTCTCAGAAGCCTGGCGGAATCAACCGACTCAATCATGCTTATAAAACCGGCTATATATTTCACCTTGTTTCTTTGCAGATGACCTATCATATGCCATTTAATATCACCGGGGAGGTGTTCATATTTATCAAGCAATTCCTGCACCCTGTTTTCACCAAAAAGTCTATGACCCGCATCATAGGCCTGCATGATATCTTCAACGGTTTTGGTTTTTGATACAGCGACCAGACTTACATTCTCAGGTAAATCATTCTTTAACTGGATAATATTCTCAGCAATATCACTCATAGGTTATCAGGCCATAAAATTAGGAAAGCCCCGGTTATTAACCAAGGCTTCCTCTATAATTAATCATCTCAATCGAGCAGGTGGATAGCAAGTCCGCTCCTTAATTTAGGCTCGAACCATGTGGTTTTAGGCGGCATGATATTGCCTGTATCAGCAATATCTATCAACTGTTTCATTGATACCGGATACAGGGCAAAAGCAAGCTTCATCTCTCCGCTGTCAACCCTTTTGCTAAGGGCCTCAAGGCCCCTTATTCCTCCCACAAAATCAATTCGCTTTGAGCGTCGGAGATCCTGTATATCAAGTATAGGATTAAGCACCTGCCTGGTAAGAATGGTAACGTCCAGTATACCGATAGGGTCAGAGTCATCATAAACATTCTCCTTAGCCTCAAGACGATACCAGTTACCCTCTAGGTACATCGAGAAAACATGTAGCTTATCCGGCTTATAAATTCCGGCACCTTTCCTGGTTATTGTAAAGGATTCACTCAGTTTATCGATGAACTCATCGACAGTATTACCATTAAGGTCTTTTACAAGCCTGTTATAATCAATTATTTCCAGCTGCTTATCCGGAAAATGAACAGCCATAAAGTAATTAAACTCCTCTTTTCCGCTATACCCGGGATTATTATCACGTCTTTCCTTTCCAACCAGTGCTGCCGCTGCTGTCCTGTGATGACCGTCGGCAACATATGTGTACGGGACCTTTTCCCTGAAAAGACTTTCTATTTTCATGATCAATTCCCTGTCATTTACCACCCAGAAGTGATGTCCGAATCCATCCTCGGCCACAAAATCATATTCGGGCTCCTGTTCACTGACTATGGAATTTACTATTTCATCGATCTCGGGCACAGCGGGGTAAGTAAAAAATACTGGTTCAATATTCGCATTATTTGTTCTTACATGAATCATCCTGTCCTCCTCCTTGTCGGGCCTGGTCAGTTCATGTTTCCTGATTATTCCACTGAGGTAATCATCCACTGAGGCGCAGGCCAGTATTCCATATTGTGTTCTGCTACCCATTGTCTGGGCATAGATATAGAATTTCGGCTCCTCATCCTGTACCAACCAACCATTCTCTCTCCATTTTAGAAAATTCTCGTAGGATTTTCTGTATACTGTTTCACTGTGAACATCGGTATCCTCCGGGAGGTCAATCTCGGCTCTGGTTATATGCAACAGTGAATATTTATTGCCCTCGGCCATCTTTCTGGCTTCGACTGTATTCATAACATCATAAGGAAGACATGCTACCTTTTCTGCTATATCCATGGGAGGGCGTAGGGCCTTAAAGGGTTTTACTACTGCCATATTCTATTCATTCATTTAGTTGTTTATTTATTTACCCTGAATGTTTCATCTCCCTTTTCCAGGAATCCAACTATCTGGTTTGCAGCAGCAAGACCGGCATTTACATTTGCTTCAGCTGTCTGTGCACCCATCTTCTTAGGAGTAAAGAAGAATCTACCTTCATAATTTGATTCAATATCATTCTGACAATCAGGAGCAATATCTGAAATATAACTGAAATCATCCCTTTCCTTGTATACCTTCAAAAGATCGTCTTCATTAATAACTTCCTTTCTGGCTGTATTAACCAGTACAGCTTTCGGGGGCATTGATGAAAGTAAACTGTAGCCGATTGATTCCCTTGTTTCATCATTAGCAGGAATATGTAATGACACATACTGGCATGTTGAATATAGTTCTTCTGCACTGTTCAGAGCTTTCACACCGTCCTTTTCCATAACGGATGTATCGATATAAGGATCAAAAGCATATAAATCCATACCGAATCCACCCGCAATCATAGCGATATACCTGCCGACATTACCATAAGCATGAATACCAAGAGTTTTTCCTCTTAATTCAGTTCCCGGTTTACCATTGAATCCTCCCCTTGCCAGGTAAACCATCATTCCGAAGGCGAGTTCTGCTACAGCATTGGAATTCTGACCTGGAGTATTCATCGCAACAATATTCTTAGCTGAACATGCATCAAGGTCTAGATTATCATATCCGGCTCCTGCCCTTACTACGATCTTAAGGTTTTGAGCGGAATCAATGACCTCGCTGTCAATCTTGTCGCTCCTCACTATAAGGGCATCCACATTTTTTACCGCTTCCAGGAGCTCCTGCCTGTCGGTATATGCTTCGAGCAGCCTGAGTTCATATCCTGCCTTATCCAGTACCTCCCTTATGCCATCTACGGCAGCGCTGGCAAAAGGTTTTTCGGTTGCTACTAAAACTGTCATGATTTATATTATTTAGTTTTTATTTTCAAAGTCTTTCATAGTATCTATCAGTGCCTTAACACTCTCTGCAGGAAGAGCATTATACAGGGAGGCACGAAAACCTCCAACCGACCGGTGGCCCTTTATCCCTATCATACCCCTGGATGAGGCAAAAGTAAGAAAGTCGCCCTCGAGATCCTTGTATTCCTCATTCATAATAAAACAAACATTCATTATTGAACGATCATTCTCGTCCTTAACAGTGGGCATAAATAATTTATTTCTGTCAATCTCGGAATAGAGCATAGCAGCTTTTTCACTGTTAATTTTTGACATGGCCTCAACCCCGCCTTTCTGCTTCAACCACTTAAGAGTTTGCAAAGCTGCAAATACCGGTAGAACCGGAGGAGTATTAAACATTGAGTCTTTCTCAATATGGGTCCTGTAGTCAAGCATTGTTGGAATTTCACGGTCTACCTTACCCAGTAGGGCTTCTTTAACGATAACGAATGTTACGCCGGCAGGTGCAAGGTTTTTCTGAGCCCCGCCATAGATTATTCCATACCTGGCTACCTCAACAGGTCGACTGAAAATATCGGATGACATATCTGCAACCAGGCTTACAGGAGAATCTATATCTTCTTTTATTTCAGTACCATAAATGGTATTATTGGTAGTTATATGAAAATAATCGACATCTGCAGGTATTTTATATCCCTTCGGTATATAGTTAAAGTTTGCATCCTTTGATGAGGCTAGCTCGACCACCTCACCAAAAAACTTACCCTCCTTGATTGCTTTCGAAGACCACGACCCGGTATTAAGGTATGCAGCCCGGCTTTTCATAAGGTTCATGGGTACCATAGCAAATTGTAAGCTGGCGCCACCACCAAGGAAAAGTACATGGTATCCATCAGGTACTGATAGTAAGTCCTTGATAAGTAATTGTGCTTCTTCCATGACAGCAATAAATTCTTTACTTCGGTGCGAAACTTCCATAACGGAGAGTCCTGTTCCGGCAAAATCCTTCACAGCCTCTGCTACATTGTCTATTGTATACTGAGGCAGGATTGATGGTCCGGCATAAAAATTATGCTTTTTCATATCATTGGGTTTTTGTTAGTAATTTCAATTTTAATTATTGGGCTTATATTAAATAGCTTTGTTCTTTATATTATACAGGCTTTCCTTATCAAGGTAAGGGATAGCATCGGTAGAATCCTCAGTATGGCAGAAAGGTATACAATCATCCAGTCCTTTTTCTCTTAACCTGCTTCGCTGAGCAGCCTTGTCAATATATGATAATACATCGGGTTCGGCAATCTTCCAAATATCGAGTACGATAGTGACCGAATCACAGATTGATTCAAATTTCTCGCTCCTTAACAACCTGCTCGCCATTGCACCTGCAAATACTGAATCTTCCAGAGAAACCTTACCTTTCCAGCCTGCGCACAGGAGAATCACATCACGCTCCTGTTCAAGCAACCATTCTTCCAGGCTGCTGATATTTAAGAATGAACCTATCACGACCCGGTAGCAGGATGATGCCACTTCTATCGATCTTGTCCCGTTTGTTGTACTGTATACTATTGTCTTTCCTCCCACTCTATCGGCCGTGAAATTGAATGGTGAGTTACCAAAGTCGGCAAAATCCTGAACATAACCGTCACGCTCAGCAGCGACCATATAGCCCTTTTTCTTATATTCCCGCGCCTCGTCCAGGCTGGGTACCGGTATCAGGCTATGAGCCCCGTTAGCAAAGGCATTACATATGGCAGAACTGGCTCGCAGGGTATCAATCACCACCACAATGGCATCAGGATCGGCATACCGATCAAATATGGTTGGGGTAAGACAGACCTGTAAGTTATGCCCTGACATTATAATATTATTAAAACCTGTATCTACTTCTTATATATAGGTAACTTAACAACCCGGGCCTTAAGGTCTTTATTTCGTATCCTAATAAGGATCTCTGTTCCCTCTTTCCAGTAACCCCTGTTAAGATAACCCATTCCTATTCCCTGTTTCATCATTGGTGACATTGTTCCTGATGTAACCCTGCCAATTGTTTCACCCTCAGGATTAATAATCTCATAATCATGACGAGGTATACCCCTGTCAATCATCACAAAACCCTTCAGTCTACTATTAACCCCTTCTTCCTTTTGTGCCAGGAGTATTTCCCTGTCAATAAAATTTTTACTGTCGGTAAACTTTGTTATCCATCCCAGACCAGCTTCAATAGGCGAAGTATTGTCATCTATATCATTCCCGTACAAACAAAATCCCATTTCCAGCCTCAGGGTATCCCTGGCACCAAGTCCTACAGGTATAATTCCGAATTCTTTACCGGCATCAAAAACCGCATTCCATAATTTGATTGCATCCTCATTTTTTACATAAATCTCACAACCTCCGGCACCGGTATAACCTGTTGTTGAGAATATCACGCTCTCAATACCGGCAAAAGGAATCTCCATGAAGGAATAATACTCCATATCCTCAATATTCTCATCGGTAAGCTTCTGCATGGCTTTCATTGCCAGTGGTCCCTGGACGGCAAGCTGAGCTATAGAATCGGAAGCATTCTCGATTCCATCTCCTGGCTTAAGATTGAATTTCACTGCATTCTTAAGGCACCATTTC
>Ga0272441_10013140_pt1 | contig 11961 bp, 8 predicted proteins | sample SSMProp6N_FD_193582 | JGI IMG/M metagenome (GOLD analysis project Ga0272441, IMG submission 193582) | Marine sediment archaeal communities from Little Sippewissett salt marsh, Falmouth, MA, United States - SSM-Prop-6N | ecosystem: Environmental > Aquatic > Marine > Wetlands > Sediment ...
GCGTCATTCAAGGACCGGCGTATACTCAGGGAGTTGACCGTTCGTCTTGCGCCCGCCGGTATCGGGGCGGCCACCATACTCAAAATTGTCAGAGAGTACGGTGACCAGTCGGTGCTGGTTCTCCAGTCGGATCCCTATTGCCTGGTTGATTCCGTGCGGGGGATCGGATTCCGTATTGCCGACAAGATCGCCGGGAGTATGGGAATCCAGGCGGACGATCCCCGCCGGTTGCGCCGGGGACTGGATCATATCCTGGAGCAGGCGGAGAATCAATATGGCGATCTTTTCCTGGAGCGTTACCGCCTGGTCACGTCATCCGCCCGCCTGCTGGACGTTGGTGAAGACTTGGTTCAGGAACAGCTTCAATTCCAGATTGACCGGGAACGGCTGGTTGAGGAGATGGACGGAGAATCCCTGATTCTGAGTCTCCGTAATCACCGGGTTGAGGTGGAGACCGCCCGGGTGTTGGGGGAGATGTTCTCCCGCGATCTGCCGGAGGTCATCTCCGAGATGGAGTCGGTTTTCCAGGCGCTTGATCCGCCGCTTACCAGTGAACAGCGGGAAGCTGTCCGGACCGCGGTATCCCACCCGGTTACCGTGATCACCGGGGGGCCAGGTACCGGGAAAACCACCATCATTCGAGGAATCATCGAGATTTTTTCCCGCTCCCATATGCGGGTAAAGATCGCCGCCCCCACGGGAAGGGCGGCCAAGCGGATTGAGGAAGCAACCAGTTTCCCCGCGTCCACCATTCACCGCTTGTTGAAAGTGAACCCCGAAACCCGCCGTTTCACCCATGATGCATCGAATCCTCTCCCGGTGGACGCCGTAGTCGTGGATGAATTCTCCATGGCCGACATTCATCTGTTCTACGCTTTGCTGGGAGCCCTTGACAGTCGGACCCGACTGGTCGTCATCGGAGATAAGGACCAGCTTCCTTCGGTGGGTCCGGGCAATGTACTGAGGGATATGATTCACAGCGGCTACTTCCCTCTGGTATCCCTGCACCGCAATTTCCGGCAGACCGGCGATAGCCTGATTGTAGAGAACGCATACCGGATCAACGCGGGCGATCAGTTGATTCTGAAACCGTATCGGGAGGATCTGGATTTTGTCTATATCCGGGTAACGGAGCCCCAACAGGCCGCCGGCAAGGTAATGGGAATCCTGAATCACCTGGCCGCCCATATGCCGGCCAATTCTCAGGACCTGCAGATTCTGGCTCCCATGTATCGTGGACCCGCGGGTATAGACCGCCTGAACAACGAAATTCAAGAGCGATTCAATCCCCGGCCGGTGTGCTTTTCCCGGGAGCAAAACAGGTTCAAGCCCGATGACAAGGTCATGCAGTTGAAAAACAACTACGAGAAGGATGTGTTTAACGGTGAACAGGGAATCGTGGCGGATTTCGATAAAGAAGAGAAGAAGCTGGTTGTCGATTTTGACGGCCGTTTCATTGAATATGCCGGGGATGAGACCGATGAACTGACCCTGGCGTATGCCATGTCCATTCACAAATCCCAGGGATCGGAATACGACAGCGTGATCCTGATCCTGCTGCCCCAACATGCCGTGATGCTCAACCGTGAAATTTTCTATACCGCGGTGACCCGCGCACGGCGTCGGCTTTACCTGATCAGTCACGAAACCGCTCTGCAACCGGCCCTGGCCAACTCGACTCCCAATCAACGCAGAACCCTGCTGTCCCGGCGCCTGCGCGAGGTGTTTGAGGGTGGGAGTGATGTGGTATAATCCTGCCATGATCGCGATACGCCGAGTTTTAACCGCTCAAAGGGTGCGCGTGGCCTTGTCCCTTGCCGTTATCGGGTACGGGCTCTGGACCGCCAATTGGGTGGGACTCCTGGGCCTGGTTACCCTCTTCAGTGCATTGAGCGGAACCTGTCCCCTGACAATCCGTTTCCCCTCCAGGTTTTAAGGGCCCTCCAAATGGATTCCAGTTCATCCCGCCGGGCGAGTCAATTGCGCGTATCATTGGAGAGAGATATCCTCTTGTGGGACGGCGCCATGGGCACGTCGATCCAGAAGCGGAATATTCCGGCCTCGGAAAAGGGGGAGCATCCGGAGTGCCAGGAATTCCTGGTCATCAGTAACCCCCAGACAATCCGGGGCATCCATGACGAATTCCTTGAAGCCGGCGCCGGGGTGATTGAAACCAATACATTCGGCGGGAACCGGTTAACCCTGGACATTCACGGTCTGGGTGACCGGACCCGGGAGTTGAACCGAACCGCCGCGGAACTGGCGCGGGGATGCGCCGATTCCTGGTCCACTCCCGATCGCCCCCGATTCGTTGCCGGATCCATGGGCCCGGGATCCCTGCTGCCCAGCCTCGGGCATGTAGAGTTTTCCCGCCTTCGCGATGCCTTTTACCGCCAGGCCCTGGGGTTGATCGAGGGAGGGGTGGATCTTATGCAGGTCGAGACCGCCCAGGATCTACTGCAGGTCAAGGCCGCGGTTGCCGGGATTCGCCGGGCTGAAGCGGAATGCGGACGAACCTTGCCGCTGATCCTGCAGGTCACTCTTGAAAACGGGCGCATGCTTCTGGGCAGTGATATCGTAACGGCCATGCATACCCTGCTGCCCCTGCGTCCCGCGGCCCTGGGAGTGAATTGCGGGACCGGTCCCGATGGAATGGCGGACGCCGTGAAACGCTTGTCCAGGCATTGCCCCCTGCCGATCATCGTGGTGCCCAACGCGGGAATGCCGAGGATCGTGGATGGCGTCCCGGTGTTCGATCTTTCTCCCGATAGCTTCGCCGACACCATGAGCCGATTCGCCAGGGATTGGGGCGTTCGGCTGCTGGGTGGGTGTTGCGGAACCACCCCCGCGCATATCCGGGCTTTGTGCGAGTCCCTGAAAAGCCTGCGCCCTTCCCGCGACATCCCGAAGTATGAGCCGGAGTTTACTTCCCTTTTCCAGCACCAACCCACCCGGGTGGAGCCGTCTCCGCTGATTATTGGTGAGCGTACCAATGCCAACGGCAGCCGGGCTTTCCGCAAAGCCCTGCTGGCGGAAGATGTGGACGCCATGGTGGACATGGCGCGCCGGCAGCAGGATGAAGGGGCTCATATGCTGGACCTTTCGCTGGCGTATGCAGGCCGGGACGAGGCCCGGGATATGACTGCGGTGATCCGGAGATTGAACCGGGAACTCGAGATCCCGGTGGTGTTTGACTGCACCGATCCCGACGCTCTAGAGGCGGGTTTGGAAAACTACGGGGGCCATGCTCTGATCAATTCCATCAACCTGGAGGACGGGGGCGGCCGCGCCGCCAGGATTATCGACCTGGCGAGGTTTTACGGTGCCGGCCTGATATGTCTGGCCATCGACGAAGAGGGCATGGCTCGCACCAGGGAGCGGAAGCTAGCGGTTTGTCTCCGGTTATACAGGATCTGCGTAGATGCCGGGCTGCCACCCCAGACGCTTTTTTTTGACCCCCTTACCTTTACGCTGGCTTCCGGAGATCCCGGATTGCGCGAGGCGGGGGTTGAAACGCTGGAAGCCCTGCCCATGCTGAGGAAACACCTGCCAGATGCCCGAACCGTACTTGGGGTCAGCAATATATCATTTGGCTTGAAGCCGTCGGCCCGAAAGATCATTAACGCGGTGTTCCTTTACCATGCGGTGGAAAAAGGGCTGGACGCGGCGATTTTCCATGCCGGAAAGGTTCTTCCCCTGCATCGGATCGAAGCGGAGGACCGCAGGATTGCTGAAAACCTTATTTTCAACCGATCCGGGAAGGGCGAGTCTACCCTGGAAGCGGTGCTGGCGCATTTCTCCGATCGTCCGGAAAAAACCGTACAGGATGAAATCCCCAGGGAGACCCTGTTTCAGCGGCTTGCATCCGCCGTTGTGGACGGACGGACCGCGGGGCTGAAGACCCTGCTGGCGGCGGCCCGTCAGACCCTGTCACCCCTGGAGGTGATCAATCATCATCTGCTCCCGGCTATGCAGCGGGTGGGAGAGTTGTTCAGCTCGGGGCGCATGCAACTGCCCTTTGTGTTGAAAGCGGCGCAGGTTATGAAGACCGCCGTGGATTACCTGGCTCCGGATCTGGAAACCCTGAACCGGACCACCCGGGGAAGCATGGTCCTGGCCACGGTCAAAGGGGATGTTCATGATATCGGCAAGAATCTGGTGGATATCATTCTCGGCAATAACGGTTACCGGATCGTCAACCTGGGCATAAACCAGAGCAGCAATGACATTATCAACGCGATAAAGGAACACGATCCCGACGCCCTGGGTGTCAGCGGGCTGCTGGTTCAGTCGACTCTGGAGATGAAAGAATTGTTGAAGCATATGCGCAGGGAAGGATTGACGTTGCCCGTGGTTTGCGGCGGCGCCGCCCTGACCAGAGAATATGTGTCGCAGGAATTATCCGCCGCGTATTCCGGACCCGTGTACTACGCGACCGATGCGTTTGACGCTTTGCATATTCTGCAGGGGAAGGGAACTGAGGTTGCGGCGGCGGTTGCCGTTACGGGCGCCTCCCCTCCCCCACCGAGCAGGGCCGTCACTCCCGATAATCCACTGGCCGCGCCATTCCGGGGTGTCCGTCGCATCACTCCGGATCTCGAAGAGATTCTCTCTTTCCTGAATCGTCCGACTTTGTTTCGGGCGCGCTGGAAAATGGGAGAAATCGGCGAATCGCAAGGGGAATTGGCAAAGATACTGGCTGAACTGGGTGAGGCGGATTGCACTGGATTCGTCGCTTCCTATGGATATCTGGATTGTCAAGCCGCTCCCGGAGGGGAATCCTTGGTTCTTCCGGAAGTCCAGGAATCCCTGGTTTTTTCTCAGGCGCCCCATGCTCCTTCCGCATGGTTCTGTCCCGCGGGAGACGTGGTGCCGCTGATGGCGGTAACCACCGGGTCTTCCCTTGCCGCCCGGGTTCAGGAGCGTTTCGCCGCTGAGGATTATATGGGGTACCTGTTGTGGTATGGCTTCAGCGCTGAAATGGCGGAAGCCCTGGCTGCTCTGGTTCATCAACGGATTGCCGACGAGATGGGAGTGAAACTCCGGAATACCCGTCGTTTCAGCCCAGGTTATCCCGCCTGGCCGGACCTGTCCCAGCAGAAGATTCTACGCCGTGTCCTGAGGTTTGATGATATGGGGCTCGAGTTGACGGAAACCTGTCAATTGGTGCCGGAGGCATCGGTTACCGCCCTGGTGGTGCCGCGATACAAAATTATAGAGTTGTGAAGTTGCAATACCCTCTACGGGTACATTGAGTTGAAGAGTTGAAAAGGGAAGAAGCAAATAGAGTTGGAAAAAAGAAAGCTGAAAAGAACTTGAGGGAGTGGGGAAGTCGTGGGGATAAGGCATAAGCGAATTAAAGCGCAGGTTCAGGGGACCCATGGGCTGAGGCAGGACGCCCGTGGGTTTTAAATGCCCGTAGGGTAAAAATGATGCCCCGGATTACATCCCAAACAGCCACCGGGGTCATTTTAGTCCGCCGAAGACCCTAATGGGTCTGGTCCTCGCCATGCGTCCAACGGCGAGAGAGGATACATCCTTCACGGATCGTTGACCGTGAACGAGGAATAGCCAGAGTAGCGAGCGTTGACTTTGCCCGCGGCTTTCTCAAAAGCTTGGATATTTTCCTATATAGAATGCAATCGAACCAATAGTTAAGGATGGCAGAAGCAATAGGTGAGATGGATAAGCGGAGGAGGCGGACTTAATCCGAATCCCGCAGAGCCTGTTCGATCATGTCGGTGATGCGCAGACCGAATTCCCCGTCACTCAGGGGAGGGCGGCCATCACGGATGGCGTCGATGAAGTCATTGACCATCAGGCTCAGGGGCTCGGTGGAGTCGAGGCGCGGGCTGAGTACGTCTCCCACCCGGTACGCCAGTTGGAATTCTCCAAAATCTCCAGGCTCCAACTCTTCCACTTTTTTGTCATAGATCTTGATCTTTTCCTCGGGCTCCGTGTCGTTGTATATCAGCATACGCCGATTGCCGACCACGATGGTTTCCCGAAGCTTCCTGGGAGAAAGCCAGCTTACCAGGCCTTCCATCATGGTGCCGTTGTCGAACTCCATGAAAACCGAACCCACGTCCGGGTGGGCTCCGACTGACGTTTTCAAGAAACTGCTTGCCCGGCGCAGACGGACGTCGCCCAGCCAGTAGAGCGCCATGGAGAGATCGTGGGGGAGCAGGTCCCACACCACGTTGACGGCCCGTTGATGAATCCCCAGGTTGATGCGGCGGAACGCGATAAACTCCACTCTGCCCAAATCTCCGCGCTCGATAATACGCTTGACCTCACGCACCGGCGGGGAATAGAGAAAAGTGTGACCGCTCATCAGGCGCAGGGACTTCTCCGCGGCCCGCTCCACCAGGTCACGGGCATGATCGGCGCGGGTTACAAAAGGTTTTTCGATATACAGGTGTTTGCCCGCATCCAGCACCCGGCATCCCATTTCATAGTGGGTTTCCGGCGGTGTGATTACGAAGACTCCTTCCAGGTCGGGATCCTTGAGAAGACGATCCGCGTCGGGGACGGTTTCCACGGTTGGGAAGGAAGCGGCTATGGTATTGAGTGCCTCGGGATTCTGGTCACAGACTACCAATGAGTCCACGTCCCGCTGACGCTGCAGATTCCGTACGATGTTCCGTCCCCAGTATCCGGTTCCGATTACTCCGATGCGCATGTCACCTCCTGTGAATATCACTTTTCCCGTGGGGGAATGGCAAGGAAAGGGTGATTATAGCACGGGGCGGTGATATCAGTATACCCGGGAGAATGCGAAAAGCGAACGCAGAGTGCGGAAAGCGATCAGCAGGTCCAGCCAGAGGTTGTACTCCAGGGCGTAATAGGAATCCAGGAACAGTGACGTATGCAGGGGCATCATGCCCCGGCCGGACACCTGCCAGAGGCCGGTTACTCCCTGGGGGGCCCGCAGACGCAGCTCGGCCCAGGAAGGATACATCTCCACTTCGTACGGTAGAGCCGGACGTGGCCCGACCAGGGACATATGTCCGGCAAGCATGTTCAGGATCTGGGGCAGTTCATCCAGACTCGTTTTGCGCAGGATAGAACCCGCCAGACTGATTTCCCGGCGATTGCGCAGCTTGCGTATGCGACGGGCGACGGGTACCATGCGCCCGGAGTCCAGGGGAGTTTGTTCTTCTTCGTCGAGGAGTTCCCGGATATACGCCTGGTGGCGGGGGTCGATCTCCCCGGGGCGGGAACCGGAGACCATCTGCATGGTTCGGTATTTAAGCAAACGAAAGGGGCGTTTGAATCGTCCCAGTCGTATCTGTCCGAAAATTGCCGGCGGGCCGAATTCCAGTCGAATCATCAATAGAACCAGGGGGTGAATCATGGCCAACAAGGGCAGAAGAACCAGGGCGGCGATTCGGTCCAGAAGGGGCTTGCAAACGAGTCTGTAGGGTTTGTGACGTTTCCCGGAAATCGTAAGGCCGGTCAGGCCCCCGATTTCCGCGACAATTCCCTCGTGATTCAGTTCACTGTTGTAGTTGTTGAACACGATGTTGGTCGCGCGCAGGTTCAGGGCATCGGACTTGGCCCGCTCCATAAAAGCCGCGTACTCTTTCCACATGTCCGCCCGGGATGCCGCCGCATCGGAGGGTTGGAATTCTCTCAGGACCAATCCCCCCCGGATTTTCTCGGGGGTATCGTCGCCTTCCCGCAGGTAGCGGAGTTTTCGTCCGGGACCGGCCATAAAGGCTTCCCGGAGTTCTCCGGAAAACCTGATCCAGATACGGGTGCTCCTCAGAAGCCGGCGTCCCAGCAATATACGCAGGCTTAACGGATAGAGGATCCCGAATACCAGGAAAAGAAATACCAGGAGCAGACGGGATGCTTCTGGCCATTGGGTTTTAAGCAGGAACCACCAGGAAGCCCAGAAAAGCACGAACACAACGATGCCCACCCGCATGACCCGGGAGGCAAACAGCAGTGGCGAGAAGAAGATTTCCATCCGGTAAAACCGGTAGTACCAGAACGCAGCCAGAAACAAAACCAGCAGAACCGCCGCGGTCACGGGGATATGGGGGCGATGCAGCAGGGAGCGCAGGCCGAAGTAGGCAACCGCATACACCAGGACATCCACTAGAAGGAGGGTCAGGGTACGCCTATTCATGCAGCTCCAATACGCGGATTACCCGGGCCGGATTTCCCGCCGCCACCGAAAGGGGCGGAATGTCCCGGGTAACCACGGAGCCCGCCCCCACGATGGAGCCTTCGCCGATGGTGACTCCGCCGAGAATGGTCACGCTGGAACCCAGGGAAGCCCGGCGACCGACAATTGTTTTTTCCACGGTCCAGTCGGCTTCGGTCTGGAGAGAACCGTCGGGATTGCAGGCCCTGGGGTATTTGTCGTTTATGAACGTGACGTTGTGGCCGACAAACACTTCATCCCCGATTTCAACGCCCTCACAGATGAAAGTGTGAGAAGATATTTTGCACCGCTTGCCGATTTTCGCGTTTTTCTGAATCTCCACGAAGGTACCGATCTTGGTGCCGTCGTCAATTTCGCAGCCGTAAAGGTTGACGAACCCATACCAGCGTACATCCCTGCCGACCAATACATTCACCACCTGTACGGTTCCTTTGTTTACGGATACCAATTCCTTTTGCATGGATTCTCCAGGGGCGGTTCCACCCGGCTTGCATTATACCCCTAACCGTTGTTCCGGGGAACCCCCATGCCGGATCACGAAGCGGTGTTTGCCCCGGGAGGTGTTTTTCGCCGAAAAACCCCGGGCTATACCTGTCTTAATTTCCTGCTGTCCGGCAGGCGATAAAATACCACCGCCAGGCAAAACAGGAATCCGAACAATTCGCTGAAAAGACGCGCCGTCAATACGCCGGCGGAGAGGAAGGTGACCCCCAGGGTGAGGGTCAGCACAATCAGTATCGCGGCGCTGACCAGATGAACCATGAACAATTGTTTTTGATACCGGGATGAACTGAGGAAGGCGCTCAAAATGAATCTTCCCAGGCGCAGAGGAACCGCCAGAGACAGCCAGCGCAGCCAGATCTCTCCGGAGTCGATGGCCGGCTTGAACAGGGATATGGCCCAGCCACCAAACAGGGCCAGGCTCAATCCCAGCAGAACGCCGACGCCCAGGGAAGCCGCCAGCATGCGTCGCAGCAATCTCCCCATGGAGAGGGTTTCCATGCCGTGGTATGTCCTGGAGAAGAAAGGCACAAGCGCCCGGGCCGAGACCTCTCCGATTATGCCCGCGGCCAGAAAGATTCTCAGGGCCAGGAAATACACCCCCAACTCATCCAGATCAACGAACAGGGCCAACAAAAGAATGTCCGCTTGGCGCAGGAAATAGCCGGCTACGTGGTCGAACCAATAGTAGCGGATTTCGCGAAAAATCCGGCCCGGAGAGCGTAACGATGGATTGATAAAGGCGGGGCGCAATATGGCCATCTTAAACGCTATGGCCGTGGCCAATCCCGCCGCCCGCAGCCAGAAAATCCCGGTCAATCCCGTTTTTCCCGGCCACAGAGCCAGGGGCAGCAAGAGTACAAGAGATGCGCCCAGGTTGGTCCCGGTTTCCACATGGGCGCGCTCCTGCCCGAGGAGCAGGCCGTTCAGATTCATGTCCAGACCCAGCAGGAAGCCGCATAGTGTCGCCAGGATAAGCAGGGGGGTCGGAACATCCGTGTATATGAGCCGGGAAATCCCCATGACCGTCAGGGCGGCAAGCGTCCCCGCCGCCATGCCGGCGATGGTTGTCCCGGCCAGGTCGGCCATGCGTTGCCGGTTTCCCCGGGCGATGGCCATTTCCTTGCCCAGAAACACCTCCAGATTGAAGGATGTGAGGGTATAGGTCAAGTACATAAGGGCGAAGCAGATGCTGTATACCCCGAGGTTCGTTGTTCCCAGGTTGCGGGAAACAATGAAAATAACCGCCAGGTTGGTACCGGTGGTAATCATCCGGGAGATGGTCACGAAAACCGATGTGGCCGCCAGTCTTTTCAGCACCAGTCGCTCCCGGAGCAGGTTTTCAGCAGACGGATCATGCGGGCTTCGAATCGCGCGTCGGTAAACTCCCGGAGGAAGCGTTCCCGTCCCGCCGCGCCCAGGCGGTCACACAGATCCGGATCCTCCAGCAGCCTCCGGATTCCCGCCGCCAGAGCCGCGGCGTCACCGGGAGGGAAGACGATGCCGGTTTCTTCCGGAATTACGATCCAGGGTATGGAGCCTTCCCGTGACGCGATAACCGGCAGGCCGGCCCGCATCGCTTCCAGCAATACGTTGCCGAAGGCTTCCTTCAGGGTTGGGAAGACAAGCACGAAAGCACGATCCAGCAATTCGGCTTTGGCGGCTTCGTCAACGGGTCCCTGGATTTCTACAACGTCTTCCAGCCCCAGGGCCCCAATCCTGGCCGATAACTCCGACGCATTTATATCCCGTCCGAAGGCTCCCGCCAGAACCAGTTGGAAATCGAGCTTCGTTGCTTTGAGCCGTGAGGCGGCGTCAAGCAGGACATATATGCCCTTGTTGACCATCAGGTTGGAGAGGAAAAGAATTGTTTTCTTTTGTCGGGAGAGTGGCGGTTCTTTACCGGATGGGGGGATATCTGGAAGCCCGTTGGGAACGGCATGTAAGCGTTCCGGTTCCACAAGTTCCGCCAGGTCGGATTTCAATAAGGGGCTGAGTACAATCGCGTGGGCGCCGGCGAAAAGGTTTCGGTATCGCCATCGGGTCCAGCGGTTTGCCCTGACTCCGAAACCCCGTTCCCGTACATGGAGGAGGCGGTGCACCCGGAACAATCGCAATAAGAGGATCCAGCCGAAATCGCGATAATGGGAATATCCGGATGGCGTTGCCACCATGTAGACCAATTTCGGCCGGTAAAACAATAGTTCTCGCAGCAACCGCATGGTGAAGGCCAAGGCCCGGAATACTTTCCCCGGAGAAAACTTACCCAGGCGTTTCAGCTTGGAAGCGAATCGCAGGGGAATCACCCGAATACGGAACAATCGATTGATATCCGATGAATGGACCAGTTGCCGGCTCATCAGGCTGGCGCCGTGGATCGGCGGTGGCAGGGGGACCATCATCAGTATCCTGGGACGGGATGTCATCCGTCTTTTTTTCGCCGGCATGTCCATATCATTTTCGTGGCCGCCGGAATACTGCGCAGGTAACGGGGCAGCATACGCAGGGGTTCCCTGATTATCCTGTGCAGCCATTCCAGTCCATGCCGGCGCATCCATGCCGGCGCCCGGCGCCGGGAACCGGCGAAAAAGTCAAAGCCGGCGCCAATGGCGGCGGCCAGAGGAACGTTTAATCGTTTCCCGTGGCGATGAAGCCAGACTTCCTGCCTGGGAGCGGTAATCCCCAGCCACAGGACATGGGCGTGACAGGCATTGATGCGGGAAATCAGCTGTTCCTCGGTTTCGGGACTCCATTTTCCGAAGGGGGGCGAGATCGTATCCGCGACAACAATGCCCGGGAAATCTTCAGCCAGCCGGCGACGCATGCTTTCCAGGACTGCCGGAGTGGAACCCATCAGGCAATAGCGCAATTTCTCAAGATCCGCGGTCGCGGAAAATCTGACAAAGAAATCGGGTCCCGATATTCTTTCCGGAACCGGGTGTCCACACTTGCGGGCGAACCAGACCATGGCCATGCCGTCCGGGAGAACGATGTCTCCTCCGTTTATGGCGGCCCGGTAATCATCCCGGTTATGGTAAGGCCCCAGCATGGGGAAGCTCATGGTCACTATCGTGCGCAACCGGTTTTCGGAAATCCAGTCAAGAGCCATGGCTTCAAGCTTCCGGTATGGTTGTGGCGAAATCGGTACCCCTCCCGGATGGATATGTGTCGTCATCGGGATTCTTCTTCCGGAGAATTATTGGAAACCGGTTCCAATACCGCCGCCATCAGGCGGCCCTTGTCGGTTAAATTACGAATCACCCGGAAAGAAGCGGGATCTCCGC